>ERZ1027033.1061-NODE-1061-length-12781-cov-4.977841_pt1 | contig 12781 bp, 9 predicted proteins | sample MGYA00519444_ERZ1027033 | MGnify/ENA primary metagenome ERZ1027033 (study PRJEB26926, sample SAMN06164887) | human gut metagenome | biome: ENVO:00009003; feature: ENVO:2100002; material: ENVO:00002003 | host: Homo sapiens | place: USA | collected 2012 ...
GAGCCTTATCGTCGGCAGCGTCAGATGTGTATAAGAGACAGGTCCATGCCCTTTTCCGCCATGTAGTGCCTTATCAGCGTTATCTTTGTTTTGTCGATATTGTCTGCAAAATTAAATTCGTTCTTCATGATTTTAATCTCCCTTATTCAGATTTCAGATTGTCCATGGACAATTCTGTGAGTTTTATAAGTTCATCGGCTACCTGACGCCATGTCAGTTCCAGTCTTGTTGCGCCATTGGCATTGAGTATACGATTGGTGAATTTAATCAGCATTGTATCTCCGCAGAAGATGGTGTACTCTCCGTCAGGCGTTCCATAAGACGTATTAATGCAATGATTTCTCAACTGTGTAGCAATGTCAAATGCCGATATATTTCTTTCAAGCATACGTCTGATATCATACTTTCTCGATATTCTTATCACAGCCGTATCGACCTCAACTTGCATTGATTTGCCGTCCCATCTAACAGGCTTAGTGGCTTCGTTACCGCCCTCCTGCTGTTCGGTCATATGCTGTTTTAATAACTTATATATAAGCTCGTCCAACTCTTGCTCACTCATTCCTTGAATGAGCAACGGATCAACACTGTGTATTGTGTTATAAACAGAGCTTTTATAGACCTTTTTAATCTTTGGCGGATTAAGAGCCTTGTCGATATCATCAACTGTAAAGTCTTTGTTTTGGTCCGCAAGCTCAATGACCTGTTTTGCCGCCTTTGGTGTCAAAGCTTTTTCTACCTTTTTTAGATAGCCAAAAAGCACTTTCTGCTGTTCATCATTCAGAGCGTCTATTATCTCAACAGCGTGTATCGACAGCATACCAGTATCGACCAACGGCTTAAGCTCGTCAATAAGATTATTGATATGGATACAACGATATAACGTTTTTGGGGAAACACCAAAAAAAGTTGACATTTCCGTTACCGACATATCCTCACCGAAACGCTGTCTGTATCCATTGAACATATTGCATATCTCTGTAGGCTTCTCACCTTTGCGCTGTATGTTAGCGTGACAAACAGCCTTGAATGCTTCTTTGTCATTAAAATCACAAACACGGCAAAGGATAGTTTTCTTTTCAAGTTTCTGGAGTGCAATGTATCTCTTATGACCTGAAAGCAACTCGTACTTGCCACTGTCAAGCTCTCTGACAGTGGCAGGCGTAAGCTGTCCCATGCTCTTGATAGACTCTGTAAGCCTGTTCAGCTCTTCTTCGTCAATGTTAAAAGGCTGTGCAACATTATTGTCGCTATAAAAATCTATATCCGTGAGCGGTATCTCCGCATTATCTTTGATTATTCTGCTTTCCTCGATAACAGTATCTTCTGTCGGAGCTTTGGTGCGGCTCTGAGATGTTGCTAATATCTTATCAAATTTCATATGCTCACGCCCTTTCCTCAATTTCTGTTGCAAGTTCCTTGTACTGTGCTGACACCCTGTTACGCTGTGCCGAACTCAGCACCACAGCTTTTTCTTTCATCGGTGACTCAGCTACAGCCGACATTTGCTCTATGTATGTTTTGAATACCAACTCACCGTAGGTATTGTCGATCATTTCTTTTGTATTTTTGCAGATATTAGTTCTGCTATACATCGTAGTCACTATTCCAAGAATGCTAAGGCTGTCATTCAGTTCTTCCTGAATTTCCTTTACCTGAAGTATCAAATTTGGCAAAGCGCCAAAAGACATAGGCGAAGCCTGACAAGGAATAAGCACATGGTCTGCGGCAGTCAGAGCATTGTCAAGCATGACATTAAGACTTGCAAGACAATCGATTATAACGTAGTCATATTTCTCTATGATTTCCTTGCCCTTTGCAAACGCTCTTTTCAGCACTGTTTCCTTAGACCTTACCGAAATGAGGTCTTTCTCAAGCTTGTTCATGGCGTTAAGCTCTGAGGGAATGAAGTCAATTTTGTTGACTTCATTGTGTACGATATACTCAGAGATATTGCAATCACGCTTGTTGATGACGTTATACATCAGCCCTGCAATATTCTTTTCAGCCGCATAACAGCCAAAGAACTGTGACAGTGACTCCTGCGGGTCAAAGTCGATAAGCAGGACCTTGCGTCCCCTGATAGCAAGTGCAACACCTGTGTTAATGGCTGTGGTAGTCTTTGCGACTCCACCCTTCTGATTAGCTACTGCGATAATTTTTGTGTTCTTCATGAAACATCGTCCTTTCAGATATCTTGTGTTCTTCAATAATCTAAAAAAGCATAGAAAAGGCAGATGAAGAACACTAAACCTGCCTGTCAGGGAGCTACCCTGTTCTATGCCATGATGATGAAAACATCATCAAAATCATCACCGACAAGCTGTTAGTGACAATTTTCATGTTGCTTTTTTCATCGATCCGCTACTTATATACTTAAAATACTTTAATTACTTATATATACTTAGGGAGGTCGCAAATGGCGTATCTACGCTGTTTCAAGCGTTTAAAAACCACTTTTTCCTAACGTAGCGACCACTTTTTCCTAACCAAAAGCCACCTTTTCCTAACGAAAAACCACCTTTTCCTAACCAATCGACCACTTTTCCCTAACTTTCAACACACCTTCATGTTTTAGAACCACTTTTTCCTAACTTTAAAAACCACCTCGTTAGGAAAAGGTGGTTTTTAAATCGGGGCGTCAGGTTCATCCCAACTTTCATTCCATTCTATGCTTGTTTTGATGATATTATAGTAATCATCACACGGCAGAAAACATTCGCTTCTGCCGAGAAGAATGAAAGAAACGCCCTCAACTGCTCTGCCGTTCTTGTTATACTTGGCTGTCAACGTGAACTCTGATGTATCAGAGTTGTTTATTTCAAAAATCGCTTTGCCAATGCACTTCTCCTTGAATTGGCTGAATTTTAAAAGCTTATCCTCACAGCCCATAAGCTGTCTGAGCTGTTCAATAGAGTACTCAAACTTGTGCCTATTTCTTGAAAAGAAACTTGCCTTGAAGTCGGAGAGCAAAATCTCATAGAGCCTGATAGCATATACAGATTTGAAATTCAGGATACTGCCTATCTCGTATTGCGTATAAAAGCCTTTTTGTTGCAAAACAAAAGGCTTAACATCATCGTTAAGCCTGATAGTAAGTATTCCATTGTTGCATGAGCAGGAAGAAATGAGGTTGATTTTTAGCCAACTTTCACGATTTCCAATACCACCCGTATTGATTTTAATGAACGCTTGCATAAGCTTATCCGTAAGCTCATTAATATCACCATACATGGACTTAGGTTTCATTCCAAGATACTTCGCAAGGTCCGTTATCTTACAAGTATATGTTTCCAGACCCTTGTCTGAGGGCTTTATCTGCGAAATGAGCAAGCGAAAAATCTTATGCTGCCACAGTGTCAACACATCCTGCTTGCCCTTGACCATGCTGTTTGACATGACTATTTTGAAGTCCTTATTCAAAACCAACGCATTGCCCATGATTTTCTCCCCCTTTTTTGCCGATTATTTCCTCAAAAAACTTGAGTGTTCAAGTCCCGTTTGCCGCACCAAGTTAGAAAGCTTGCAAATCCTTTATTTACGAGGGTTTGCGAGTTTTTTGTTTTACAATAAAAACAGCTTCCGAACAGCCGCTGACAACTGCTCGGAAGCTAATGCTTTACCTATCATATATCGCTTATCCCTGCACTATCTTTCTTCTTGCACATGATCCTATACCCCACTCTCCCGTAAATAAAACTCAGAACCCAGCCTGCCGGCATCGACAGCCATACTGCCGATACGCCTATGACCGATACTAGAGCGTAGGTAAAAATGATTCGGAACGTGAGATTTATTATGCTTCCGGATAAAAACAGCTTCAAACACCCAAGCCCCCTTAACATTCCGTTGAAGCTTGAATTTATTCCCATTATTATATAACAAAACGCAAGGTCTGTCATGTAGCCCATGCCTGTTTCTATGGCGGAAGCTGAGGAGCTTGACAAGTCCATAAAAAAGCCCAAGAATCGCCGTCTGAGAAGCATTATCACTGCAAATTCTATCACCGCTATGCCTGCGCATAACAGTACGCTCGCCTTGTAGCCCTCTCTGATACGATCTTTTTTGCCTGCCCCAAGATTTTGTGCCGTGTAGGTGGATACCGCATTTCCGCAAGCTATGAACGGCATTATGGCAAAGGAGTCTATCTTTGAAGCCGCCGTGTACCCTGCAAGCACGTCCGAGCCAAAGGGATTGACCGCAGACTGCACTATTAACATTCCCACCGACACCACTGACTGCTGTATCACCGATACTGCCGCATAGGACGACATCTCTTTTAACACCGCCCCCGAAAAGAAGCTGAACTCTGCTCTTTCATGGTCTTTTCTGTATACCTTGTCAGTAAGAAGCAGAAACGATATCACTGCCGATACTCCCCGAGCAATGAAAGTCGCCCATGCCGCACCTGACACACCCATGGAAAATCCACCTACAAACAAAAGGTCAAGCCCTATGTTCAGCAAAGAGGACATCACAAGCAAATGAAAAGGCGTCTTTGAGTTGCCAAGGGCACTAAATACCGACGCTTGCACATTGTAAAGAAACATAAACGGCATACCTAAGGAATATATCCGCAGATAGTTTGCAGCGTCATTTATGATATTCTGCGGCGTTTTCAGAAGTCTTAAAAGCGGCATACTAAGCACCACCCCAAGAACCGCTATCAACGCTGCGACCATAAGTGAAAATATCAGCACAGTGGAAATGCCCGTCTTGACCTTTGACTTGTTCCCGGCACCGCAGTATTTCGCTATAAGCACCGATGTTCCTATGCCCGTACCAGTTGCAACGGCTATCATGACCATTGTCACTGCAAAGGAAACTCCCACCGCCGCAAGAGCTTCGTCACCATTTATCTTGCCCACTATTATGGTATCCATGGTGTTGTAAAGCTGTTGAAAAAGGTTTGCAAATATAAGAGGCTGTGCAAATCGGAATATTATTTTCTTAGGGTCGCCCTCTGTCATTATTACATTTTCCGGCTTATTCTTCAAATTCTTCACCGCCTGTGAATGTGGGTATGTATCTTTGCTGGTTTACGTCAAAAAGCCCTTTTTCCGTCAGCCCCACCTCTGGGATAGTCTGACACAGCGACACTGTAAGCACCACCGTCATACGCTGTATGTTTCCGCCTGTGAGGGCAAGGGCTTCTCTGAAAGCTTTCTGTGCCTTTATCTCGCCTGTGATGTTTTCACCGCTTAGTATGCCTGCCACAGGAAGGGAGTAAAGCCCTGCCACCTTGCCGTCAATAGCCATAGCCGCACCGCCGCCGTTGGCTTCAACAGCTTTCACAGCGCAAAGCATATCCGCAGGGTCAACGCCCGATACAACGACATTATTGCTCTCCTGAGCAAAGCTTGCGGCAACAGCTCCCCTTTTAATGCCAAGACCTTTTATAAAGCCACTGCCTATCTCACCACTCCTGCCGAAACGCTCAACAACGAATATGGGCAGAATATCGGCTTTTGTATCACCGCATACAATGCCGTTGCTGACCTCAAGCCTGCCTTTTACAAGCCTTGTGACTATGCCACCCTCGGGCATTTCAATTGCATTTGCAGTAACATAGCCCCTCTCAAAGCCTGCTTTTATCTCAAAAGAATGGCTGTCAAGCCCTCTGGGCAATATCACAGTGTTTTTAAGCTCAGGATAGCGAGTTATGTCAATCTCATGCCTGCAAAGAAACTCGCCGTTTTCAGCCACAAGCCTACCCTGGTGATAGACCTTTTTCACTGTCATATTTTCAAGGCTATCCATAAGCAGAAAATTCGCCTTTCTTGAGGGAGCGACCGAGCCTATGATATCGTCAACACCATAGTGCCTTGCGACGTTGAGAGTTGCCATTTTTATTGCCGACACAGGGGAAATACCGCATTTCACTGCAATGCGCAGAGCATTATCTATACAGCCGTTTTCCTTTATATCCTCCGCAGACTTGTCATCAGTGCAGAACATTATATCGTCCGTAGGGATATGATTTTTTACTATCCCCTCGCAAAGAGTTCTGCAGTTCGGCTCTATAGTTCCCTCTCTTACCAATACCGCCATTCCGCAGGCCAGCCGCTGCTCAAGGTCGCTTATGTTTTCGCACTCATGGTCGTCACAAAGCCCGGCGCAAGCCGCCTGCTGAACGTCACGAAATCCCATTGACAGACAGTGACCGTTCACCTTTACACCTGCCCTTTTTGCCGCACCGAGAAGCTTTATTATCTCCTCATTCCCCACCACAGCACCGCTTATCTCACCCACAGTTTTCGCCCTGCACTCTTTGATAACATTGGTGATATCATCTTGCGTTTTCAGGGTGGAAAGATATTGCGAAGAAAGCTGTAAAAAGCTTTCTATGGGCATTTCCCCAAGCATTTCGCATATAGCTTTTATGCCCTTAAGACCAAGAGTATTCGACATCTGCATAGGGTCAAAGAATACACAGCCCGTTCCGTGTGGCACTGCGCCCTCGCAGTATGCAAAAGGCGTGAGCTTTGAGGACTCTACGTGCATATGAGCGTCGATAAAAGAAGGCGCAAAATACATTCCTCTGCAATCAATAAACTCTGTTGCTCTAGGCTCAAAGTCAGGGCAAACTGCGGCGATAATGCCGTTTTTTATCCCCACCGAGCCGCTGTCTATTATCCGTTCTCTGTAAACGTCAACTATCCTTGCGTTGTAAAAATAAATATCAAAAGGCAGCTTACCCTTAGCCGCCAGTATAAGTTCCTTTAGCTGCCGATCATTCATAAGCTGCCTCTTTCAGATACAAATATTATCAGTGTTTATATAGCGACTTGTTCAGCGCAAGATTGCAAAGCACATTGATTATACATCTTGACGCCGCAAGTGAAGTTATCTCGCTCACATCAAACGGAGGAGATACCTCCACAACGTCCATTCCACAGATACCGGGAGCTGTCACGAGCTTGAGAAGCCTTAAAAGCTCTCTTGGGAGCATACCGCCAAAATCAGGTGTGCCAGTACCCGGGCAGAAAGCAGCTTCCAGAACGTCTATATCAAGGCTCACATACACTGCCTTACAGCCCTTCCATGCGATATCGAGAGCAAGCTCTGCCACCTTGTCGATACCATACTTGTCTATATCCTCCATTGAGATCGCAGTACAGCCGCTGTCACGGGTGAATTTTGACCATGACTTGCAGCAGTTTCCGCCTATGCCTATCTGCACAAGATTTTTTGCGCTGAGGTTAGGCAGGTGAGTGGAATGATACCATTCTGTGCCGTGCATTTTTTCGTCCATTTGGATAGCGTCGCAATCGCTGTGGCGGTCGATATGGATAACGCCGATATTGCCGTCGATATACTTTGAAATGCCCCTGAGCGTAGGGAAAGTGGTAGAGTGGTCGCCCCCAAGAACGATAGGCGTTACCCCCTGAGAGAATATATAGCCTATACCCTTTGTTATCTGGTCGAAAGTCTTTTCGGCATTTGCAGGAAGTGTGTAAATATCTCCTGCGTCGCAAAGCTTTATGTTTTCGTATAGGTCAACGCCATAGTCAGGGTTGAAAGGGGATATCTGCGAAGAAGCGTGTCTTATGCCGGCAGGGCCAAGTCTTGTGCCTGAACGGTTTGACGCTCCGCTGTCATATGGGATACCCACCACTGCAACGTCATATTCTGACACCTTATGGATATCCTCGCAGAAAGGGCTTCTGAGAAAAGTTTCGTGGCTTGTGTATGTAGGGCCGAGATTTGTTCTTGCAAAACAGCTCATGCCCTCGCTTTTAATGCTGTCCGCAGGCTCTAATCCAAACTCAACGGCTCTCTTTGCCATTGTAGGAAATCTTGTGTTGCCAAATTCATCAAATCTTGCCGCCGTTTTCATGGCGTGCAGTTCATTTCTGTCTATCATGATCATTTCTCCCTGCTTTCTTTTATAAGCGGAAACTGAAGCTCCGCAATAGTTTCATCACTGTTGTCCGTAAGGGTTATGTCTATACGGTATATCATCACACCGACGTTTCCAAGGGTGTAGCCATGCTCCTGTGCAAGACAGCGCATTTTCATTATAAGCTCACCGAAATAGCTGTAGCAATTCCTGTGAAAAGCGCAAACGTATTTTCCTCCTGCCACTGTTGTGAAGCTTTCCTTGTCAGCCTGATCTGCCGAGCAGAACACCATAGGGCAGACCTCGGAGTCCATATCGTCAGGGTCAACTGAGTTTTTTATGGTCATTGCCACCTTATCAGTGGCAAGCACAGGTGAAGTTCCGCCTATAGCCTCCTCAAGCTTCATAAACTCTATACCGGTGAGATTTGTTCTGAACTTGTTGCTCTCCCCTTTGAGGGCATATCGTTCAGGAAGCTCCTTTATAACAGGGTCATCAAGCTTGAAATCTGTGTTGTTAAGCTCTCTGATAAATTTAAGCTTTTCTTTCAGCACATGGCTTATTTCAAGCTTATCCGCTATCTCCTGCTGTAAAAGCTCATAACGCTGTCTGAGAACACGCTCGGACTTTTCAAGGTTTCTGTCGCTGAAATAGTCCTCTATTTCTTTCAGTGATAAGTTCAGCCTGCGAAGCTCTTTTATAGTGCCAAGCTTTTCACACTGCTGTGCCGAATAAAACCTCCGCCCTGTGAGCTTGTCAACATAGTCAGGTCTTAAAAGCCCTATCTTATCGTAATATCTAAGCCGTTCGGTAGGTATGTTTCGATACTTTGCTATCTCGGTTATGCTCAGAAGCTTTTCCCCATTGGGGACAAGCTGTCCGTTTTCGTCTGTATAAAACACAGTGTATTTCATATCATCAATCATATCTTGTCCCCCATTCCAATTATTATGACAGCTTATTCAAGAGCCTGCTCGTCCTCTGCCCCTGTTCTTATCTTCACAACGTTTGCAACGTCATAAACAAATATCTTTCCGTCGCCTATCTTGCCCGTATAAAGCACCTTTCTGATAGTGTCGATAAGAAGTCCAAGAGGAACAGTGCTTATAACTATCTCCACCTTTATCTTAGGCAGAAGCCTTGATTCAAGCTCAGAGCCTCTGTAAAGCTCAGTGCTTCCTTTTTGTATTCCACAGCCGCTCACCTGCGTAACTGTCATACCTGTTATATCAAGCTTATCCAAAGCATTTTTCAGCATCTCGAACTTTGCGACGTTCATAAGAACGACCACCTTGTGCATCTTTCCGTCCGCCTTGTAATCAGAAGCGTTAAGCTCTGAGGCTTCGTCTATAGCCCTCACCTTTGAAGGCTCGTCAGCGGCAGCGGTGATGAACTGAGCAGTGTTGAGAAGATCCGCATAGCTGCTTGAAAGTCCATGCTCGCACTTGTCAAGACCAACTATCTCTGTGTTCTCGCTAACTCTCAGACCCATTGTTTTCTTTATCACGGTGAACACTATCACCATAATAAGCGCTGTCCATGCCGCCACTGAAAGCACGCCTGCAAGCTGTATAAGCAGATCCTTCGGGCTTCCTGAATATATAAGACCGCTTTTCTTTGCGAAAACGCCCGTCATAAGCGTTCCCCATGCTCCACACAGACCGTGAACACTTACCGCACCCACAGGGTCGTCAGCCTTTAGCTTTGTTATAAGCTCAACACCAAACACCATTACAAAGCCTGCTGTTATGCCGATAAAGAATGCTCCTCCTGCCGAAACTGTGTCACAGCCTGCGGTTGAAGCCACAAGTCCTGCAAGCGCTCCGTTAAGGGTCATTGTCACGTCCGGCTTGCCGTAGCGCACCCATGTGATGAACATTGCAGCTATTGCGCAAGCCGCCGCAGATATGTTTGTGTTAAAGAAGATATCCCCAAGCTTTGCCGCCGCATTGTCGCCCTGAGCGGTAAGAAGCGAGCCACCATTAAATCCGAACCAGCCTATCCACAAAATGAATATGCCCAAAGCTCCGATAGTGAGATTATGTCCCGGTATGGCTCTAGCCTTGCCGTTTTTATCAAACTTGCCTATCCTTGCTCCCACAAGCAGCGCACCTATAAGTGCGGTAGTTCCGCCAACAACGTGAACGGCAGTTCCGCCTGCGAAATCGTGGAAGCCTATGCTTTTGAGCCAGCCTGCACTGTTCCATATCCAGTGACCTGTTATAGGATAAACTATTCCGCTCATAACAGCCGAATATGTAAGATAAGCCTTGAACTTTGTTCTGCCTGCCATTGCTCCTGAAACTATAGTCGTGGCAGTTGAACAAAAGACAGTTGCGAACATAAGAAACACTCGCTTAGGCAGATCTCCTGCGGCTGCAAACTTTCCTGCTGCGAACAGGCTTGGCGTTCCGATAAATCCTCCTATGGAGTCGCCATACAAAAAGCTGAAGCCGATAACCCAGAAAAGAACAGAGCCTATGCAGTAATCCATAAGGTTTTTCATTATTATGTTGCCTGCATTTTTTGCTCTGGTGAAGCCTGTTTCCAGCATTGCAAAGCCTGCCTGCATAAAGAATATCAAAGCTGTGCAGAGAAGAACCCACACGGTATCCAGAGATGAATACATTATCGCACTTCCTTTTTTCATATTATTTCTTATTTTGCCACATGAACGTCTGCGTAACTGAAGTTATACCAGAACATCGGACTTGGGTCATATGTGAACTTGTCGCTTACTGCGTAAACATCAGATGATGTGTATAGTCCAAGGTAAGGGCACTCATCAGCAAATATCTTATATGCGTCAGTATAGTAACCCATTTTCTCAGCGTCGTCTGTTGTCTGAGCCGCCTTGTCAAGAAGTCCGTCTGCTTCTGTGCTTGTCCAAAGTGTTTCATTCGTTCCGCCCTCGCAAGCGTTAGAGCCTGCATATAATGTCTTTAACATTCCCATAGGGTCAAGGAAATCTGACATCATGTATGTGCCGACTGCGTTGTAATATCTCTCGCCGTTATCCTTTGTCTTGTAGCCGAACATATAGCTGAAGATATCGCTGTCAGGCACTTCCACAAGATTCATTGTGATAGAGCCGCTTGCGTCTACCATTGACTTGAGAAGCTCAGCCTGCTTCTGCGTCTGTGAAGTCATATAGAAATCAAACTCAAAGCCGTCAGGATACTTTGACTTTGCAAGACATTCCTTTACCTTGTCATAATCCTGAGTATAAACATCGCTTTCGGCGATAGTTGAATCCCACTTATCCTTATCCATATACATCATGGATTCGCTCATTGGAACAACAGCCGACTGCTTTGCATAATCGCCGCCGATAGTTGTTGTTATCTGAGAACGGTCGATACAATATGCAACAGCCTTTCTTGCCCACTCGTCATCAAACGGCTTTGAAGCTGTGTTGAATGCGATATAGTTTGAAGTCGTTCCCTCGCATGAGAGGATATTGAAGTTCTGACAGCTCTGATATACAGACATAACGCTGTTTGACATACCCTCGACAAAGTCTATCTGTCCGCCCTTTGCCGCAAGTGCTAATGCGCTTTCGTCCTCGATAACGTAATATTCTACCTTGTCGATATCGAGAGTATCAGGGTCGCCCCACCAGTTTTCGTTCTTTTCAAGAACTATCTCGCTTCCTGATGACCATGAAGAAAGCTTGTAAGGACCTGTGCCGACAGTCTTTCCGTCAGCAGTGCCGTACTTGTCGCCTTGCTCCTCTGTTACAGACTTCTCGACTATAGTGCAGGCTGATGTTGCAGGAACATACTGCCATGATGAGTCAGGCTGCTTAAGATGAACTGTCAGCGTCCAAGTATCGTTGTCGGCTTCAAAGCTGTCAACGTTTGCAAAAAGATAGCTCATATAATAGTTGTCTTCTGTTACTCTGTTAAGAGAATAAAGCACATCGTCCATTGTCATTTCATTGCCGTCCGAGAACTTTACTCCCTGTCCTATCTTGTATGTGTATGTAGTATCGTCAACCTGCTCCCAAGATTCTGCAAGGGCAGGTTCAACTTTTGTGCCGTCATGTGAGAAGTTAAGAAGCGTGTCATAGCAGTCATAACCTGTGAGAGTTGCTGCCACGATAGTGAAGTCGGCAGGGTCAAATGATGACGGCTCCTGAGTATAGCCTACTCTGAGAACTGTCTCTGAATTTCCTCCTGAAGAACCTGAGCCTGAACCGGAACCTGTGTTGTTGAAGCAGCCTGTCATACAGCTTGAAACTGTTATTGCCAATGCAGCAGCGGCCGCGATCTTGCGTGAGAATTTTTTCATGATAACTTTCCTTTCTTCAAAAGATTTATTACATATCCGCAGCAGTCTTGCTGCGGTCAATGCCTAGCGGGAAATGACAGGCAACGTAATGCCCGTTTCCAATGTCTTTGAGCTTTGGCGTGCGGTTGTCGCACAAGCCCTCTTTGAAATATCTGCACCTGCCTGCAAAGCGACAGCCCTCGGGGATATCCACTGCGTTCGGTATATCTCCCTCCAGCAGGATATGCTTCTTATCTTCAAGAGGGTGTTCCTTTGGCTTTGCTGAAATAAGTGCCTGAGTGTAAGGGTGAGCAACGCTGTTATATACCTGCTCCACCGTACCCATTTCCATTACCGCCCCCAGATATACCACCGCTATCCTGTCGCAAACGTGACGGACAACGTTCAGATCATGGGATATAAAAAGTATCGTCTGCCCTTTATCCTCTTTCAAGTCCAGCATAAGATTCAATATCTGCGCCTGCACAGAAACATCAAGTGCCGAAACAGGCTCGTCTGCAAGAATAAAATCAGGCTCCAGCATAAGCGCCCTTGCTATTGCAAGCCTTTGGAGCTGACCGCCCGAAAGGTCTTTAGGATATCTTGTGAGCAAGTCCTCCGGAAGCGCTATATACTCCATAAGCTGTTTTATCCTCGCCTTGTAGA
>ERZ1027033.1072-NODE-1072-length-12653-cov-9.182251_pt1 | contig 12653 bp, 9 predicted proteins | sample MGYA00519444_ERZ1027033 | MGnify/ENA primary metagenome ERZ1027033 (study PRJEB26926, sample SAMN06164887) | human gut metagenome | biome: ENVO:00009003; feature: ENVO:2100002; material: ENVO:00002003 | host: Homo sapiens | place: USA | collected 2012 ...
TTTTGCCTTTTTAGGCGGTTTGTTTTTATACAAGGCGTATGCTTGTCTCGGCGAGGCGAAGCCTCGACGACTTGTTCAAAGACAAGCATACGCCTAAGTGCCATTTGAGATTTTTTGTAGATATATTAAAGTTGTGGGTAATCGTTACGCTGTCGTTATCTAATATTACTTCTCGCACAAAGGCTTTTACAATCAGTTTTCGTACGGGCTATCCTGTATATCTCACAAAGAACCCAGTTCAAGTAACTCTATATCTTGTCGGCGTCAAGGAACGTGTAACCGCGCTGTTTCTCTTGCTCAATACCGAAGCCTAGTCTTGCTATGTTAAAAGAGAGATAGCGGGGCATATAAGTGTTTTAGTTACGCAAGAGAGCGTGGCGTATTGCTTATTAATATTGCTGAACAGATTGAACCAAGGGATAGATTATAGCGTGACTTTATGTCAAACGCAGGAATTTATGCTCCGGCGTTTTTCTGTTTTGAAACGATACGAGAGTTTTAGAGAAAATATATAAACAAAGGGACAGAGCTTCTCTGCCTTTTGTATTTTCTTTGGGAATGAATCGCATCTTTATAAGAGATTTTATAAAATCAAAGAGATAACATATTGTCTTTATAGAAAAAATGTGTTATAATCAATATGGCATAAACTACTTAAACGAAAAGCAGAAGGAGCGAATCGATGCGTAAAATTTGTTATTCAAAGTTATGGAAATTGCTGATTGATAAAAGGATGAACGGCTCTGAACTCAGGAAGGCGGTTGAACTGGCGCCGAATACGCTTACGAAACTATATAAAGAAGAACCTGTTTCTGTGGAAACGCTGCTTCGTATTTGCGAATATCTCAACTGTGACATAGGCGACATAATGGAATTCTCGTGCATAGGCGACAAGGCGGCAACATATGAAGGAAAAGGAGTGTAATAGAATGAATCTGACAAGGTCGAAGAAAAAAGATTTATTATATGTCGCAGTTGCCGCGTTCTTCTTCCTTACTGCTTGTGTACTGCAAACGGTAGACGATTATATTTCCGATTGGTCCGTTAAAAAAACGATTGCGTTATTGACGCAATATATTTTCTTCGGTCTCCTCGCGTATTGGACGGCATCCGTTATCGGTCGTGTTTCCAATAAAAACGTTAGGTCGGGGATAACCGTAGCGATAGTGCTTATGGGTATGATTCTCCTCATTCGACTACTCAAATATCACGTATTTTACGAAGAAACCGCTACTCGGTATTTATGGTATTCTTATTATATTCCACAATGCATTGCACCCGTGGTTTTGCTTCTAACGATACTCGGTATGGGGCGCAAAGACGGAAAACCGCTTGCAAAAGGATGGTATCTGCTGTTTCTGCCTGCGGCGGCGCTGATTCTATTGGTTTTTACGAACGATCTTCACGAGCAAGTATTTTCTTTTGCAGAAGGTCTGGAGTATTCCAACAAAATATACAAATGGGAATGGGGTTACTATTTAATACTGTCGTGGATGGTTGGATTGTATCTTTCTATCGGCGTATTGCTTTACGTAAAGTGTCGCATTTCGTGGTGTCGGAAAAAGGCGTGGATACCTCTCGTACTCTTTGTTACTTGTTTTATTTTGTGTGTTTTAAGAGAAGTGTTTGATCCGTCTTTTATTAGAATGCCGGAAGCGGTTGTCTTTAGCGTTGTAATTGTTTTTGAGAGCCTTATCCGAATAGGATTTATCCCGTCGAACGTCAATCACGAAGAACTTTTTTACGTGGCGGACGTTTCCGCAGGCATTGCCGATAAAGACCTGAACGTCGTTTTAACATCGAAAAACGCGCCCGAAATCACGCGCGAACAAGCGACTTTGGCGGCAAACGGAACAAAAACCCAACTGAGCGAAGACCTTGTTTTGCGTGCCAAAGCGATACGCGGCGGGGAAGTGTTTTGGACTGAGGATTATACGGTCATCAACAAAATAAACGCCTCTCTTACGGAAATAAACCAAACGCTTTCGGAGGAGGGCGACCTCATAGCCGCAGAAAACAAACTGAAAGAGCAGCGCTCTAAAATCGAAGAACAGAACAATCTGTACAAAGGGATATTCGCCGTGTTTCGCCCGCATCTGAAAAAGATAAAAAAATGCTTTGCCAAGGCGATAAGCGAAGAAGAGAAAGAAGAAGCGCTACGCCTTGCCGTCGTATACGGTGTTTACTTAAAGAGGCGCAGCAATCTCGCTATGCTTGCGAAGAACGGTCGGGCGCAGTTATCGGAACTTTTATACGCTATACGCGAATCTACGGACGCACTTTCTTTTTACGGCGCGGCGGCTTCGGTAATTTTCGAGGGCGACGGTGCATATCCGATCGAGCGGCTCACTTTGATATATGAGTTTTTTGAAGATTGTACAGAAAGCGCGCTCCCCGACCTTTCCGCGTGTCTTGTACGGCTGTCGGTTAATAACGGGTTATTGCATTGCCGTATAGCCCTCGATAACGCAAGAGAAAGCATACCGGAGAATTGGCGAAGCCGTGAATGTGAAAAACTCGGAGCGTCGGTTCGTTTGCAGATACAGGACGAAACGCTGTATGCAACGCTGTCGTTCGGCGAAAGGGAGGCGATTGTATGATACCGTTCGTCGATTGCAACGAAGCCGTTTTTCGCGGCACGCTTATCCTGCTGTTGCTTGCGGCGTTTGTCGGGGTGGTATGTTTTGCGATAAGCCTTTCGTACTGGCTGAAATTGCGGTATATTCTGCCGGAATTACTTTGTACGGTATGCGCGGTTCTGACATTTTGCTTTTTGGCGGACGGCATCAGGATTCGGGATTTCGGCGAAAACCGAAGCGACTTTTCGGGTTCGTTTTGTTTTTTGCCCGCGTGGTGCGTTGTTACGGCGGCTTTTTTACTGCTTGCGTCGGTCTGTTTGTGCCTGGCGCTCGTCATAAAAAAGCGGTTGTCGTCTCTTACCGCTATGTCCGTCAAAGACGCGATTTCCGTATTGCCCGCAGGGCTGTGCTTTTACGACGAAACGGGGCGGCTGCTTTTAACGAACGGAAAAATAGGCGACGAATGCAGAGAAATTATGGGAATGCCGCTTTCGGACGGCGCGGCGTTCTGGTCGGCTATGTGCGAAGGCAAAGTAGCGGATGGTATCGTTTGCAGCCGGGAAGGCGATTCGGTGCTCGTCGAGAAAAAAGACGGGAGGGCATGTTGTTACAAGCGGATCAACCATATTTTAGACGGCAAGACCGTTTACGAGTTATCCTGTTCGGACATCAGCCGTGAATTCGCGCTGAAAAAGAAAGTCGAAGAACAGAACGAGGAACTCAGGAAAATGAACGTAAGACTCCGCAAGTACGGCGAAACGGTAACCGAGGTGACCAAAGAGCGGGAAACGCTTGCGGCGCGGGTGAAGGTGCACGACGGTATGGGTTCTCTGATTCTGAAAACCAAAAGATCGCTTTTGCAGGGGGAAGGCGACAAAGAGGCGTTGATACGCGAATGGAACGGCGTCGTTTCGCTTGTTTCCTCGCCCGAAACGGAAGAGGACAGGGCGGAAGAAATTAAAAAAACGGCGGAAAGCGTAGGCGTGAAAATATTGTACACGGGCGTGCGCCCGCCGAAAGGGAGCGTCGCCGAAAAAATTCTTTCAAACGCCGTGTTCGAGTGTATCACCAACACCGCAAGGCACGCAGACGGCGACGAACTTTATATAACGGTATCGGACGACGGGGCGTTTTTTACGGCAAGAATCGGTAATAACGGCAGAGCGCCGCAAGCGGAGATCGCAGAGGGAGGAGGACTTTCCTCTTTGCGTAGAATGGCGGAAATGGCGGGCGGTAGCATGAAAACGGAAAGTTTTCCGCGGTTTCTGCTTTCCGTGAGTATTCCGAAAGGAGAAAAAGAAGATGAGCGATAAAATAAACGTGATGATCGTGGAAGATCAGGCGATGCCGCGGCAACTTTTCGAGGCGATTATAAAGATGCAACCTAAATTTAATCTTACCGTATCCATCGACAACGCCGCCATTGCGGACATCTGCTGCGCAAGGCACGCTATCGACCTCGTTCTGATGGACGTGGTAACCAAAAACGGGGCGAGCGGTCTCGTCGCGGCGGAAAAAATAAAGGCGCAAAATGAAAAAGTAAAAATAATCATCGTTACGAGTATGCCCGAATGTTCTTACGTGGAACGGGCGAAAAAGATCGGCGTAGAGGGGTTCTGGTACAAAGATTTCAGCGTAGAACCGATTTTAACGATTATCGAACGCGTGCTGAGCGGCGAATCCGTTTATCCCGACGACGTGCCGGAAATTCAGCTCGGTCTTGCCAAAAGCGGCGAGCTGACGGCGAGAGAGCTTGAAATTCTGCGCGAGATGACGGGCGGATTTACGAATGCGGAAATTGCGGAAAAACTCGGCATTTCGGAAAAGCGGGTGCGCAATCACGTTGCCAATATGCTTGAAAAAACGGGATTCAGAAGCCGCACCGAACTTGCCGTGCGCGCAAGAGAGGCGGGAATCGTCATACTTGACAGAACGGAGGACGACGTCTGAAAGGGCAAAAATCAAGCGGAGCGATATATCCGTTTTGCAAAGCAAAAAATCGACTGCGATTTGCGGTCGATTTTTCTTATATCCGAGCGTTTTTTCAAAATAATCTTCAAAAGGGGGTCATTTGACACTCCCCGCGCAAAAAGAAAAGTTATAAAATAATATAAACCAACTTATACGGCTTGCAATCGTCCGTCCCCGCGCGGTGACGTCTCAAGCCATGGAGAAAGAAGAATGAAAAAAGTAATCGTCGCAATTCAGAATACGCTCGTTTGCGAAGCGGTGACGGGCGCATTGCAAAAGGCGGGCTTTTTTGTGGAAAAATCGCTTTCGCAAGATCCCGACAAGATTGCGGCTGCATGCGAAACGTTTTTTGCGGACGTGCTTTTGATGGACGCGGGGCGCGCAAGGGACAAGTCTTTCGATCGCCGTATGGAGACGATCCTGCGTTCAAAAAAGGAAGATCCGTCTTTGAAGGCGGGGCTTTTGTGTGACAACGTTTCCGACCCCGAAATTGCTCAAAAAGTAAAACAAGCAAAGGAGAATGGGTTTATAGACGTATTCTTCTACGAGTCCGTGCAGACCGATTACCTTTGCGACGTTGTGGATTCTCTTTGAGCAAATTGCAAAATGGTTTTGACGGGTGCTAACGCCCCGAAAAAATAAAAAATTATAGGAGTGTTATCTTATGAAAAAATCAATCAGAGCAATTTTGAGCGTTGTGTTCGTGCTCGTTTTGGGAGCGACTATGCTTGTTGCTTGCAACAAAGACAAAGGCGAAGAAACTCCCGAAACGCATACTTATTCTCAAACTTGGTCGTACGACTCGAGTGAACATTGGCATCAATGCACACTCGACGGACACACGGACGTTGCCGACAAAGCAGAGCATACGTATGATAACGACGCGGATACGACCTGCAACGTGTGCGGATACGTAAGAGCGGCGCACACCCATGCCGCATCTGCCGAGTGGAGCAAAGACGCAACCAACCACTGGCACGAATGCACCGTGAGCGGTTGCAACGAGCAGCTTGACAAAGCGGCGCATACCTGGGACGAAGGCACCGTCACAACGAAAGCCACCTTTACGAGCGACGGCGAGAAGACCTACACCTGCACAGTTTGTGAAAAAACGAAAACGGAAACCGTCACCATGGAGTATATCGACGTCAACTTCGTGAAATCGGATGCCGAAGTGCAGACGAAAGTCAGATTTACCGTGGCCGAGGCAGGCACCTATTACTTCCGCTACGAAGTGCAGGACTGCGGTTTTGCCAACGGCTACTATTGGATCAATATGAACAAGGTTGACGGCACTCTGCAACAGACCGACACCAACCATGCGCAAGCAAAGATTTACGACGCAAACAAACAACTTGTCAAAGAAGGCCTTCAAACGCAAGCGCCAGGTCAATTTATGGCGGTGAGCGATGAAGACGCGCAAACCCGCAAAGGATTGATGGACAACGGCGTCAAATATCTTGAAATGCCTTTCGTCACCCCGGGCGAGTACGAGATGATCGTCACACACTATGCCGGAAACTGCTCTACTGCTCTCGTTTACAATGCCGGAAGCTTCTCGAAAGCAAACGTAACGTTGTGGAACGGCAGTTACAAATATTACTCGATAACTTTGACGGATGAAATGCTGCACGGAACTGTCAATTACGGTCAGGATTTGCAACTCAATGCGTCTCCCGCAACCGGCCTTACGTGGCAATTTGTTGACGCAAACGGCAACCCTGTCGAAAAGCAAGACGGCGACAGCGACATCTATTACAGCTCACTTTCCGCAGGAACGTATTATATCGTCATCTATTCCGAAACCAAGCAAACGGGAGTGACGGTCAGCGCAAGTCTTTGCTGACGGAACGAAACGATTTGCAAACAGAATTGATAAAAACGACAAAACTTAATAATCTGCGCAAACGCCCGAATAGGCGTTTGCGCATACATTTTTGCGGGAGGATAGAAATATGAAAATTCGAACTCGATGGATATTTACAATTATTCTGTGTTTGCTTATAGCTATTCCGTTAGCTGCGTGCGACGGTTCGACCGCCACACCGAGCGGCACGCTTGAAAGCCAAAACGGCGTTACGATCGAAGGAACGTTCGAGGACGGCGCGGCTTTAGAGGCGGTGGAAGTGGTAGGTGCGGATAAAATTCTTGCGCTTCAATCGATTGCCGAAGAAAAGTACGATACAGACGGGGAAGTTTACGTCTACGATATTTCTGTCGTCAAGGACGGCGCAAAGGTACAGCCCAACGGCAAAGTGAAAGTGACCGTCTCCGTGCCTGATATCGACACAAGCAAAACGTATACGGTATATCATGTCAAGGACGACGGCGCGGTGGAAAAAATCAAACCCGCCGTGCAAAACGGAACGGTGTCGTTCGAAACCGAGAGTTTTTCCTGTTTCATTATCGCGCCGGATGAAGAATCAGGCGGCGAAACAGAACAACCCAAAAAGCAAGTGAATGTCAGTATCAATATTCTCCCTTTGGCGGAATGCGGCATGCTGAAAGTCAACGGCACGCTGTACGAAAACGCGGCAAGCTATAAAACCACGCACACCGAGGGCGAAAGAATCACCGTGGAAGCGATTGCGACAAGCGGACATCACTTTGGTTTCTGGGGTGAGGACGAAGTGCTTTCACGCGAACCTGTGTATGAGTTTACCGTAGGTGCGGAAAATATCAGTTTTGCGGCAAACTTCACGGGACACGACGTGCAGTATTCGGAAATCACCGACGACGCACACACGGAAAAGTGCAAATTCGGCGATTATACGGCAACCGTGGCGCACACGTTTGCAGATGAAAAAATCATTGTCGAAGCCACTTGTCAGCACGCGGGCGAGAAAGAGCTTTCCTGTGCTTGCGGAAAGACCAAAACCGAAGCAATACCGATTGCAGACCACAACTATCAGGACGGTGTTTGCACCATGTGCGGAAAAACGCAGACTTATGTCCGCGTCAACGCCAACGGCGTGGCAGACCCCAACGGCGCGTATATAAAAATGGGCAAGACCTATTGCGAACAGGTAAAAGACGGCAATCTTGAAGACGCGCTTATGGAAAAAGCCGGCAGTCCATATTTAACGCTTGAAAACTGGACCCCGTTTGACTTCGGCAACGGCGACAGCGGCAAAAACGCAACCACGTATTATTGCGACGTCGAATACAACGGTCTTAATTACCGCGGCGTGTATATCAAAGATTATCGGAAGGACAACGATAATACGCAAACGACAAGCAGTCGTTATTGGACGGGTACCTATTGGTTTGAACAGCGCACCGCCATGTGGCAAATCGTGAAGATAGAGGACGGCAAAGCCTATCTTGTCAGCAAAGAAATCTGGATCAGTCAGCGCTTCGCCGAGTCGGACGAAGGGGAACTCACCTACGAAAACAGTTGGATTCGTTCTTGGCTGATCAATACGTGGATAAACGAATTGTTTACACCCGCGCAACAGGCGATTTTGCAGGGCAACGAAGCCTGTTTCGGCGACAAGATATTCTTGCCGAGCTCGAGCGAAATCAGCATAAACAACCCCAAGCCGTGCGGGCTTTACAGGTATCCGTTCTGTCTGGGCGCATATAAAGAAGTGTTGCAAGGCTACGGCGACAATTATTGTCCGTATTGGTTGCGTGACGGAGTGGAAAAAGGCTCTGACGGCAAAAACTACGTTACTTGCGTAACCTCCAAACCGCCGTTCGACCAAACTACGAAATATCTTGCCACAAAGACGTTTGTCGGCGTTGTGCCTGCAATCATAATCGAGCTGTAAGGGCGTGAATACGGAAACAGGCAGAAACAAACTTTGAAAAACAATAACAAAACCTATAGGAGTAAAAATATGAATACAAAATCAGCAAAACACTTATGTGCGGGATTGATTATGTTCGTCATAATGATTGCGTGCATAGCAATCGGTGCGATTTGTATGCCCACCGTTGCGTATGCGGATTCGGCAAACCCTTATCTGCAAGTCAGTTGCAATGAAGCAAGCAAATCAGGCGAGGGTTGGAATTGGCAACAAGAAGCGGGTAACGGCACGCTCACGCTTAACAACTACAACGGGCAGGAAATTTCAATCGGCGGCGTTAACAACGGCAAAGTGGACGTCGTGCTTGTCGGCGACAACAAAATCACCGTCACCGCGCCGTACGGCAACAGGGCGCTCAACGTATTCAACGTTTCCACCCTTACCTTCAAGGGTAGCGGTTCACTCACCATAGACTTTCAGCGTACCGCAACGGAACAGACGTATATGTACGGCATCTACATGGACGGCAACGCAAGTTCTACAAACAACGGCAATCTGATGTTTGACGAAAGTTGCACGGTGACCGTAAAAGTGTACGGCGAAGTGGCGGAAAAAAACGGTTCGGTTGACGCAATCTATATTCGTAATGATAGAACCGGTTCGGGAAACGTGACCGTAGGCGAGAAAGCCACGCTCAATATCGACCTGAAGTGTGACAAACCGTATCAGACTTACGGTATTTATGCCAAAGGAAGCATTGTTCTCAACGGCACGGTCGATATAAAGATGGAATATACGGGTTCGGGCTCTGCTTACGATACTTGGAAAGACGTATATACGTCTTCTTCGTACACAACCTGCTCAATCGGGAAAAATGCAACGATCACTTCCGTGTGTCTCGGAAGGTCGGGCTCGACGTTTACCGTGTTTCCCCTTGTTGCCAACGGCGCTGAAGGGATTTCTTCCTGGACGAAAGTGGTGACGGACGAACAGTATTTTGAAAATGACGATTGTCTCGTTCACGTTTGGGATCATTGCGCCGACAACATCTCCTTCAAAAATTATTCTTACGAAAAACTCGCCGCACCGCTTACATTGGAAGACAAAGCGGAGTATGACGTTCCCGCCACAGTTTACGGCGGTGACGTTGCTCTTTCTTCGATTGCGCTTTCGGCAAGCGGCGGAAGCGGAGAATACACTTTCTCCATCGTGAGCGCGGCAGACGGGAATACAAGCGGCGTAGGTATTATTTCAACCGAAACCGATTTGAATAAAATATACGTCGCTCCAAACCTCAGAGGCGTAAGCGAAGCGACGGAAATCACTGTCAAGGTGACGGACAAAGGCGGATACTCCAAGACCATCACCGTAAATATCGGCGCGGTTGCCGCGCCTACATACAGCGCAACCGTAGATAACGTTGATTTCGGCACGGTGAGAGTGGGATATTCTCCGGTCACGCAAGTTCCCATCCGCATTGCCAACACGGGTACGGGAAAATTGTGGACTAACGGTTCGTTCGTCACGCTCGAAGGTGAAAACGCAAGTGCTTTCACGTTAAATTTTTATTCTAACCCCTCTTACATCGGAGCGGGCAAGGAGAATAATACGTCGTGGAGCGTAAAACCCAAAAGCGATTTGCCGGTTGGCAGTTATACCGCTACGATAAAGTTCAGCGGCATACCCGAATGGTCACAGTACGGTGGATCAAGCGTTGAGGCAACCGCAACCGTTACGTTTGTCGTAACCGAACACGATTTCGATACTTCCACGTGGGAACACGACGAAACAAAGCATTGGAATCCCTGCAAGGACGTGGGCTGTACTGTTCACGGCAACGAAGCCGCGCATGATAAAAACGGCGAAGTAAAGGGCGCGGTAGCGGCTACGTTTGATAGCGACGGACAAACGGGCGATAAACACTGCTCGGTATGCGGCGCAAAGTCGGAGGATAGCAAGGTTATTCCCGCAGGAAAATATATCCGTGAAAGTTCGGCGACAATGACGCCTGCGGCAATCACGGACAAGATGACGGCAAAAGATTTGACGTTTACGTCGGGCGACAGCACGAAATACACAGTCGGGCTTTATGGTTGGCGCGTATTCGATCTCACGGACGATTCTTTGAATACCGACGGCGGCAAATACCCCAAAGACAGCAAATTTATTGCAAATCACGAGTATGCGATAGAAATCGCATTTACCGCCGTAGGTTCTTACGAATACGAGGAAATGTACGCTACGCACTTCTCTATGTTTACGGTAAACGGACAGCCGACGCAAATTTCAACAGTTTCTTCTCTTGCAGGTTCAAAATATAGAAGAATTACGCTTACGGCGGCAGATACGACAATTCCCGTAACGGTTACCGACGTGCAGATTTCGTTTTCCGAACTCAACGTGGAAAGAGGCGGCAGTTATACGTTTACGGCAACGGTGAACGGTACGGGCGCATTTGATAATTCGGTTATTTGGAGTGTAGAGGGCGCTGATAGCTCTACGATAAGCGTGGGCGGCATATTGAGCGTTACGGCAAACGAAAGCTCGTCCACGATTACCGTAAAGGCAACGTCCAAACAGGATAGTACGAAGTATGCGACGAAAACTGTTACAGTCAGATCGCTTATAACCGTCAGCCAAAAGGGTGTGGAAACGCAATACAAGGTTGTTGCAGGCGGAAAAATAAATTTAACGGCGGAAACGGCGGCAAGCGGCTATCACTTCAAAGAATGGCAGGTATCGGGTGCGGGAACGTTTGCAGATAAAACTGCGCAAAAGACCGAGTTTACCGTTCCAAACGAAAACGTAACGATTACGTCGGTTTACGAATTGCATACGGCGAATGGTGAGGGTTGGTTGACCGATTCGACAAAGCATTATCACGTTTGCTCTTGCGGTACGGAAATCGACGCAGCTCCGCATACTTTCGGAGAATGGACGGTAATAAAGCCCGCCACCGAAGATGAAAAAGGTTCGCGCGAGCGTTCGTGTTCGGTATGCAGTTATAAACAGACGGAAGAAATAGACAAACTTCCCCATACGCACAATCCTGCATCGGCGTGGACTAATGATGCTACGGGACATTGGCACGCTTGCTCCGGCTGTAACGAAAAACTTGACTTTGCGGCGCATACGCCTGACCGTGCGGAGGCAACCGAAACCGAACCTGTAAAATGTTCCGTATGCGGATACGTCATTACGCCTGTGCTCGGTCATACGACGCATACACCGGAAGAAAATTGGCGTTACGATGAAAACAACCATTGGCACAAATGCGATGGCTGTTCGGAACAACTTGACAAAGCTACGCATACATACGGCGATTGGACGGTAACGAAACAGCCCACCGCAACGGAAAGAGGAGAGAAAGAGCGTACTTGTTCTGTATGCGGTTACAAACAGATCGAAACAGTACCTATGACGGGTGAATCCGAAAAAGTTACAATAACAGTTACGGGCGGCAACGGCGGCGGTAGCTACAATGTGGGTGACACGGTTACTGTAACGGCGAACGCCCCCGCCGAGGGAAAGGAATTCGACGGTTGGTATGTAAACGGCGAAAAAGTTTCTTCCGATAATTCCTATACCTTTACGGTTACGGAGGGAATAACGCTCGAAGCCCGTTATGTAAACACAAGCGGCGGAGACGTTACTCCCGGCGGCGAAATCACTCCGACGCCTGATAAAAAGGACGGACTTTCGGGCGGACAGATTGCAGGAATCGTAATCGGTTCGGTGCTGCTTGCGGGAATCGGCGGATTTGCAATCTTCTGGTTTGCAGTCAAGAAAAAGAAGTTCGCCGACCTGATTGCATTGTTTAAGAAGAAATAACCGGCATTAAACAATAGGCATTAAACAATCACCCCTTGCCTTTAGGGGCAAGGGGAAAGCAAACGGAGATAACAATAAGAAAAAATCAAGAAATGTCTTAATAACGTTTCAGCGACGCATGTAATGGTTGATATTACGTTAGCGGAATAATCAAAGAGAGCAATGAGCCGTTCGGTTTCCGAGCGGCTCAAATTGTAAAATAGGGGTATGATGCTTTATCTTATCGTTTAGCCATAAATCAAAGTATATCTTTGGCGCATTTTGATGAAGTATTCAAACACGGTGGATTGCGCTCGTTCAAGTATAGCGGCGATTTCAGGATAACTCAAACCGTTTTGCCGACATTCAAGCGCAATTCGCATATTGTCCGTCAAATTAAGGCTGTCAACGATTGAATCATAGACGGTATAGTCTTTGACAACATCTTCTTCAATCTCGCAAGACGGCTCGCTGACGGGCGTTAAGGCATCAAGGCTCACGGAGCGGAAATAATCGCTTGTTTTTCGGGTTATAAGTTTTG
>ERZ1027033.1076-NODE-1076-length-12625-cov-9.763882_pt1 | contig 12625 bp, 9 predicted proteins | sample MGYA00519444_ERZ1027033 | MGnify/ENA primary metagenome ERZ1027033 (study PRJEB26926, sample SAMN06164887) | human gut metagenome | biome: ENVO:00009003; feature: ENVO:2100002; material: ENVO:00002003 | host: Homo sapiens | place: USA | collected 2012 ...
AGATAGGCTCCGGTCTCGTGGGCTCGGAGATGTGTATAAGAGACAGCCTTTATACAGTTGTATGCTGCTGAGCGTGATGTTCTACATGCCGACCATCGCCCTGTCGAATTCGGTGGCATACAATGCCCTCGACCTGGCAAGGCTCGATACCGTGAAACATTTTCCCCCGATTCGCGTGTGGGGTACCGTAGGCTTCATCGCCGCGATGTGGTTCGTCGACCTGACGCATATCGGCGGCGTGCAGATCAAGCTGACCGAGTGGCAGCTCTATGTTTCGGCGGTGCTGTCGTTCCTGCTGGCCGTCTACTCGTTCTCGCTGCCCGGCTGCCCCGTTGACCGCAATGTCAAGGCCAGGTCGTGGGTCGATACGCTGGGGCTGCGTGCGTTCACGCTCTTCAAGGAGAAGCGCATGGCCATTTTCTTCGTCTTCTCGATGTTGCTCGGCGCCGCGTTGCAGATAACCAACGCCTTCGGCGACTCCTATATACAGAGCTTCGGCTCGATGCCCCAGTATGCCGATTCGGCGATCGTGAAGCACTCGGTGATCCTGCTCTCGCTGTCGCAGATGTCCGAGACGTTCTGCATCCTGCTGATCCCGTTCTTCCTGCGGCGTTTCGGTATCAAGAAAGTGATGCTCATTTCGATGCTGGCGTGGGTGCTCCGCTTCGGGTTCTTCGGCGTCGGCAACCCGGGCTCGGGTGCCGCGTTCCTCATCCTTTCGATGGTCGTCTACGGGGTGGCATTCGATTTCTTCAATATCTCGGGTTCGCTGTTCGTCGAGAAGGAGACCAGCCGCGAGATCCGCTCCTCGGCACAGGGTGTCTTTATGATTATGACCAACGGCTTCGGTGCGTTCTTCGGTTCGTATGCCGCCGGCGCCGTCGTCGATGCCTGGGGCTGGCCCGATTCGTGGTATATCTTCGCCGGCTATGCCCTCGTGGTGGCCGTGGTCTTCGCGTTCGTGTTCAAATACAAGCACAACCCCGAAGAGATGGTCTCGGTGAACCATTAATATAGGTATGGTTCCGGCGGCGCGGGGAAACCTCTCGCCGCCGGAATTTTTTTGTCCGTTTCCGGGCTACGGGCGGAGCATTTTGACGTGCGGGATACCCGCTTCGAAATAGGTGCCCGAGACCGGTGCGAACCCGAAGGTGGCGTAAAATCCGGCCAGGTGCTCCTGAGCCGAGATGCGGATGGGCTGCGGGCCCCATGTCCGGGCAATATAGCGCAGCGCTTCGGACATCAGGCTGCGGCACAGCCCGCGGCGGCGGTACGAAGCATCGACCAGCACGCGGCCGACCGAGGCTTCGTCGTAGGCGATCCCCGCCGGGATGACCCGCAGGAAGGCGACTACGCGGGCGTTGTCCTCCATCCACATGAATACGCTCTGCGGGTCGGCTGCGTCGGCATCGGGTTCCGTGATGTGCTGTTCGAGGAAGAAGACGGCCTCGCGTGCCTGCACGATACGGTGGTATTCCCGGACGGAGAGTTCGCTGAAATGTTTAGTGATGACAGGATACATGGCGGTTTGTAATTGAACACAAAGGTACTTAAAATTTCGGAAGATATGGATACGATCCGTGTGGATGGTGCGAGCTGCATCCGTTGCGGCCGCTGTGTGAAGGTGTGCCCTTCGCAGATTTTCGTACAGGAAAAGGCGGGCGGCCCCGTGGCGCTCTCGAAACCCGGGAACTGCATCGTCTGCGGGCACTGTGTCGCGGCCTGCCCGACGGGGGCGGTGCTGCATGCGGAATTCCCGCCCGGGAGGGTACACCCGGTCGATTATGCGGTCATGCCCACACCCGCTCAGGTCGAACTGCTGATGGCCGCGAGGCGCTCGAACCGGGCGCTGTCGCAGCGTCCCGTGCCGCAGGAGATGCTCGACCGGATCGTCGCGGCCGCCGACCTCGCTCCCACGGCCACCAACGCCCGGCAGTTGGGTTATACGCTCGTGACCGACCCTGTGCTGCTGCGCCGTATGAGCGAATATACGCTCGGCGTGTTCGGCAAGCTCGCAGATCGCCTTTCCCACCCGCTCGTGCGCCCGTGGCTGAGCCGTTTGTTGCCCGACGTCTACCGCTATGTCCCCGTTTTCCGGAAAATGCGCCGCGAATATGCCGAGGGCAACGACCGTATCCTGCGGGGTGCGACGGCCGTGTTGCTGATCCATGCGCCGAAAGAGAGCCGGTTCGGCGCCGAAGATGCCAACCTCGCCTACCAGAACGCTTCGCTGATGGCCGAAGCGCTCGGGGTGAGCCAGATATATATGGGCTTCGTGCTGACTGCCGTGCGGCAGGATAAGAAAAAGGGGCTCTGCAAAATGCTGGGGCTCGCCGGCCGCCGTATCTGTGCCGTCATGGCGCTCGGGATGCCGCAGTTCCGCTACCCGAATTATATCGACCGCACGCCTTCCCCTTTGGAACGGAGATAGGCTTGCAGGGCTTCCCGGAGCTGTGCCCGGGAAATTTCAGTCGCTTTTTCCGGGGGCTTTGTTTCTTCGCTCCATCTGTCCGCTTCATCCGGCTGTTGTCTATGGAACCGCGGCCTCTCGTCCCTTTGTCTTTCCCGGGGGCTTTTGCCGCGGTTGCTCCGCCTGGCTGTCTTATCCGGTTGCTTCCAGTGGAAACCTCTCTTCTGTCCTCTTGCTGCGGAATTGTCCGTCCCCGCCTCTGCCCCTCCACTCGAATGCGGCCGGATAGCGCCGGTTGTCGCCGGGATACAAAAAAAAGCGGCCTCTGCTGTGCAGGGGCCGCTTCTCCTTTGCGGCTCGGTGTCAGTTGCCCGAAAGGCCCCACTCCCCCGGGGAGTAGCCGCTTTTCGGAGCGTTCGGCACGTTGACGAAGAATTCGAACCCGCATTTGGCTTCGATCTCCGCCACGGACATCGCGCAATTGTCCGGTGTCTGGGCCTTGTCTGTGGTTTGTTCGTACCAGAATCCGATGCATTGCAGTTCGTCGGCCGCAAGCGTGGTTACGGGTTGTCCCGTGGTGCCCTGCTTGGTGCGCAGCAATACCTTGTAATAATGCGTCGGTACGGGGCACGGGTTGCCGCCGTTGTCGGTCGTCGTACCCTCTGTCCCGTCAAAATAACATCCCGTTACCACATAGAGCGTATCGGCGCACATCCATCCGCGGACTCTGTTTTCCAGGGTGCCCCATGCACCGCTGTTGAATGTAGCGAGCTGTGGCGTCATGTTCGAATAGTAGGAAATCTGCTTGTTCGCCAGGTTGCTCACTTTCCGGTCGGCGTTGGGGACTTGGTGTCCCTTGTTGTAAGGTGCTCCCACGCCGCCCACCATCTGCTCGGTCTTTCCCAGCGACGGGTCGGCCGAGTAGGCCCTCTCTTTCGAAGCGTTCGGGGCTGTATAATAGGCGTGCAGCGGATATGCTGCCCATAGGGCCGCCTTTTTCGCCTTGTCATAACCCATTGCGAAATTGCGCGGGTAGGAACCGTTGCCCGTCGCCGCCACGTCGGTGATGTAGTGGCATATCTCGGTCACCGAAGTGTTCGCTGCGGGCAGTTCCGCCCACGATTTTCCTAATGCCGCTGTTCCTGTTCCCGGAGTAGGGTCTGGGGAAGGATCGCCTCCTTCCCCGCCCGGAGTTCAATTCGCCGGTTGCCAGGTTATGTCGCCTATCGTCGTTCTGTTCTGATTATTTTGTTTTATGGTAATAGTGGCGTCATAACCTTGACAGTCGATTGTCGGTATTTCGAATGCGCTTTTACTGTTTCCCGGAATAGTGATACTTGCTGCCGTGGCACCATTGGCTGTTATGGTGACTGTTGCCGAACCCTTGCTTGAGGTCAATGCATTGAATTTAAGGGCTGTAATACCTCCTGGGATCGTTACGGACATCGAGCCGTTTTTACCGATGGCTGCATATTTGTCGTTTATTACCACGACTCCGGCATTGGCAAGCGCCGTTTTGTCAGTGTTGGCCTGATTAGGATTACCACAGCCATTATAGCTCCATTGCGGGGTTCCAGTGGTTACTCCGTTGAATGTGCCGCTGGAACCATAACTGGTAGTGCTGGGCACGGTGTAATTTTCGAAAGTCTCGGTTTCCCACATTACAGCCCCCGGTTTTGTCTGGGTGACGCTTACGGTTTGCGCTTCGGCGCCTTCGTACGATAATGTGATGGTGCCGGAACGTTCCTCGCCCTGATTTGCGTCTATCGTGAAAGAAACGCCGTCGACGTCATAAACGAATGAATTGAGCCAGGAAACGTTCGACGATGCGACGACCGACACCCCGTCTGTGGGATTATCAACCGTATAGTTGATGGTTTTGGTAGCGCTTTCCGCAGGAACGGATAAGGTCGTTTCCGATGTGATTTTCAGTACCGGCGACAGAGTGATGTCATGGCCGGGAACGATCTGTATGCTTTCGATAATTATTCTTTCTTTTGCGGCGGAGGGCTCGATCCTGATTTTCGTTTTCGAATTTTGTGCGTCGAATTTCAGCAGGTAGGTTTTGAACTCCTCGGTCAGGTCTGCGGTCGTGATTGCCGCGGATTCTCCGGCGGTTACTTTGATTCCGGAAGTATCTTTCGGCCAGACTTTGGCCGAAATCAGTACTGAGAACGGTGCGGAGAGATCCAGTTCGCTGGTGACGATATACCCGGAGTTGTCGCTCGAACTCATGCGTAGGCCATGCGGGGAGTTGTATTGATAAACATAGGAGTTCGCCACATACAAGTTGTTTCCGTTTTTGTCTTTGCGGGACAGGATATTTGTTGCGGAGTTTCCTGTCAGGTCACTGAAATCGTCGGTAAACGGCAGGCTCAGACCGGTTGCCGCGGCTGTGATGTGTTCGTCTGAAAGATTGACATTCAAAGTGGTGATCTTTCCTGTTTCCAGATCGATTTCATTGGACAGGACAATCTCTTTTTTGATGACATACCCTTCTGTCGCTGCTTCGACGACCAATTTCGACCCCGCAGCCAGCAATCGCGGATATACGCTTAAATAGGTGCCGCTGACACCGTTGATAACGTATTCCGTATTTGTCGTATAGGTCGCCGTTACGGTGTTGGAGCCGTTATAATAGGGTGCATACATCGTGTAGTTCAAGAGGTCTACAACAACCCGGCCTGCCAGTGTGTTGTCGCCATCGGTCGTAATGGACAATGACGATACGTGCTGGTCGACCAGTTTTGCACCTGTGGATTGGTCTTTGAGTACGACTTTGACGATGGCGCTCAATCGTCTGAATTCCAGATTGGCGACTTGCTGTCCCTCGGAATCGAGTGTAAGCGGTTTGCTGACCAGGATGTCGGCTTTGCCGTCGAACGAACTGGCTGTCGGGGTTTGGTTTGCCGGGAGATCGACTTTTGCACCCGTATTATCTCCTACTTTGTCGATTCCGTTGGCCGTGAATGGATAATAAGCGTAAATCGTTGATGAAATGTTCGCGTTCCCGGAAAAAGTCGTTGTTGCGGCGCGCTCCGTCGCATCGTTCGTGAAGGGGTAGTTGGACTTCGTCCCGTCGGTACTGATGCCTATCTGATCGCCGACAGACCAATAAGGAGTCAATCCGTCGATCTCGGTGCGGACTTCCGGTTTGAACTCAGGGTTTCCGGCTGTAAAAGTCATCTTGACGAGTTTGCCGGAAGAGGTGTCGATGCTGCTGTCTTCCTTTTGGCAGGCTGTGGCTGTTACAGCGGTGAGAGCTGCAAACAGTGTGATTTTAGAGAGACTTTTCATAGGGCTGCGGTATTAGAGTTCGTGTTCGCTTCCCGATCCGATACCTCCTGCACCGCCGCCGCTGCCCCAATCGTCATAGACGTCGGGTGGGGTGGGCGATGTTGCAAACCCTTTTTCAGTCTCGATGTCGATCGTCTCAATTACGGGCGGAAGATAGGTCGAATTTCCCCCCCCCTTGCTGGTGGACAGATTGTAATTCATAAGGCTAAATTTTTTTGGTTGAAACACTTTCGTATCAAATATACGAAAAAAATAGTCTATTCCCGTTAAAAAATTGTGAAATTCCGGTTCCCGGTCAAATTATATACACAAACGTCTGTTTTCCTGCCGGGTTTTGTCTGTTTGGCGTATTGTTGCCGGTGCCGACGGCGGGAAACGACGACCGTGCCGCATTGCCGCAGCCGGTAGCCGGATTGTCTGGGATGAAAGGGTGGGTGGATGAGCCGGGGATCGGGATTTAGTACATATTGTCGTACATCGACTGGCTCTTGTCGTATTTGAGGTCTGAAAGCGATGCCGCCTTTACGCCGATGTTGAAGCTCCAACTGCGGTGGAACCCGAAGGGTATCCACGAGAACGACATTTGCCAGCAGTGCAGGTCGCGCGAGATGGAGATCGATGAGGTGGTGAGTTTGTTCGCCTTGATGTCGTAACCGCCCTGGAACGTGATGCCGGTCTTGGGCGTTATGGTAAGGCTGCCGTTGAAGCTGACGGTCTGCGTGACGTTCTTCTTGTATCCTTTGGGCGGGTAATTGCCCGTCGATATGTTGTAGTTGATGGCATAGTTGAACCCGAAGTTCCACGGCAGCGAGAAATCGTAGTACATCTGCGACATGTATTGCCGCCGCAGTACGGGATCCATGTTGCCGTAGGGGTCGTAGTAGGGGTTCATGTATTCGGGCGGGATGCTGGTGATGTCGTTGATGGCCGATTGCGAGCGGTCTTCGCGCGATTTGAACGTATAGCCGAACGACCAGCCCGTCGAGACGATACGCCCCGGGAAGAAGAGCTTGTTGTAGCGTTTGCCGTCGGGAGTCAGCCGGTAGGGGTCGAGCGTCATCGAGAGGTTGATGCCGAAATTCTTGAAGATCGTCGTGCGGAACGAGATCGGGATGGTCGAGAGCCCCATCGAGTCGGCCAGGAAATTGTACGACCCGCTGATGCGCAGCTCGTCGATCAGCTTGATCTTCTTCACGCCCGAGGTGTCGCGCTTCGACAGCACCTTCATTTCGAGGTTCTGCGACAGCGAGAAGTTCATCGACATCGACCGTCCGGAACTGGGGACGCCGTATGCGTTGACCGAATAGGGCGAATAGGTGGTGAAACGTCCTGTCGAGTCGGTCTGCCGCGTCTTGTAGTAGCCGTATTTCGGGTCGCCGAAGTCCGGCGTATAGGCGAATCCGATCGAAGGGGTGAGCGTGTGGCGGATGGCCTGGATCTTACGATCCTTGCGCTTCTTGGTGAAGTCGTACATGCCGTATACGGTCGTCGATGCCGAGACGTTGAAGTTGTAGTTGTAGAGGCGGTAGAACCCGTATTGCGTCGGCAGCGTGTCCACCTTGTTCGTGACGGGGTTCCAGTCGAATTCGACTTTTTTGAAATACCACTTCTCGTTGTAGGTCGCCGACGGCGAGATGTTGATGTAGTTGAACAGGTTGAACGACGCCGATATGGGGATGTTGTGCTCGATACCGTTCTTCATGTTGTCGAGCGTCTCCTTCGAGAAGATCTTGTCCTCGGTGGTCGTCACCGAGTTGGTCATCTTGCCCGTATACTGCATCGAGATCTTTTCGTACCACCGTTCTTTGCCCATGCGCTCCTTGCGCTTGAAGGGGTAGAAACGCGAGACGTTGAAAACCACGGTCGGCAGCGTTACCGAGAGGCTTTTGTTCTGCGAGTTCTGCGAGATGGACATGTTCGCCGAGAGCGAGAAGGGGGTTCCCGCCCAGTTCTTCGAGTAGGCGATCGACGAGTTGGTCTGCGTCGAGAGGATGTCGTTGAGGTTGGTCGCCGAATATTTGCTGTAACCGCTCGTGGCGAAGTTCACCGATGCCGAGAAGGTCGACCCGGGGTTGGCCTTGGGATCCTGGGAGTGCGTCCACTGGATGCGGAAGTTGCTCTGCTTGATATAGTCCGGCTCGCCTTTTTCGCCCGTCTTGATGTTCGAGTACTGCATGTTGAAACTGCCGCTGTACTTGTAGCGTTTGATATAGCGCGATGCGGCCGACGCCTCCCACGAACCGAGCGTGTAGATACCGCCGCGTACGGCCAGGTCGGCATAGTCGCCCAGCGTGAAATAGTAACCCATGTCGCGCAGGAAAAACCCCTTGGAGTATTCCTCGCCGTAGGTGGGCATCAGCAGACCCGATTTGGGGCCCATGTTGATCGGGAAGAAGCCCTCGGGGATGCCGAGGAAGTAGATCGGCACGTCCTCCATGACCAGGTAGGCCGGCCCCGTGACGACTTTCTTGCCGGGGATGACCTTGGCCTTGGTCATCGCCAGGTAGAAGTGCGGGTGGTCGGTCTCGTCGCAGGTCGTGTATTTGCCGTGCTGGATGTTGACCGTGTTGTCGGGCATTTTCTTCACGCTGCCTCCGACCAGCCAGCCGTCGCCCTGCTGCGTTGCCACGCCCTTGATCTTGGCCTTCTTCGAGGTGAGGTTGTAGGTGATCGTATCCATCGTGTACGATGCGTCGCCCTCGGAGAATTCGGGTTTGGTGACGATCGGTTTGCCTTCGAGCGAGTCGGGCTTGCCGTATGCATAGACCATCTTGGTGTCCATGTTGATCTGCATGTAGTCGGCCTTGAGGTTGCTGTTCTGATAGGTGATGTCGCCTTCGTTGTAAATGTAGACCATCTTGTTGCGCACGTCGTAGACCAGCGAGTCCTTGTTCTTGCCCGTGATCGGGTCGTCGAGGAACGCCCCCGGTTTCTGGGGCTTTTTCTCTTTCACCGTGTCGCGGGCGATGGTGTCCGCCCCGCGGCCTTCGAGCGAGTCGCCTTTCTGCGTGATGAGCGAATCGAGCTGTGCGCCGAAGAGCGAATCGCGCTGCTCCTGCGGCAGGGCTTCGAATGCGGCGCGGCGGCGTGCCTGTTCCCGGGCGGCGCGTGCCTGCTCGCGGCGGTCGCGGCGGCTTTGGGTCGCAGCTTCCGGCACTTCGGCCGCGGCTTCGGAATGGGTCTGGAGGGAATCGGACAGGCGTTGGCGGAGGCTGTCTTCGGCTGCCGAGGCAAGCATTCCCCGGGGTACGGACGAGCCGAACACCAACTGGGCGAAGAGTAGGAGTGCCGCCGCCGAAAACAGATATTTTACCCTGATTCTATCCAAAATCCCAATAATTTTTCGTACCTTTGCCGACATGTCGGCAAAAACGCCTGGATCGGGGCCTCGATGCACTCCCGCCGGGTTTTTTAGGCGCGACAAAGATAGGTAAAAAATTACAGAAAGCTCACATTTGGCTCCATTAAATATGCGCACACGACTGTTCCTGTTATTCGCGTTTGCGGCCGTTACCGTTCTAATGAACGGTGCCACGGCCGGGAATATTGCGCACGGGGTCGAAGTTGTGGTCATCGATGCCGGACACGGCGGGAAATTCCCCGGGGCGCACTACGGCAATGTCTACGAGAAAGACCTCACGCTGAAGGTGGCGCTCAAACTCGGGAAGCTCATCGAGGAGGGGATGCCGGGCGTGAAGGTGGTCTATACCCGCAAGACGGACAAGGCGCTGGGCACCGATCTGGCAACCGACCTCCAGGCGCGTGCCGACATCGCCAACAAGGCCGGCGGCGACCTCTTCGTTTCGATCCACGTCAATGCTGCGAAATCCTCGGCGGCACGAGGTGTCGAGACGCTCATCATGGGCGAAAGCCCCAAGGAGCAGCGTTACAACGAGAACGCCCTGTTCGAGAACAACCGCGAAGATTTGATCGACATGTCGGACGAGCGGACGGCGGCCATCGTGCGGGCATATATCCAGAACCTGCAATTCACCTATGGCGAGTACAGCATGGCGCTGGCGCGCTGTATCCAGAATAATTACCTGAAGGCCGGGCGCCATTCGCGGGGCATCAAACCCCAGCTGCTGCGTGTGCTCTATGCCACCGACATGCCGGGCGTGCTGACCGAGATCGGTTTCATGTCCAACGCCCAGGAGATGGCCTATATGAAGTCGGAAAAGGGGCAGGACGAGATCGCCCGCTCGATTTACGAGGGCGTGAAGGACTATTCGGCCTATGTGCTCGAAACGCGCAGGGCCGGGGAGGAGGCCGCGGCCTCTCCGAAGCCCGTTAAAGAGCCCGAAACGCAGGTCGTCATCGGGAAGGAGCCCGTGCGCCCTGCGGAGCAGGACAAGGCATCCGATACGCCTGCCGGGAAGTCCGGACGGAAGCCTGCCGGGAAGGCCGCCACCCCGGAAAAGGCGGAGCCGCAGAAGGCTGCGGGCAAATCCGGGGCGCAAAAGCCGGAACCGCAGAAACCGGCCGGGGCCGAAGCTGCCCCTAACCAAGCTGCCCGGCCGTTGCGCTATACCGTGCAGGTGCTGGCCAGCGCGCAGACCGTGCCGACCTCGTCCGCACGTTTCAAATCCTACCGCAACAAGGTGAAACAGTATACCGCCGAGGGGCGGTTCCGCTATAAATATTGCGTCGGCGAGTACGACACCCGTGCCGCAGCCCAGAAACGGCTGGCCGAAGTACGCAAGGTTTTCCCCGATGCCTTCGTCGTGAGCTGCCGGGGCACGCAGATTGTGAAATGAAAATAAACGAGCTATGAAAAGGGAAGTTAAGATCGGCATATTCGCCGTGGCGATGATCGGCGTCGCCTGGGCCGGAATCCGGTTTCTGAAAGGTTTCGACATTTTCAGCCGGAACGTCGAGTATTATGCGGCCTACGACCAGATCAACGGCGTGCAGAACGCGTCGCCGATCATGATGAAGGGCGTGAAGATCGGTTCCGTGACACGGCTTTCGTTCGATCCCGCCCGCAGCGACAAGGTCGTGTTGCAATTCACGATCAAGCGCCAATACCGCATTCCGTCCGATTCCGAGGCCAAAATCTTCAGCAACGGACTGATGGGTGCCAAGGCGATCGAAATCACCTACGGCACGGCCGACACCTACCTCCAGAAGGGCGATACGCTGCGTTCGAGCCGCGACCGCGACCTGATGGACATGGCCGGCTCCGAGCTGGATTTCTTCAAGCAGAAGGTTTCGCAGCTCACCACCGACCTTTCGCGCACGCTCGAAAACCTGAACGGCCTGATGGAAACCAATGCGGACAACATCGCCGGGACGCTCGGCAACCTGAACTCCGTGACGGGCGACATGGCCGAGATACTCTCGGCGGAGAAAAACAGCCTGAAGAGCGCACTGGACAACCTTTCGAAATTCTCCGACATGCTCGGCGAGAATGCCGGGCGCGTGGACAGCATCATCGGCGACGTGGATCGTTTCACCTCGCAGCTCACCGAGGAACAGTTTGCCCGCAAGCTTTCGCAGGCCGTGGAGCACCTCGACGGTCTCGTGGCACGCATCGCGCAGGGCGAAGGCACGATCGGCAAGCTCATCAGCGACCCCGAACTGTACGAGTCGCTCGAAAAGGCCAGCGACAACCTCGCGGCGCTGCTGGCCGATGTCAAACAATACCCCGGCCGTTACGTCCACCTCTCGCTCTTCGGGCGCAATCCCGAAAAGATGAAGGAGCGTGCCGACAGGAAGGCCGCCAAGGCTGCTGCCAAGGCTGAGCGCGATTCGCTCAAGCGGCTGCAGTAGCCCATCAACCCGACATAGAGATGATTTATCCTGCAAACTTCGAGCAGAAGATCGGCTTCGACCGGCTTCGGGAACAGGTTGCAGCGCTTTGCACCATGCGTGCCGCCCGCGGGAAGCTCGCCGAAGAGACTTTCTCGGCCTCGGCGCGCGAGATCGGGCGGAGGCTGGAACTTGCCGACCAGATGCGCCTGCTGCTCGACATGGAGCACGATTTTCCCGGCGGGGAATATCCCGACGTCGACCATGTCGTTGCCAAACTGCGTGTCGAGGGGACGTTCCTCGACGTGGGGGAGGTGGTGACCCTGCACCGGGCGCTGAGCCTCGTCGGCAGCGTCGTTGCGTTCATCCTCACCCGCGAAGGGCAATATCCGGCGCTGTATGCCCGCAGCCGCGGCGTCGAGGCATTCCCCGGGATCGTGCAGCGGATCGACGCCATCGTCGATCGTTTCGGCAATATCCGGGACAATGCTTCGCCGGCCCTGCTGGAGATTCGGCGCGCCATCCGCGAACGCGAAGGGCAGGCCGCCAAGCGGTTGCAGGCGGTGCTCGCCGCCGCCAAAGGGGCCGGTATCGTCGATGCCGACGCCCAGATCTCGATCCGCGAAGGGAAGGCCGTGATCCCGGTTGCCGCGGCCAATAAACGCAAGCTGCAGGGCTTCATCCACGACGAATCGGCCACGGGGCGTACGTTCTACGTCGAACCGGTCGAGGTCGTGGAGATCAACAACGAGCTGCGCGAACTGGAATATGCCGAGCGGCGCGAGATCGTCCGCATCCTCTCGGAGTTCACCGATTCGGTGCGCCCCGATGCCGGGCTGATCGCCGCGTCGGGCGACTACCTGGCCGAGATCGACATGCTGCGTGCCAAGGGACGCTGGGCATCGCAGAACGGCTGCGTGAAACCGATCATCTCGGACGACGACCGGCTGGTGCTGAAGAATGCCCGCCACCCGCTCCTGCAGCAAACCCTGCGGGCGCAGGGGCGCGAGGTCGTACCGCTCGACATGCAGCTCGACCGCCGCAAGCATATCCTTGTCATTTCGGGGCCCAATGCGGGCGGCAAGTCGGTCTGCCTCAAGACCACCGGCCTCGTGCAGTATATGTTCTGTCTCTTATACACATCTGACGCTGCCGACGATAAGGCTC
>ERZ1027033.1083-NODE-1083-length-12533-cov-7.493268_pt1 | contig 12533 bp, 12 predicted proteins | sample MGYA00519444_ERZ1027033 | MGnify/ENA primary metagenome ERZ1027033 (study PRJEB26926, sample SAMN06164887) | human gut metagenome | biome: ENVO:00009003; feature: ENVO:2100002; material: ENVO:00002003 | host: Homo sapiens | place: USA | collected 2012 ...
ACGAGATAGGCTCCGGTCTCGTGGGCTCGGAGATGTGTATAAGAGACAGGATCATTATAAAAAGGTTTGGGTATATCAGATGTAATTACAATCTTCTTAAATGAATCATTTATTTTCAAAAAAGGGCGAATTTCCTGTGCCATTTTTGCTTCTGTCTCCAGCATATATGCTGACTGGATATAATATTTTTTAGAACCCTTATTACAGATAAAATCGACTTCCAATTGCTTTTTTACCGGTTTTGTATCCTTCCCCTTTTCAACAACAGTCAGATTGCCAACATCCACATGAAAGCCTCTCATTCTTAATTCATTGTAAATGACATTCTCCATAGAATGTGTCACTTCCAGTTGCCTGTAATGAATTCTTGAATTTCTGAGTCCCATATCCATAAAATAGTACTTCAATGGCGTACCGATATAGGATTTTCCCTTAATATCATACCTGTTCGCCTCTTCAATTAAAAAAGAATCCTCCAAATATTCAATATATTTCGTAATCGTTGTTGCTGTAATCTTCGAATTGTTTACACTTTTAAATGTCTTCTGAAGTTTGTTAGGATTCGTCAAGGCACCAATTGCGGATGCCAAAACATCAAGCAATGATTCCATTTCTCCAACGTTTCTGATTTTGTTTCGTTTCACAATATCACTGATATATGTTTCCTGAAACAGATTATCCAATAGATTCATTTTTTGCTCATCCGTTTCAGCTAATACCACCAACGGAATACCTCCATAAGTAATATATTCGTTCCATCCATCATATTTATTTCCATCATAGCAACTCATAAATTCCGAAAAGCTCAAAGGGTACATATGAACCTCATCCCCTCTACCGCCAAATTCAGTAGCTATATCTCTGGATAAAAACTTTGCATTACTTCCCGTTACAAACACATCACAATTCTTCTTATCCGCTAAACCATTAAGCACACTCACGAACTCATCCAGCAACTGCACTTCATCTAAAAGAAAGTAGTATTTTTCATTATCTTGAAGTTGTTCCTTTGCCCAAGGGTAAAAGATTTTCGGATCTCGGTATTCTATATTATCAAATAAATCAAACGCCATTTCAATGATGTGTTTTTCATCCACTCCATTTTCAAGCAGATGATTTTTAAACAGGGTTCGCAATAAATATGATTTTCCACATCTTCTTATTCCTGTTACAATTTTAATCAGACCATTTCCTTCACGCTTTATAAGTTGTTCTAAATAGTAATCTCTTTTAATTTCTTTTACCATGACATTTTCTCCCAAAAGATATTTCGGTTATTGTATCCCTAAATATCTTCTATTATACCCAGCAGCATGATACTATGCAATCTTCTAAAAGATATTTCGGTTAATATTCACCAAAATATCTTCATCTTTCAGATTTTCTACTCATTCTATTCAAATTGTTTTTGTTTAAATCGATTTGAACAAAGTGTTTCCGGATTAAATTTAGCCACAATTTTATATATGGCGATCAATTTTCTTAAAGAGATGAAAACAATATTTGCAGAATACAATCCCCAACGCAATAGCATTGATGTTTATACCAGTGCAGGCTATATGCTCCGCATTGACTGTTGGGAAGCTGAAAAAAATTTGAAAACCACACCCTGTTCAGACTGAGCATTAAATGCTCTTGCTATTGATGAGCCACTTGAATATGCAAGGCTGTATCTTGATGGGACGGTGCAGATGTGGGTAGATGCAGAAGATTCTTTTTATCTGTGATGATTAAGCTGTCACTCCCAGTATCTCAGAGAGTGACAGTTCCTTTATCTATTCGAATATAATTTGGTTTTCGAGCTTCTCTATGGAAAAATCAAAAGAGCTAATACTATAATTTTTTCCCGCAATTTGGACAATGCTTTACATTTAATGGTCTCCATGGAATCATGACACCGCATTCTGGGCATCTGTAAAATATAACTCTTACTAAAAATCCAATAATAATAATAATAATTACAATTCCCCAAATTGTACCAACATTAATTTCAGATTGAAAACATATTACTTGATGTCGGAGTTGCATACACACGCATTATATCATATTTTTTTCCGCCTGTTGAATAAGTGCTATACACCGTTTCAAAAGTTGCACCACTACGGGAGATTTGTGTATTTTCTTCTCCTGTTAAAATATTTAGTTCATCCAAGCTTATCATCCCTGATACCTTATTCTTTCAACCAGCGTTTCCTTTTTCAGATTACTGCTTAAAACGCAGGAAAGTACAATCTGCAACAGACCGACCAAAAAAATCATAATAAAAATTGGTACGATTGGAACATGATAGATATTCATTCCAAATATTCCATTATGTTTTGCATAGGAAAAAAGTGCATAGCCGAGCGGCAGACCAATGATCAAAGCTACGCATATGGTACCAACCGTAAACATCAGTCCCTGTAACTGCAGGCATAAATTTAATTGTTTATTTGTCATACCCACAGCCTGTAATACACCATATTCCTGCTTTTTTGTCGTAATATTCATGATCATGGTATTCGCCATATTCATAAACCCGATGAGTCCTACAATAGCCATAAACAGATAACAGCCAAGCTTCATCATGCTGCTTGCAAATTCGGCAGATTGTAACTGCGCATGATAAGTATCCATTTTTATATGCGAAGTATTAGAAATCAAAGTATTCAGACTTTGTTCTACAGATGCCACATCTTTTTTATCACAGTCCACCCACAGATAGCCATAGGCTGTTCCTCTCGGATTCATGGAACGGTATACACCTTCCGGAATGACAAGATAAGTGTCCGCACTTACAAAAGATCCTGCAATCTTTCCCTGATAGGTATAGGTTCCACTTCCATTCTCAAAGTCAAATGCAATGGATTCACCCGGAGCATATCCATCTTGTTCCATCCACGTTGACCAGCCAAAGAAAATATCACCATTCTTTACCGCCTGATCATAGTCCATAGAGCCAATATCCCCGTCCTGGCGCATAAAATCAAAATCATTTTTACTCACAATATCAGCCGGAAATCTTGTTCCGTTCAGATTTACAGAGACAATCTCTCTCGTCATGACATCTGTCACTCCCGGAATGCTTTTGATTTCTTCAATCAGCGAATCATTCAATGGATTATCCGTCAGAATCGTATCCAGATTATTCTCCGGATATCTTTCATCATACTCAGCAGAATAGTCAAGCTGCAGTTCAAATTGTCCATGATTAACGGAAAGACGTGCTTCATGCTCCGTGTCAATATTTCCCACATAATTAGAGATAATCACAAACAATACGCAAGAAAAACCCATTGTGAGGATAGTACCAATAGTTCTTTTGGGATTACCCGTTACATTTGCCATTGCCCTTGCTGAATTGTGAATATCTCTTGGGTGTTAAAAAGGAAAAATAAGCAGTGATCTGAATTATAACTCACAGACCACTGCTTAAATTTTTATTAAAGCGATACCCTACTCCCCATACAGTCTGTATGTAAATCGGTTTACTCGGATTATCTTCTATTTTCTCACGCAGGTTACTGATATGGCTCATGACAATATTATAATCACCAAAATATGGCTCTTTCCAAACAATATTATATATTTTCTCCTTGCTAAATACCATTCCAGCATTTTGCGCTAACCGTAAAAAAATCTCAAATTCTGTAAAAGTAAATTCTATTTCTTTGTTTCCTTTTACCGCCAACCGTTCTTCAGCATTTATTGTTAATCCCTGAAATTCTAAGCATTTTTTTATGTTTCTATTTTCATTTGCTTATTTTCTAATATGCTTAATATCTCGCTAATAACATCATCTTCACTATTTTCAAATGACAACAACAACATTTTCCCCATAACTTTCCACCTCCTTAAATCTTACTTGCGTAATAATTTAATTATTACGCAAGTAAGATTTACAGTCAACTATTTTTCCAAAATTGACATTTCAACAAATACAGAATATACTATTCTTATTACAGGCGTAAGATTTAAGGAGAGATTTACATGAAGAATTTACCACAAATTTCGGAAGCTGAATATGAAGTTATGAAAATCGTATGGAAACATGCTCCAATTAACACCAATGAAATAACAGAAAAATTACTGCAGTCCACAAACTGGAGTCCTAAAACGATACAAACACTTATTAAACGTCTTGTTACTAAAGGTGTACTCACTTATGAAAAACAAAGTCGTGTTTTCGTTTATACTCCATTAGTAAAAGAAAGTGAATATATTTGCCAAGAAAGTAATTCCTTTCTTAATCGTTATTATGACGGAGATATTACAGCTATGTTATCTGCATACATAGAAAATGACAAACTGACAGAACCAGAAATAGAAACGCTTCGCTCTCTTCTATCCAAGAGAGGAAAAAAAGGAGGCGATTAACATGGCTAATTTCATGATACGCTTTTTATTATGCAATGTATTGATCAGCGGTATCGTTGGAATTCTTTTGATAGCCAAATGGGTATTCAGAAACAACTTGTCCAGCCGGATGCAGTATAATCTATGGTTGCTGTTACTCGGACTTTTAGCAGTGCCTTTTATCCCCTTCCGTCTAATTAGTTTTCCGCAAATTTTCTCATGGCTCAGTAGCGTAAGAAACTCTTCCGCTTCTCATGACGATGTTGGTGCAAATAATGTTATGGATACCGGTTTATCCGGTACTACAAATTGGATGAATGACTTTGCCCTTTCTGTAAATAAAGACACGCCATCAGTTACCGGGTACATTTTATTGAGTATATGGATTGTGGGAATGCTTGTGATGATGATATTGGTAATCAAATCTTCTCTTCGTTTACGCACTATAAAGAGATCTGCACTTCCCCTTCAAAATCCGAAAGTTCGCAGACTGTATAACAGATGCTTGAATGAGATGAAAATAATAAGGAATATTCCTGTGTACAGTACCGCTTTTTTGAAATCCCCTATTATCGTAGGATTTTTGAAGCCATGTATTTATCTGCCAATTCATTTAATCTCAGATTATCATGAATCTGATATGAGATATATGCTATTGCATGAACTGCAACACTACAGACATAAGGATGCCATTGCCAATTATCTTATGAACTTTGCCGGAGTGCTTTATTGGTTTAACCCCTTTGTCTGGTTTGCACTAAGAGAAATGCGTAATGACAGAGAAATTGCCTGTGACACTTCTGTTCTAAAAATGCTTGAAGAGGACGATTATGAAGATTACGGAAATACGCTGATTAACTTTATAGAAAAGGTCTCCTTTTCTCCTTTTCCTTTTGCCGCCAACCTTAGTGGAAACATGAAACAAATGAAGCGTCGCATTATCAACATTGCCTCTTATGAGAAACCAACATTTTGCAAGAAATTAAAAGGCATGACTGCTTTTATACTGACCACAGTTCTAATAATGGGACTTACACCTTTTATTTCTACATATGCAGCGGACGAAAGTCGCTACCAATGGAAATCTTCCTCAGAAAATATTTCATATGTAGATTTTTCTAAATACTTTGGAAAATACGAAGGAAGCTTTGTTTTATACGATCTTAGAAATGATGTCTGGAGCATACATGATATAGAACATGCTACGCTACGAGTTGCGCCGGATTCCACTTACAAGATATATGATGCTTTATTTGGATTGGAAGAAGGTGTCATTACACCACAGGATTCTTTTATTGCATGGAATGGAGAAAACTATCCGTTTGAAGCATGGAACGCTGATCAGACCTTGCAGTCTGCTATGGCTTCATCTGTGAACTGGTACTTCCAATCAGTGGACGAACAACTTGGTACTACTTCCGTTTACGATTATATCAAGGAAATCGGATATGGAAATGAGAACATGAGCGGTGATTTCTCCACCTATTGGATGGAGTCTTCCTTGAAAATTTCTCCAATAGAGCAAGTCGAACTTTTAACCCAGCTGCAGAATAACAACTTTGGATTTGCTCCTGAAAACATCAATGCAGTAAAAGATTCCATCTGCCTTTCTTCTTCCGATGCCGGAACATTCTACGGAAAGACCGGAACCGGACGTGTGGATGGCCAGGATGTGAACGGATGGTTTATCGGTTATATCGAAACTGCAGATAATACATACTTTTTTGCTACCAACATTGGTGCAGACAGCGATGCTACCGGAGGCAACGCAACTGAAATAACCATGTCTATCTTGTCTGACATGAATATCTGGAAATAAAGAATCGGGTAAAGGTCAATCTCTGACTTTTACCCGATTTTTCTTAATTCGCTATCTGAACAAGCCCTTTGTATTCCCATGTCGCTCCATAATCAGTTGACTGAAATACAATCCCATCTTTCTCCGCTGCATCTGTGGTAACCGTTATCGTCAATGTGTCGTCCTCTTTTTCAGGCATATTCAGGTAATCAAAATCCTCCACCGTAAATCCGCAATCGATAGCGATTTGTGGTAATTCTGAAACAAGATCCATTGGAAGTTTCATTTCTTCAAAGGCCCTTCCGCCATCGCGAGTGACATATAAGCGGGAATAGGACTGGGATGCGCCTGTAATTCCTGCAACCCCAAAGTTCTCATCATAAAATATTAAACCTTCTGCAACTCCCAATTGTCCACTGAACGGATCATCATTTATGCATTCCCAAGTAGAACCACCATCCATTGTCTTTTCCATTACATAAAATCTGCTTCCGGCAGCTGCATCCGTTATCACCAAACGCCATCCATTATTTTCATCTAAAAAGAAATACATAGTTCCATCACTTTGATCCACAGTCCAACTTTCTGTATCTTTAGCATCCTCCACCTGCTGCATCGTATTCTCCTGCTTCAATTCTTGTTGACTGACGTACTCAGGCTCCATAATATATCGAACAGGTGTGACACTATTTAAATCAGGAATATGCAAAGATACCTCAAACCCAACGATTTCTCCACCGCTTCTAAGCTGAGTAAAATTGCCGGTTCCTGTTTCAGTTCCATCACCATCTGCATCTCCCGAAATATATTGTAAGCCTTCCTCTGAACTAAAAGATCTTCGCCCCATATAGAGTATTTCATAAATCTGCTGCTCTTCAAATGTTTCAGCCCACGCCTCTACCTGACTCGTCCAGTCTGAATTGTTCAAAATTTCAATCATTGGAGACAAACGCATATCGTCACTATATTCTCCATTCACATTACCATCTATCCAAACAGTCATATCATTACTGCTGTCTGCGTCATAATCAATAAGATACGTTTTTTTCTCTCCAGCCTCATTTTTTCCATATATGAATGCATAAATCCTTTGAATCGTTCCGTTTTCATCAAATGACACCTGATATTTATTTGCAATATAGAGTTCTTCCGGCAGTTGCAATGCTTCATCCAAATCCATCAGAATCCCTTCTACACCATCCTCAAAAAGATTATTATGCTCCAGTTCTACTTCTTTTTTACGCATCCACTCATCAAGTTTCCAAGACAGTGCCCCGTGATACGGAACTGCAGAATAAACGATACGTCCACCAAAGAATAAAGTTGCTGCTATAAGGAGTATCATTTCCGTATAGAAAAGTTTCTTATTTCCATTATCTCCTGAATTAACTTCTTGATTATGCCTTTTCGAAATCAGCCAGAGAACCACTGTGCCAACCAATCCTATTATACCTAACGCCAACATCGGTATATGCCTTCTCAAGCCACCATATTGACATAGATGCCAGAATTGATACAACATAAATATATATAGTATTAAACTTACTTTTCCCGTGATTTTATAAATATATTTCATGTAAGTCTCCTTTCTTCATATCTGTAAAAATACCATAAAACACCAGTATTATCAAATCATTCTTTAATACGGTATTGGTAATCTGGTATATGCATAATTCCATCATCAAGGATTTCATTCCCCAAATATTGAAAGCTACCATCATCAGCAAACTTTACTGTAAGTTCATGGGTTATGACCGCATCATCACAAATGACCATATCACACACCGCATCCACCGTTAATGTCACTGTTCCATCCTCATTTTCTTTGATATCAATAACCTCCGGCAACGAAGTTCCAAAAAAAGTTGGTGCATAGTTAAGGCAGCCTAGTCGTACCCATACATAAGTCTGATTTTTTTCATCAAATACCGCATATTCCTGAATTTGCTCTGCTGTTACCGGAAGATATTCCATGATCAAACTCTCAAATTCTTCTTTTGGTATTCCATTTGGATAATCCTCGGCATCAAACGCTTTCTGATGTTTCATGGCATACAGATATTCATATATTCCATTATAGTCCAGTTTTTCCATATGGTCGGTATCCCAATTCGAGCATAAAAGATTATTTCCCTGATACCCCAGACCTTGTACGCATCGTTCTGACATTTCCCGTTGTTCCTTAGATAATGGCTTTATTCTTACCAGACAGCTTCCGTCAACAATCTCTGTAACCTCCGGCGGTTTCGGAACACATAATTCATAACAAAACCATCCTTTATCCGTATATTTCCACTCCTTTATCCTTGCATAAGAAATATAGGACAATCCATATGTATCATTGGTGTTCCATGTAGCACACGCACTTATTAAATACATGTCCTTTCCATCAAAAATAAATTTATCTCTGCCAATGCCACCATCTGACTGCAACTCGTAAAGCACTATAAAACCAGCTTTCTCTTCCTGACAGTTTTTAAGAAAATCTTCGACTTTTTTATAATTTTCCATTGCTGCATATGCTTTCATCGTTATAACCGGATACCCTTTTTCTTTTATCCGATCCTGCATTTTATAGATTGTCTTATCATCCAGAACCGTATTAACTGCCTCCCCTTTATCTGCCTGAGTATAAATATCAGAAATAAGCTCCAGAATCATTTTACACTCATCCTCTGCTTCTTTTCTTTCCGGCTCATCTATTGGAAGGTCATAACCTTTTTCCCACTGTTCTGCAACATCTTCTTTTGCATTCTCGTTTTCTTCCGTAGAATCAACATCTCTACTATCCATCAACTGACTATCTGATGTCATATCTTTCCTTATGCATCCACATAACAGGCAACTGATCAGTACAATGAACCAAATACTCTTTTTCATAAATATTGTCCTTTCCATTCAGTCACATTTCCCATATCTCCTCTGCTGATGATGTTCTCGCATTCTTTTCATAAAAAATTCCTGTACTTACAATCATCACCAATAGAATCACAAAAATGATTCCAAACTTTTTTATAAACCATTTTATATCTTCCATTACTGTCCTCCATATATATCATTCCACTCATCTTCGGTTAAGCGTGGCGTATGCCATGTAATGTTGTTATTTTCTTCCTCTGAAACAATGTAATTTGATACATACTGTACTCTACCATCAGATAACGGTCTGACCGTAACATCATGCATATATACATCAGAATCCCCTGCATACGGATATACTACATGAACATTAAGCGTAATCGTTCCATCCGAATGTTCCGTATACCCAACCACCTCGGAATATGGATATTCTGGATACTCTATCTCATAAAATCCTCTTGGTTTATATTCGTATGTTTGAGTTTGATAATCGTAAATAGTTTTTTTCTGCAATTTATCACTGTCGATATTAAAATATTCCATAATTACATTTTCAAACTCTGTTTTAGGAATATGATAAACTGCACCTATGCCTAAGTTATCATCTGCTACATATGGAAATTTTTCATTATGCAACTTTGGATACAACAAATCAAACATGTCATAGAAATTCAGTTCTCCAAAATCATCCTCATTCCAATCCACTAAAAACATATTATTTAACTCATATCCTATTGGCAAAAGATATTTTTCATTTAATTCCCGACACTTTGCATCCAATGACAGTATACGAAATGCTACATGCTCTTCTGCAGAACTTAATGTTAATACATACAATTCTTCTGAAAAATAAGTTCCAGAAAACATCAGATATCCATCATCGGTATATCTCCAATAATCGGTTTGATATTCACCTTCATCCTCACTTTTCATAATCCCATCTTTGTATCCGTAATAGCATCTTTTCACATGAACCACTCCTTTTTCTGTCTGTAAATGGTAGACCGAAAATCCTCCCAGACTGCTCACTTGGAGTATTGTCACTTCTGCTTTTTCTTGTTTTTCCACCGAATCACAAAAATCTATCACATTTTGTATTTGTGTCATATCAACTCGATTTTCACAATCAACTGCCGCATATCCACATTTCCCAAATCTTTCTACAACTTTACGTACTGTTTCCATATCATTCAGCTTATTTTTTGTTGTGGCTTCCGCATAAATATCTATCGGAATATTTATAAAATTGTCATCCATTCCTTTCTCACTGACAATTTCAATAGGTTCAGAAGATACTGGTTCTTCTGTATTCCCTTTACATCCCGAAATCCCCATCAAAAAACCTATACTAATTACCAGAAAACCACTTTTCAAGAACCTGACTATCTTTTTTGACAACATAACCGCTTCCACCTCTTCCTTTTACATCTTCTACCATGCTGACGATCATAATAGGACGCTCCATATTCTTGTCCGTTGTAAAAACAGAAAACCATCCCAATTCAGTCCCCGTTGTATCATCTTTTGATGCTTTGATTTCTGCAGTTCCCGTTTTTCCGGCTAATATAGTATCCGTTCTATGTGCTGCATAGCCAGTTCCATGAGAATTGTTTATGACTTCTTTCGTATCCTCCAAAACAGTTTGCGCCACATCCTTTGTAAATGCTTCTTTAATCCAGACATCAGGCATTGCATCTTCCTTATATGTAAGATATGGTTTTATCATATTTCCTTCATTGCAAAATGCAGAATACATACAAGCCATATGCAAAGGATTCACAAGAATCTGACCTTGTCCATAGCCACTATCAGCCAACTGTACCTCTTTTTCAATTTTTTCTGTATTGGAAAACTGCGATTTTGCCATCTTAATATCAAATGGAAGTACATCATTGAATCCCAGTTTTGTTAATGAACTTTCCATATCGTTTTCCCCAATTTTTAATGCCGCCTTTGCAAAATAAATATTATCCGAATAAATTAAAGCATTTTTTAGAATAACCGGCTCATAAGCATGAAGCGTCGTTACATAATAAGATCCCCATGAGGAATCTTTCTGCCAGCTCAATCCTTCATTCCCATAATCCTCATCTGGATCAATTGCCCCTGTTGTTAATCCAATAGCAGCTATGATAGGCTTAAACGTAGAGCCCGGACACCAGACCTGTCGAAAACGGTTATACATAGGTTTTCTTTCATCTTCATTAAGTGCAGTCCATTTTTCATTTGACATTCCCATAATAAAATCATTGTTATCATATGACGGTGTACTGCTTAACGCCAACACTTCTCCTGTATACTGGTTCATAGCAACCGTACAACTCTTATCATCTTTATATTGTTCATATAATTCTTTCTGCAAATCCGAATCTATCGTTAGTTTTATATCTTTTCCATTTTCCACAATCGTGCTTACTACGATTTTTTTCTTATTGCCATTTGAATCAACAATAGAAATAGCACACCCATTCTGTCCCTTTAATTCTTTTTCAAATAACCCTTCCATTCCACTTTTTCCAATCACACTGTTCGATGTATATCCCTCCCCTGCGTGTTCTTCTAAATCTTCTGCTGTAACGTTTTGAACATATCCCACTAAATGTGCAGCAGCCTCCCCCAGTGGATATTCCCTTACAGTGGTATCTAAAATTTTCACACCTGGAATCTCTAATAATTTCTCCTGTCTGTCTTTCTCTGCCAATGTTTCCTGATCTGGCTCAATCGACATCAGTTTTAATTCATTCACCTTTGGAACTGTTTTTAATGGTACAAATGAATCATCTTTTACCCATTTTGCTGCTAATTTTTTTTCTATATCTTCTGTTTTCATTTCCAATAATTCTGCCAACTGGCTGATAGCATCATTCTTATTCTCTAATTCTCCGGGAACTACGCCTATAGAAGAAGCCGCTCCCTCGCCTGCAAGCAAGTGACCATTTCGGTCTATAATCTGCCCTCTCTTAGCACTTGTTGTAGACACTTTTACTTTATCTGTGGAATCCAGTTCTGGAAATATCAAAGAATCATTCCATATCAGCTTATATTTGCCTTTTTCCAGTATAAATGATGCCTTATTTTCAAAAGTTACGTTTCCTGCAACAGTATCCATAGATGTTTCATAACAGATCTCTTTTTGTTCTTTATCATAAGATGTGATATGAACTTTCATATTATCTACATCAATTCCCTCATAAATAGCAGAATTACGTTTTACAAAATCTTCCTGACTGATATTCCCAGATATTCCTGCATCAATCATTTCATACATTTGTTCATATTCTCGATTTGAAATATGAGCCATATATGTTTTAAGAACCTTCTCCGGTGATACATCAGGTACACTTTCATACCATACAAAAATGGCAACCACCGTTGTAATCAAGCATAAATTCATGAGCCATATAATATATATCCTGCTTTTTTTCTTCATCATAGTGTCTCCTCTTTCTTACATTTGTAAGATTTCATTTTAAAAAAAATTGTTCTTTCCATTTAAAAAGTAATGTCAAAGCAATCATGATTTCTTTTTTCGGTATATAAT
>ERZ1027033.1095-NODE-1095-length-12457-cov-5.978391_pt1 | contig 12457 bp, 8 predicted proteins | sample MGYA00519444_ERZ1027033 | MGnify/ENA primary metagenome ERZ1027033 (study PRJEB26926, sample SAMN06164887) | human gut metagenome | biome: ENVO:00009003; feature: ENVO:2100002; material: ENVO:00002003 | host: Homo sapiens | place: USA | collected 2012 ...
TAAGAGACAGGTCCATGGCTGGGCATTTCTGTGCTTCGTGGGCATAATTTCTACAGTATCTAGGCAGCTTCGCTATTCGCCCTCCCGAGCCTGTGTGTGCCTGCCGCCCGGGTTCCTCACGCTGTTGCTCTATTTACCTTCTTGTCGCTTTGCCCTCGGCTGTTGCCGTGGGCTCGCTCTGTGCCTAGCCCAGCATCACATCTAGTGTCATCATGAGGCAGAAGCCCACCATAAATACTATGGTGGCGCGGTTGGAGTGACCTCCCTCTGACATTTCCGGCACGAGTTCTTCTATGACTACATATATCATGGCTCCGGCGGCGAAGCTTAGCAGGTACGGCATCACCGGCTCTATTATTCCGATGGCAAGTATCGTAAGTATTCCCGCTATCGGCTCGACTATTCCCGACAATACTCCGTATACAAAGGCTCTTAGCTTTGAGCTTCCTGTGCTATGTAATGGCATGGATATGATTGCGCCCTCCGGGAAATTCTGTATGGCTATTCCGATTGCCAGTGAAAGGGCTGCTGCCCTCGTGATGGTGGTGGTTCCTGATATCCAGCTTGCGTAGAGCACTCCGACTGCCATGCCCTCCGGTATATTATGTAATGTAACTGCAAGCACCATCATTGTCTGTCTGCTGAAGTTGCTCTTTGGACCCTCGACTGAATTATCGAGATGCATATGTGGTGTGATTGTATCCAGTATCAATAGGAAAAACATTCCGAGCATAAAGCCTGTTACTGCCGGGACGAACTGCATTTTTCCAAGGCTCTGTGACTGCTCAAGTGCCGGAATCAGAAGACTCCAGACTGATGCCGCAATCATTACGCCTGCTGCAAAGCCACTGAGCATTTTTGTGGTCTTTACGGAAAGCTCATTTTTCATAAAAAGTACACATGCCGCACCGAGCGACGTGCCTATAAATGGTATTAATAAACCTAATATGGTTGATGTAATCATGGTTGCCTCCTATTCTGCTGTTTTTCTATTTTACACAAACTTCCCATATATAAAACTATATTTACCGGAGAGTATACAGTTGTTTCGAAGAAAAAAATATGAGGAATACACTGTATGCTAGACCGATATCACAAAATAAAATATGGGAAGTTTGAATATTTTATTATTCAACATATTATTTCTTATATCGTTTCGTATATCCTTTTGCAGTAACTGAATATTCAAAACCACTTAATGTAAAACAGCTGTATGTAATTAGTCTTCTCTAACCCGATTACAGTTTAATACACCTATATAATTTCGTCAACCGGCTTCTGTGAGCCTTACTCGTTACTGTTCACACCTAACAGTGTGACCAGCAACGAGTACAAGCTACTCCATAGCTTAGATACAATCGAGTTATACTTCTTTGCACAGCAATGCCCTGACAAAACGTCAGGGCCGGGTATCACATGCCACAGATGGCATATAAAATGGCTTCTAATACCGATTCCTGCAAAGAGGCTGTCTGCCCACACATATATTATCCTTTGTACGGTCACGAAGCTCCGGCACCGGATTTGGCGCCACCTCAAAGCGATAATCCTCCCCGTTTTTGCGGATATAATCCTCAATAAAGGTATGGCTCATCACATTTCTTACCGGGTCATTGACCATGCGCTGATATCTGATAAATGTTTCAGGAGCATTGGTTCTTACATCCACATACCTTTCACGACATGCTGTGTCGTTTACCGTACTGCCAAGCACACACCTGACATACTCAATATTGCTCTCAAGCACAAGAGGAGCCGGGAACTCAGCGTCAGGGATGACCTCCTGCCAATCCTTTTTCTCGTACTGTCTTAGCAGCTCAAGTGCAATATGCAGATGCTTAAGCTCCTGTTCAAACATAAACTGCCATATGCCACGTATTCTTGTATCCGTCTCCGTTTCATAACAGCTCCAATACAGCCAGCACTCGACATACTGATGCACAAGGAGATTTTCAAGGCGGCTCATGCATGGCTTCAACAGGCTGCCATACTGTGTGACATGCTGTTCCTCGACCATTCCGATTTCCTGATATAGCCTGCGTCCCATCTCATCAGGCCAAAGTGCCGCTGTATTCATATAGTAGTTCATAGTCTGCTGTTCTGCTGCTGTGATTACGTTTGCAGCCAGCACATCCATTGTCGCAGGGCATTTATCCGTCATCGGATATCGTATTGAATCATATGGATGCCTGTGGTGTGAAATGGTCGGTCTGCCCGGTGTGATTTCCGTATAGCCTCCGACAAGCTTCTCTGCGTGCTCACCTGTGGTAAAATCAAGATAATCTGCATAGCGGTACAAATGATCAAAGTCCTCGAGCAAGGCAAAATCGAGCGCAGACTTAATATTTTTGTCATTTACTCGTTTTGCAAGATGAGCAGTCAGATCAACCGCAAGCTGCTCGTAGCCTATGGTGTGCTCCAATGCTGACTCATCTGCCGGCTTTAAATGTGTGAGTATTTTCTGCTGCTGTTGCTCACTTTTCCTGATGTATGCAAGCTTTCGTCTAAGCTCATCATCACCTACGCTTCTTGAAAACTGATGTGAAAACCACACGTTTTCAAATTCTGTACCATTCATCAATATGATTCTCGTCCTTGTATACGGATTTACCTCATTTTTGTTATATGGTTTTACCCAGAATTTCTCCCAGTCAACAAATAAATCGCCGGTTCTCTCCGGCCTCATTTTAAATGGATTCATAATACAAACATACCTCCTTCATGCTATTGTATGCACGAAGGAGGTATGCTGTGCGAATGAATCACATTCTAATAATTTGTCAAATATATATGTGTATTTAGAGTTTTCCGAATCAGCCTCATAAGAGCCTTTCCTGCTCTATTGTTTTATCCGATTCAAGAATTGCTTCTTTTAATTCAGTAAGCAATCCTGCGTCCTTTTCTTCCAGTTTTTCCTTAGTTGAAGCCTTAAGTGGTATTCCCGCGTCTTTTTTTAATGCTTCCTCAAAATCCGCTACCCCCATTCTATAAGGCATTAGTTTTTCAAAAATTCTATCCTTAATAAACAAGAATATGCTTATCCCGCCAAAATCCATATCTCCCCAATGGAGGAACTCACATTCCTTAGATACAATAAGGCTTAATTTCTTTAGAAAATGCACTTCCTTAGGAGTAAAATAACCATGACAAAAAATATACAAGGTATTCTCATCATATTGCATACTTTCATAGTTAGCCTTATTTTCTATGGTCATAATTTTTTTGCATCCTGCAAGCGAAACCGGACTTGCATGCTCAAGTGTCTGCGTATTAATAATGGTTCCATAAATCTGCTTTGACGTATCAATAACACATGTATCATCAATTCTATATGACAATGGTCCCTTCCATTCCATTGTCTGTGCATACGACATAATACCATGCATCTTCAAAATTTCAAGCCCCGACTTCTTTTTATCCTCTTTGGCATCATCTTCCTCTCCCTCTGTATCATAATCCTCCATATCCTTCTCATAATATGGAGAATATTTAGTCAGAATTGATACCATCTTTTGTCGATAGCATTTTTCAAATTTCTTTGAATCATTAAAAACCTTTGCACTAAAAACACGCTCCCACACAGGCTCCTTTATTCTTGTTATAGAATTGATACACTTAAAACGCATATCCTCATCAGCCTCTGTGACACTCTTTCCGGCTTCCAGACGCCCCAAAATATCATCATAATATCTGCATATCCAATCGCAGTCACCAACCTCTGATTTCCACTGCTTTACAGACTCTATCAATCTTAGCTGTTTTGCTCTTGAATCCTCAACACCCTCAAGCCGACACATCTCCGGTATGCTGCTGACATCACAATCAATTTTTTTAATATCGCTGTTGACCTGAATCCAATTAATTCTTATCTTCCCATCGCGGCCTGCTTGTGTATTATTCTCTATGAACCTTGCCTGATCGATTAGTTTCCGGCGTCCGCCAACAAATTCCATCATTTCTGTTATTTTGTTCAAATGTTTTTCTCCGGTTAGTTTTCCTGACCGGTATCCTTCGGTATCTGTTTTTTTTATAATATAGCCTGCAAGCGTGTGCTTAATTGGAGTTTTTCCCATAGCATAATACCCCTGTAAAACCATTAATACGTCCTATCACTTTTCCTGAAACAGCTCAATTTCCTCGCCAAGTGGTCCCTTGCAGAATGCTATGCGCGCCGGAAATACCGGTGTTGATGCGATTTCTATATCCTTTGGCTCAATAAATACCTCGTATCCTGCTGCTTTTACAGCCTCTACACACGCATCCACATTATCTGTTGCGAATGCGAAATGACGAATCACACCTTTGCCCGGTGCATCATCTCCATCGTTAAAAATCTCAACAATTCCGTTTCCGGTATCAAGCATGATTCCTGCCTGCCATTCCCTTGCGACCGGGATTCCCAGAATGTTTTTGTAGAAATCTATTGTCTTTTCATATTCCTCTGTGCTGCTGCACTTCATTGATACGTGATGTATACCTTTTATTAAGCTCATTGTTTTTCTCCCTTTAATTTTTTGGAGCTGTTTTGTGATTTATAGTGATTTCAGCTACTTTTTCCCGCTATTTTTCCGGCTTTTGGGCTGAATTTTAGGAGCTGTTTTGGAGATTTCTGCAGTTTCAGCTACTTTTCTCGCAATTTTTCCGGCCTTTGGGCTGAATTTTGGGTGCTGTTTTAAAAGTTTTAGGGATTACAGCTCCCCAGGGTCTGCCTACTATGCTATCAACCTATGGCTATTGTACATTATGCCAATTAAGTCCTACTTAGTAAAATGATGTGAAGGTCAAAAGGTATCCAATTCAGGATCCCTTAAATCATATTATATCTATAAAATTTTCTATTGTCCATATATACAGACGATTATGATTGCGGCCACGCAGCTATGAAGGCACTGAACAATTACGAAATTTATTTGCAAATTCGTACGCTTCATTATACTATATACTCATAGTATCAGAAAATAAGTACAATCTACAGGAGGATTATCATGATAATAAAAAACGGCATTGTAGCAGACCCTGCTTCAGGTCTCTACGAACAGATGGCTATACTTGTAAAAGATGGAAAAATAGTAAAAATAGCACCTGACATCTCATGTGCGTCAGACGCTGCTGCAACTGAAAAAGAAGAAATAATAGATGCAGACGGAATGATTGTCGGACCGGGACTTATCGACACACATGTGCATTTCCGTGATCCGGGCTTCACATACAAGGAGGATATCCACACCGGTTCCCTGGCTGCCGCAAAGGGTGGCTTCACAACTGTTGTATGCATGGCAAACACAAAGCCTACAGTGGACAATGTGGATACTCTAAAGGACAACCTCACACGTGGAAAGCAGGAAAAAATCCGTATGTATCAGGCCGCTGCAATATCGCACTCCCTCAAAGGACAGGATGATGTTGACATGGCAGCTTTAAAGGAAGCCGGAGCATGTGGCTTTACCGATGACGGCATCCCGCTTACAAATGCCGCTTTCTGCTACAGAGCCATGCAAAATGCTGCAAAGCTGGATATGCCGATAAGTCTCCATGAGGAGGACCCTGCATTTATCAAAAATAACGGCATCAACCATGGAAAAATATCTGACGCTCTCGGTATCTACGGCTCACCATCCATCGCTGAGGAAGCCCTTGTCGCAAGAGACTGTCTGCTTGCGCTGCACAGTGGCGCCGACGTTGTGATACAGCACATCAGCTCCGGTGTATCTGTTGATATAGTCCGCACCTACAAAAAGCTTGGTGCAAGGCTCCATGCCGAGGCCACTCCACATCACTTCACGCTGACTGAGGATGCTGTCTTAGAGCACGGCACCCTTGCCAAGATGAATCCGCCTCTGCGCACTGAAGCAGACCGTCAAAAGATTATAGAGGGACTTATCGATGGCACAATAGACCTTATCGCAACAGATCATGCGCCTCACAGCACTGAGGAAAAATCAAAGCCTGTAACCGAAGCTCCAAGCGGTATCATCGGTCTTGAGACATCTCTTGCTCTTGGTATCACAAGCCTTGTCAAACCGGGCCATCTGAGCATGCTTGAGCTTTTGGAAAAGATGACTATCAATCCTGCCAGGCTGTACCACATGCCTTACGGTACTATCTCAGAGGGTGCTGCTGCAGATTTTGTCATCTTTGATCCTGACGAAAAATGGGTACCATGCGAATATGCATCAAAGTCATCAAACACACCTTTTACCGGCATGGAACTGACCGGTAAGGTTAAGTACACCGTATGCGGTGGAAATGTGATTTATTCGGATAAATAAATTGTGTATGCACTATTAAAAAAGCAGATTGTGAACTCATGTGTTCACAATCTGCTTTTTTCTACTTCTCCACCAGCTCCAGGCAGTCTCCATAGTGTCTCTGCAATGCATTTAAGTCCATGATCATCACATAAAATACTCTGCCATTGTGCACTGAATCCACTATCCTGCCATGGTCGAGCACTGAAATATATGTGCCGTCTGCTTTTCGCATATGAAAGAAAATATAATCATTTGAGTGGCCTCCGTTAATCTGCGACCATATGCTTTTTTGACAGCTTTCCTGTTCATCTCGGCGTATCAGATTGCGGAAACTCTTACCTGTATATGCAAGCAGCTCATCCATGTTTTTACAGCCTGTAAGCCTAAGCAGCTCATTGTTTGCAAGCAGGATCTCATCATTTTCTTTATCTGCCCTGTAAACAATGAACGCTCCCGGCATATTGTCAATAATATCCTTCACGGCAAATCCAAGCTTCGCACGGTTCTTTATACGCTCACCCTCACGGTATGCCATGCAGCCGTTCTTCCCACGCATTTTCACCTCATAAAGTGCCATATCCGCACACCGCATGAGCTGTGAACGGTCATCAGCCAAAACAGGATACTCCGCAAAGCCCAGTGAAATGGTAAATGTATGTTCTTCACCTTTACAATAAAATTTCCTGGTTTCTCCTGTAAACTTCTTAAGAAAAGGCTTAACCTCCTCTACCGTGCAATCCGGCATAAAAATGCTAAACTCATCGCCTCCGTTTCTGCCTAGTATAACATCCTTTGAAAAATATTGCTTCATGCTCTCTGCAAGCTTCTGCAGTGCACCATCACCTGCCGCATGTCCATACACATCGTTGACCAGCTTGAAATCGTCAATATCAAGCATTGCCACAACACAATGCTTTTGCGGATTCTGTTTCATATATTGCTCAACCTGCTCATCAAAACCGTGCCTGTTGTAGATACCGGTCAGTGCATCGGTCACAGCCAGTCTCTTGAAATTCTTCCTGTTCTCATTGATTGAAATCAACGCTGCTGTAAGCCCTGCCAAAAGCAGGACAATAACTCCACCTCCGATGAACAGATATAGCAGATATCTGTTATTGTAAAACCCACTCTTGGGTAAAATCTCAAGCCTCCACTTGTCTCCATACACGTTAAAGTCATATATCACCGGATCGTTCAACTCTTCCTTTGAACCGTAAACCCACTCATACGTATCATCCCACGGCGAAGCAAACTTCTGCAGACTGTACTTATATCCAAAACTGGAAAGAGCCTCTACAGATTCAGAAAAAATTTCCGGAACCTTCAGTATAACAATTGTGAAGCCCCAAAAGCTCTTCTGACCATTTTCATTCTCCAAATAAACCGGATTGCGCACTGCTATACCATATCCGCCCTGCTTCAGCTCCAATGGTCCCTGCATTATTACAGTGTCATTATCCCTCGCATAGCGCGAAATCTCTCCCCTGTCACTATCATTTATCAGATCAATCTTACTGGATTCATTCCTATCCTCCGGATATATTTCAGTCACAACTCCATTCGGTGCTATCTGTATACTCTGAATCGAATCGTCCATCATATTTGCTGCAATATCATAAAACCTATTTATATTTCCATCACCACTTATGACAACCTGCTTTAAGCTATCGGTAACTCCTATTCCCTCCATAAGCTCGCCATATATACGCTCCGTATATGTCATCGCATTGAGCTTTGCATTTGTCCTGTTCTGCTGTTCCTGACTCTCGCCGACTACATATATAGCGCCGATTAACGCACACAGGCCCAATATAAATACCACTGCCGGAATAATGAATCTCTTTTTTAGCTTTTTCATTTGTATCACTTTCTAAAATCAATGTCTATCTGTTCTATATGATTTTAATATTATAGCTTTACGATAAGAAAATGTCTATAAATTTACTTAGTTCATATCAATATTTTTCAGTTGCTCACCCGCTCGAGGAGGCAAATACTTTCTACGTGCGTCGTATGAGAAAACTGATCAAATGCCTGCCACTTCATGAGTTCATACTTCTCTTCACAGAGTATCTTCAAATCCCTTGCCAATGTTGCCGAATCGCAGCTCACATATACAATCCTCTCCGGTGACATCGCAAGCATTGTGTCCAGACACTTCTCATCGCAGCCCTTTCTTGGAGGGTCAACAACTATCACATCCGGGCGAAGCATATCTGTACGTCCGGTGGATGCTGTATCATCAGTGATTTTCTCAGTTTTCTTTGCATTCTCATAAAACTGTGGCAGCACCTCCTCAGCCTTTCCTACGAAAAACTGTGCATTTGTGATGCCATTGAGCTTCGCGTTGTTTTTGGCATCCTCGATTGCCTGAGGCACTATTTCCACTCCATACACCTGCTTTGCCTTCTGTGACAAAAAGAGCGATATGGTACCGATACCACAGTAGAGATCCCAGACATTTTCATTTCCTGTGAGCCCTGCAAATGCAAGTGCCGTGCTGTAAAGCTTTTCTGTCTGCTTCGGGTTTACCTGATAGAACGACTGTGGCGAAATCTGATATGTGATGCCTGTCCCCTGTGGTGTGAAATCAGGGTAAGAAAGCAGATGGATGGTGTCCTCAATATATGGTCTTCCCCATATGCAGACTGTCTTTTTGCCGAGGATGACATTTGTGTTTTCCTTGTTGATATTGTAGGAAATCGAAGTCATTCCATCGATTTTTGAGAGTCTTTCGCACAGTATATCTGCTGCATTCCCGGCTCGGCATTTTGCTTCAAGACTGTCCCCATTTATCACAAGGCACACCATAATCTGCTTTGATGTAAAACCATATCTGATAAGCACATGGCGCACGAGCCCTTTGTGTGTGTTCTCGTCATACGGTGTGATGCCGCACTCATTCATCCATTCCTTTATGATATCCAGTATCTCTTTGTTTTGCGGCACCCCAAGCCTGCAGTCATCGACCGGGATGATATTGTGGCTTCGCGATGCATAAAAGCCTGTCACTATATTACCATCCCTGTCATATCCCACCGGAAACTGTGCCTTGTTGCGGTAGCGGTATGGATTGTCTGCGCCAACAGGCGGCTGCATTTTACTGTCCAGCTTTGCCTCGGAAAATCCACCTATACGCATGAGATTGTTGCGCACCTTATTATTTTTAAATTCAAGCTGCTTTTCATAGGAGAGCGCCTGTATCTGGCAGCCGCCACACCTCTTGTGCAGCTCACATTGCGGCTCAACGCGAAAAGTGGAAGGGGTCTTAATCTCTTCCACTCTTGCGTAGCCATAGTTTTTCTTTAATTTTGTTGCGCAGGCTGTTATGACGTCACCAATCAGTGCATCCTTTACGAAAAAGGTCATGCCATCATAATGTCCGATACCCTCGCCATCTGTTCCCATATCTGTTATTTCAAGTTCAAATATGTCATTTTTTTTCATGCTTTTCTCTTCTTTATTTTATATATAATTACTCTTTATAATGTTTGTATCCGGCGCAAGCTTTCACACCAAAAATCACACCATAGCTATATTAATATCGTCCGCTTTTTACACACTTGTTCTGCGGAAATTTGTCTCCATAAACCTGTTGTAGCCCTGCCACTTTGTATCGTTTTCAGGCACATTTACAAGCAGCTCCCTGAAGGTCTCCATCTTGGCATCTATGTTGTCTGCAAAGCTAAGTGCCAGTGCCTCGACAAGTGCCGGCTTTTTCGGAGAGCCAAACTCAAGCTCGCCGTGGTGGGCAAGTATGCAGTGCTTCAGCTCGTTTGCGAGCACTACCGGGAAGCCGTCGATGCTCTTAATCGCATCGCCTACCCACTCTGCACCAATCATGATATGTCCGAGGAGCTGACCAGCGTCTGTATAGTCATTCTCCGGGAAAGTAGAAAGCTCCTTTAATTTTCCGATATCATGGAAAATAGCTGCTGTAAGAAGCAGGTCACGGTTTAAAACCGGATACATTTTTGCAAAATAATCACAGTTCTTCGTCACACCGAGTGTATGCTCCAAAAGACCTCCTACAAAGCCGTGGTGCACGCTCTTTGCGGCTGAATGGAACTTGAAACGACGCTCAAACTCCTTATTGTCAAAAAAGCTATGTAATAGCTGTGACAGGTACTGATTCTTTACAGAGCCGATAAATCCCATGAGTTCCTTATACATGACCTCGACATCCTTATCGCTGACCGGCAGATAATCCGCAGGGTCATATTCTCCCTCGTTTACCTTTCTCGCACGCTTTATGGAACACTGCAAATTGCCCTGAAAGCTTGTGATATCACCGGTTATGGCTATGTAATCCATTGCATCAAATTCCTCAATGCCTACTGAGCCCACATCCCATATCTTGGCATCCAGCGTGCCTGTCTTATCCTGCAGGATAACATTGTCATAAGGCTTTCCGCTTTTGGTCATGGCTGTCTGCTTGCTCTTGCATAAAAAAATCTCATTGATTCTCTCTCCCTCGCGGAGAGTTGAAATATACTTCATATATCCTCCTAATTTCGGCTAATTCATCACTCCGATTTTCACCTGACAGGTAATCTCCGTGTAGCCGTTGCTTCCTTTTCTCTTTACTTTCAGATTGCAGGTATCCTCAGGCTTTTGCTGCATAAGCTGTTTGTTGTACGCGGACACATTCAACACATCTGTATTGTTTACCGCAACTATCACATCACCGCTTTGAAGCCCCGAGACAAATGCCGGTGAATCCATGGTAACCTGCTTTATATAAACCCCCTTTGGGATGTTATATCTGTTTGCTATTTTTTCTGTAACTGTAGTACAGGTGATGCCTATGTACGGCACATCCGCGCCGCTCTCAAGCTTTTCAATGGCAGGTGACAGGTCGCTTATGCTGACAGCCGTGAGCGTATTGTTTTCCTCCGCCGGATTGAAATCCTGCAGCGAAAGCCCTATGACCTGACCATCTGTATTAATCAGTATACCGCTCTGCAACTTGTTGCTTGCGATATCTGTGGTGAGCACCGAGTAATTGTTGTCCTGCGCCGACAGCTCGTTGGTTGTTGACGTTACAAGACCTGTGAGAATGGCATAGTTTGCCTCAAGTGCAATGACAGATGCTCCTCTTGAAACAATATTTGAATTACCAAGCTCCGCAACCGCTATAGCCCTTATTGTGGCGTCGTCCAGAAGTGACTTATCCACGGAAATGATTGCTATACCCGTATTGCTGTCATACTTGACCAGCGCAGCATCAGCCATCATGTCGTTTACAAAGGTTACACTAAGCTTATCCGCCTTATCCACTACATTTTTCTCTGTCAGAATGATTAGCTGCTTTCCATTGTCCCTCAGTATCACTCCCACTCCCTGACCCTCGGTCTCATAGGAATTGTTGAAAATATCAGTGGCATCTGTCACACCCGTGACTCCTACTACAAATCTCGTGGCCGAAGTGCCCACTCTGTAGAGCTGGTTCTGCACTGCCTGATAATCTGCGAGTGTAGGCTGATAGGTCTGCGAAGACGGCTCCGAAGAAGTGCCGGACTCTGTGCTTTGTGTACCATTTTCACTATATGCATCACTGCTGTCATCTATGCCTGACTGCTGTGTGGCTGTCTGCACATCATTATTATTTTTTCCATCTGAAGCTTTTTTTGATTGTCTGTTGATAACTGGCAGAAATATAGCAAAAACAATGCTTGCAGCCACTGCAAATGCAACTCCGCAGAGTGCTGCTGTGCCAGCTTTTTTTGCAAGTCTTTTTTTATTCAGCGGTTTATCCTTTATCTTTTCTCTGATAAATTGCTCCATATTGTCACCCTGATTAGATGTCTTTAGTTACTATCTTACATTATATTCTGAATTATATTGCGTTGCAACCATATTTTTTCTTTGAGTATAGGCTTTGAGTACGGGCTTGCGGCATGTACCCGCCGGACTGCTGCACTGCTCCCAACGGTGCGAATAGCGCAGTGGCTTAGATACTGTAGGATTATGCTCATAACACAGAAATGCCACGGCATGGATGCCGGGACAAGGAGCTATCGAGCCATGGAAGGCGAGTAGCGACGGTTTCGTCATGTATAGAAAAAGTAAATGCATAATCCATACAGAATCTTAGTCACGCAGCGTAGCACCGGTGGGAGCAGTGCAGCAGTCCGGCGGGTACATGTCGCAAGCCCTGTCTCTTATACACATCTCCGAGCCCACGAGACCGGAGCCTATCTCGT
>ERZ1027033.1115-NODE-1115-length-12213-cov-9.393486_pt1 | contig 12213 bp, 10 predicted proteins | sample MGYA00519444_ERZ1027033 | MGnify/ENA primary metagenome ERZ1027033 (study PRJEB26926, sample SAMN06164887) | human gut metagenome | biome: ENVO:00009003; feature: ENVO:2100002; material: ENVO:00002003 | host: Homo sapiens | place: USA | collected 2012 ...
CGAGATAGGCTCCGGTCTCGTGGGCTCGGAGATGTGTATAAGAGACAGTTATTGCCCATCGTAGGGAACTGGTGGCGCAAATGGAGGAAACGCTGGCTAAATATGGTATCCGGAGGGAGGATACTCCGGTCAGGGTGATGTCTGTCCAATGGCTGTCCCGGCACTGGAATGAGGCGGGTGATGCTCCGGGACTGATTGTGATAGACGAGGCTCATCATGCCTTGGCCGCTTCTTACACGGAGATGTGGAAGCGTTATCCTGCCGCAAAGAAACTGGGTGTGACTGCCACACCTTGCCGCCTGAACCGTAGGGGGTTCACGGAACTGTTCGAGGTACTGGTTACTTCGTGGAGTATTGCCGAGTTTATTGAAAAAGGCGTGTTGTCTGTGTTCGATTATGTATCCATCCGTCCCGGCAGCGAGGAGCAGCGGCTCATTGACGGCCTGGAGAAACGGGGGGCCGATGGGGATTATCAGGTGAAAGAGATGGATGCGGTACTGAACAGGCGTCCCGGTATCGAGCGCCTGTACCGCAGTGTCAGGCAGTTTGCTTCCGGCAAGAAGGGGATGGTGTATGCCATCAGCATTGAACATGCCCGGCGGATAGCGGAGTATTACAGCAGGCGGGGAGTGAATGCGGTGGCTGTGGACAGCAAGACTCCTGCTATGGAGCGTAAGCGGATGGTGGAGGAGTTCAGACATGGAAAAATCGAGGTGCTGGTGAATGTGGATGTATTCAGCGAGGGGTTCGACTGTCCCGATGTGGAGTTTGTACAACTGGCCCGTCCTACTTTGTCACTGGCTAAATATTTGCAGCAGGTAGGGCGCGGATTGCGGAGATCGGAGGGCAAGGAGGCGTGTATGCTGATAGACAATGTGGGGCTGTACCGCATTTTCGGGCTTCCTACACAGCGATGGAACTGGGATGCTATGTTCCGGGGACGGATGGCGGGAAAGGGGAGTTTGCCCGGACGGATGAACTGTGATGCTTCCGTTACCGCTTTTCCGGTGGTGGAAAGGCCGGCTGAAGCCGGTGGGGACTTGGTGGTGGTTATGGAGCACGGGCGTTTGCTTTCTTCCATCAGAGAGCAGGCTTTGCCGGATGAGAAGGAGCAGTCACCGTCATGCAGGCTGAGGGCATTTGTAGATAAGGAAACAGGTCTTTGGGGATTGGAAAAGGGAGATGAGATGTTGCCGGACGCTTCGTTTAAAGAGGTTTTGAGTATCAAAGGACGTTTTGCCGTGGGGAGGCTTCGGAACGGGGGTGTCCGGGTACTGGATGATACGGGGGCTTTGGTGGCCGAACCGGGGCATTGCCGTGAGGTGAGGTTTCTGAAAGATGACTTGTTGCAAGTCCGTCATGCCGGGAATTCGGTGTCTTATGTGGATTTACGGAACGGCCGGTGTTATTCTGTCCGCCCGCGTGTCCTCAGATACGGGAGCATAGAATTGTTACAGGTGAACCGTACTTATTACAGCAGGACGAGGCAGGTGTATGCCAATACATGCGGGTTGCCTTCTTCGTCCATCGTGTGGATGGGGTTTTATGTGAAGATGTACGATGGCAGAGTGCCTTCCCGATGCCGCCGCATGGAAGATGGAGGCTTTTGTTGTGAACCGCAGGTTTGTCTGTTGGAGGGGGATGAGGAGCGTGCTTATTACCTGAGCGGATGGTTGCCGGATCAAAGTATTGTGGTGATGGATGAGGAGGGACGGTATTATCATGTGGAGAAAGGGCATGGAAAGCGTTATGTGGCCTGTTACCGTCCGTCGGACCGGAGTGAGGATTTTGATGAGGCGGTGGCATTGCTCCGAAGACAGGCGGACGAGCGTGTGGAGAAACGCTTGCGGGAGGAGAAGTGCGAGTATGAACGGAAACGGCAGCGTATAATCAGCAGGAGTGTGGAGGCCGTACCTTTTCAAATAGGAGTGAAATGGGGGCTGAGGACAGCGGAGCGGATTTTGATTCCACCTGTCTATCGGAGGATATTGCATCCGGTGGGTGGTTATTGCGCCTATCAGGACAGCTCCTGCCAGTGGGGGGTACTGGCTGTAGACGGAAGGATCATTATCCGGGCCCGGTATATGGAGGTGGAGATAGACAGGGATGGAACGGCGCGTCTTACTTTGGTTCCGGGGAAGATGGAAACGGTGAAGCTGACGGACTGATAGGATAAAAAGCAGGGGATAACTTTTTGTCAAACCGATATTTGGCGATGGAATACGTATCATTATGAAAAGTTTTGTAACTTTGCATCCGATTTTTAAAAAGGAGATATTGATATGGAATTACCTGATGACCCGATGATGCTTTTCAGCATGGTGAATATGAAACTTCGTGACTGCTATCATTCGCTGGACGAGCTTTGTGATGATATGAATGTAGACAAGGAGCTGTTGGTGAAAAAACTGAAGGCGGCCGGATTTGAGTATAGTAAGGAAAACAACAAGTTTTGGTAGATAGAGGGATCAGCCCGTTCCGGAAGAATGTGTGGAACGGGCTGATTTTTTTATTGAGGTACCTATTGATTATTTTTGTATAAGTCCTGTTTCCGGTATTGCAACAGGGATGTTCCGGTATGCCGCTTGAAGAAACGTCTTAAGGTGGCAAGATTGGCAAACCGGGTTCTTTGAACGATTTCCTGTATGCTGATGGATGGATTCTCCAATAGTGCGTAAATCTCTTGCAGGGTATAATGTATAATCCATTCTTTGGGGGATTTTCCGCTTACCAGGGTCAAGGCTTCAGTCAGGTATTTGGAGGAAACATGCAACTTTTCGGCATAGAACGCCACTTCTTTGTTTTCTTTGTAATGCTTTAACAGCAAATCCAGAAAAAAGTATCCGATTTCTTCTTTATGCAAGGTGGTGACTTTATGTTCTTTTACCGTGCTGTAATAGTCTGCATAAAGTTCCAGAAAAGGTAATTTCAGCAGATTGGTAATAGATTCTTTTGTAAATAAATAAGTTGGCGAAGTGGCTCTGTTGTATAATAACCGGAAATAGATGGAGAACTGTTCCGCTTTCTCTTGGGATAGCGAATAGACGCAGTGGGTCTGGGTGTAGGTATGAAAACCGGTCGGAAAACGTTTGATACTTCCATTGATCACGTCATAAAAAAGGACATTTGAAAAAGTACAATAGTCGATGGTGAAAGTCGGGCTGGATTTTATAAATGAAACCAGGAATCCCGGCATGAAAATAAGAATGTCGTTTGCGCAAATAACATATTTCCGGAGGCCAACCTGGATCTCGGCATTTCCTTCGGTACATATACCCAAAACTCCTGCCGGCATATAAGAGGGGTATTTGCTGAAAGGCACTGTGTGCGCATCCATATAAATACTGAAATCTTGGTCGGACAGTCCTTCTTTGGTATCCTGTGGTTTTGGGTTATTATATAACATACTTTGTATCAAATCTAGCTTCACAAAATTAGAATTTAATGATACATTCCACCGGGAGTAGTGGACATAAGGGAAAATAAAACGGAAAAAAACTACGTGTATTTGATTTTTTTAATATACTGATAGGAAAACAATTTGAGCTTTCCGTAAGTTGTAGGAGAACACGGAAAATTATTCTTTTTTACAGAAAGAAGGGTGAATTCAAAAAGACCGTTTGATTGGTTTTTGAATTCACCCTTTATGAATGGATCGGAGTTATTTTTGCGCCAGTAATTTGGCTATGGCACGGTCGGGTTTCCCGGTTTCTGTCAGAGGAAGTTTGAATACCGGAACAAAACGTTTGGGACGCCAGTAGGGAGGTAATTGATGTGTGCAGGTCTGTTCTATGTCGTCGGGCAGTTGTCCTTCGGCAAGCAGTACAATGATTTCTCCGAATTTTTCGTCGGGGGCGGAGGTGATCAGGAAAGGAACGGACAGGTGTTCTTTCAATGCGGCCTCTACTTGTTCTATCTGCACTTTTACTCCTCCTGTATTGATCGTGTTGTCTTTTCTGCCTAGAATGCGGAATTGGTTCTGTCCGTTTATCTCGGCTATGTCATTGGTCACCAGTTCTTTTTCGCAAATTTCGGGAGCGTATATCACCAAGGTGTTTTCTTTACTCAGACGGATCTGTATGCTCTCGAAAGGGGTGTACCAGTCTGAAGCTTCAGGACCGTTCAGTCTGCGTAGGGCAATGTGTGACAAGGTTTCGGTCATGCCGTAGGTAGACCATACGGCATGGGGGAAATCTTTTAACGCAGCGTTCAGTTGGGAGTCGATAGGACCGCCTCCGATAATGAGGTGTCTGATTTGTTGCAATATCGCTTTCTCTTCGGGAACTTGCAGTGAGTTATAGACTTGCATGGGGATCATGGCGGCAAAGACGGGTGCTTTTGTCAGGTCTTTTAAAGGATGTCCGGAGGGGGTGACAGGCAGCAAGTCCAGTCCCGCTACCAAGGCACGTATTACCACCATTTTTCCGGCAATGTATTGCAAGGGCATACAAAGCAGGGCGGAATCTTCTTTTTGCAGTCCGAGGAAGGAACAGGTGAGGCAGGCGCTTTCCATCATGCGTTCTTTTTCTACATACAGTTCCTTGGGTTTGCCGGTGGAGCCTGAAGTATGTACCGGCAGGGTGTCTGCCGGGTCAAACCATTCGGAAAGAAAGGAGAAAAGTTCCTGCCGGAAGCTTCGGTTGTCGGCAGGGATATTCATTCTTACCATTTCAATTTCCCAGTTGGAGTAGGGGATGCTTTCTATCAGAATGGTCTGTTTGTTTCTATTGGTGCAGAATTTTGTCATTGTTTCAGCCAGTTTAGTAAGTCGGGTTCTTGTTCTTCGGGGTGGAACCAAAGGCAGTCCCCTTCGATGTGAAGCGGATAGTCTATATTGTCGGTAAACAGCAAGCCGGTACCTAGTCCTTGGGGGAGGGCGGGCTGCAAGGTGGCACACCATTGTGCGATGGCATTCAGTCCGATATTGGACTCCAGAGCGGAAGTGACCCATGAGCCGATGCCTCTTTCAGCCGCCAGTTCCATCCATTCTTCGGAGCCGCTGATTCCTCCGTGCAGAGAAGGTTTCAGGATAATGTACTGAGGACGGATGGTTTCCAGCAATTCTATTTTCCGGTCGCGCCGGTTGATGCCTATCAGCTCTTCATCCAGTGCAATGGGAAAGGGGGTGGCGGCACAGAGCCGGGCCATTTCATTCCATTGCCCCGCACGGATGGGCTGTTCGATGGAATGGAGCTGGAATTCGGAAAGACGATGTAACTTTTCGAGGGCATCGGCAGGAGAGAAAGCACCGTTGGCATCTACACGCAGTTCGATTTGGGCTGGGGTGAAATGCCGGCGGATGTGCGCCAGCAGCTCCAGTTCCTTTTCAAAGTCGATGGCGCCTATTTTGAGTTTGATGCAGCGGAAGCCTTGCTGCATTTTTTCCCCGATGCGCCGGTACATCTCGTCAAAGTTTCCCATCCAGATGAGTCCGTTGATGGGGATGCCCTCTTTGCCTTTGCTGAACGGGGTGTGCCAGAATTGCAGGCTGCGTGCCCGGAAATGCAGCAGGGCGGTTTCCATACCGAACAGGATGGACGGATAGGGAAGCAAGGCTTCCCGGTCTATTTCCCCGTTCTTTTCCAGGTTCTTGCAGGCAGTGGCCAACACCTCGTCGTATGAGGGGATATCGTCACAACTCAGGGCAGGGAGAGGGGCACATTCACCCACGCCATAGTGGCGGCTGCCGGTGTCGGTGAGGAGGATGTACCATACATCCCGGGTGGTATATACTCCTCTGGAAGTACCTGCCGGTTGCTTGAAGTGTAATTGTTTTTTTATAATTCGGGTTTGGAACATTCTTATTAGTGATTAGTGGTTAATGGGAAGCAAGGAGGACTATTGGGTTGTCCTCCACCGGAAAAATGAACCACTGGTTATGGGAACTTCGGATAATCCTGGAACCGTGGCTTGCGTTTTTCCAAAAATGCCTTTCCTCCTTCCTGTGCTTCCTCTGTCATGTAATACAGCATGGTGGCATCTCCGGCAAGTTCTTGTATGCCGGCTTGTCCGTCCAGTTCGGCATTCAGTCCGGCTTTGATCATACGAAGAGCGAGCGGGCTGTGCTCCATCATCTTTTCTGCCCATGCCACGGTTTCGTCTTCCAGGCGGTCGAAAGGAACGACTGTATTGACCAATCCCATTTCCAGTGCTTCCTGTGCGGAGTATTGACGACAAAGGAACCATATTTCACGGGCTTTCTTCTGCCCTACGATGCGTGCCAGATAGGAAGAGCCGAATCCGGCGTCGAAGCTGCCTACCTTGGGACCTGTCTGTCCGAAAATGGCATTCTCTGAGGCAATGGTCAGATCGCATACCACATGCAGCACATGACCGCCGCCGATGGCGTAACCGTTTACCATGGCGATGACCGGTTTAGGCAGTGACCGGATTTGCTTTTGTACGTCCAGCACATTCAGACGGGGAACTCCATCCGTGCCGATATAGCCGCCATGACCTTTTACGTGCATATCTCCCCCGCTGCAGAAGGCTTTGTCGCCTGCTCCGGTCAGAACCACTACATTGATATCCTGGCACTCGCGGCAGTAATACAGGGCGTCGCTGATTTCCGAAGTGGTGGTGGGGGTGAACGCGTTGCGGTAACGCGGACGGTTGATGGTGATTTTCGCTATTCCGTTGTAAAAGTCAAACAGAATATCCTGATATTCTTTGATGGTTTTCCATTCTCTTGTTTCCATTATTCATTTTTATTTTTAAGTCCGTGATAATATTCTCTTAACAGGGTGGTGTCTTTTTCCTTGTCGGTAAACACCTCCAGCAGCATGGGTTGCATCCGTGTCTCGGGTGAGGTGAATGGCTGCATCGCTTCTTCCAGCTCTTCTTCTCCGGTCACTTTCATGTAAATAAAGCCGCGTTCTTCCGCCCAGCCTTTGGCGGTGGTGTAATGCTCGGCTGTGATAAACTCCCTGGAACGGCTTGATTTGTCCATTCCAGGCAGGGTGTGGAATATTTCTCCTCCTTCGTTATTCAGTAACAGGATGCGGATGTTGGCACCGTAATTTTGATTCCACAGTGCGTTCATGTCATAGAAGAAGCTCAAGTCGCCTATGATGATGAAATTCAGCTTGCTGGAAGCGGCGGCATAACCGATGGCGGTGGACAGGGAGCCTTCTATGCCGTTCACTCCCCGGTTGCAACAGATTTCCACCTGGGGAGGAACTGTAAATAACTGTGCATAGCGCACGGTGGAGCTGTTTGCCAGATGCAGGGCACAGGGTTCGGGCAGTGCCCGGATGAGTTTTCCGATAACGGAGATTTCGGAATAAGCAAGGTCCGGCATCGGAATGGTTTTGCAATAGTTTTCCCACATCAGCGGATAATGGGTAGGTTTGTTGTCCAGCAGGAAAGCTATTTTTTCCAAGAACTCAAACGGATCCATCTCGATGACGGTGGTCAGGCAACCGTATAAATCGGCTATCTTCCCGTCGGCGGCAACATGCCAGTGTTCGCGCGGGGGATGATTGCGCAGGTATTTCTTCAATTGTTTGGATACGATGTGTCCGCCGTAGGTAATCAGTATTTCGGGGGCCATGTCTTCCTGGCGTTCCGGTGTCATGGAATAAACGGCGGCGTCGAAATTCTTGATAGGAATGCCGGGGATGGTCTGGTTGCCCAGATGTTCCGTCAGCCAGGCGAAATGTTTATAAAGCGGTTTCACATATTTTTTCTCGAACAGGTAAATCAGATTCATCTGGCCTACCACAACCATGCGCTTGTTGTACTTGTTCAGCCGTTCGATCAGTTCCTTATAGTCACGGTCGTACACGCTCAGTCCCTGATAACGGGTGATGACACGTACTTCGGGAAGTGTTTTGGCGGTGAAGCGGTAAATGGGTTCGGAAATGGGTACATTGATATGTACAGGCCCTTTGCCGTGGTGGGTGGTTTCCAGTATGGCTTCGTTGATAAGGCGGTTGCAAAACCATTCGTCTTCCTCAGTATGTACTTCGGGCAGGTTGACAGACATCTTGACTAACGTTCCGAACACATGGGGCTGGGGCAGGGTTTGTCCGTCCATTTGTCCTATCCAGGCAGCGGGGCGGTCGGCGGAAATGACAATCAGAGGTACTTGTTGGTAAAAGGCTTCGGCTACGGCAGGGTGCAGGTTCAGCAGGGCCGAACCGGAAGTGCAGCATACTGCGGCAGGGCCTCCCCCTTGTAAAGATAGGCCGATGGCAAAAAAACCGGCACTGCGTTCATCGGTTACAGAATAACAAGTGAAGTCCTCTATATTGGCCAGAGTATGTACGATGGCAGCATTACGGCTGCCGGGACAAAGCACTATTTTCCGCACACCGTGCGCTTTGAGAAGTGCCACCAACTGAAGTATGTTCTTTTTGTCTGAATACATTATTCTTCTACTTTAATTGTTTCCATTTATTTACTTATAAAGTCAGGATGAAGGATGCTCCGCATCGTATTCATCTTGTCTCCCGTTTCCATCCATTCCGATTCTACTTCCGAGGAAGCCAGTATTCCTCCTCCTGCATACAGGATGGCTTCACCCGGCTTTATTTCCATGCAGCGCAGATTGACGTAGATATCGGTATGCCCCTCTGTGTCCAGCCAGCCGGTGAATCCGGAATAATAACTGCGGTCGTACCCTTCATTGTCCGGAATAAACCGGAAAGCCTCCTCTTTGGGCAGGCCGCAGACGGCGGGAGTGGGATGGAGTTCTTGCAATAAATCGCCTATATGGTCTGTATTTTTCAACAAGAAATAAAAATCGGTCTTGAGGTGTACCAATTGTCCGGCACGGGCGGTATAAGGACCTTTTTCCGTCATCTTGTTGCCGAATCTTTTGGCGATCCGGCGGATGTAATCAGCCACATAGCCCTGCTCTTCCCGGTTCTTCCTGTCCCAGTCTGTCGGCATCACTTCGTTCTGCATCGGCATGGTACCGGCCAGGGCCACGGTGTGCCATTCTTTGCCGTGTCCGCTTAATAAGATTTCCGGTGTGCTGCCCAGCCAGGTTCCGGAAGCAGGGGTGTGGCATAGGTAAATCATCATGCGCGGATAGTTGTTGCAGGCCCGGACAAAAGCGCCGAGTGGTGAAAAATCATCTCCGATATGTCTGGCGGAAGAACGTGACAGAACCAGTTTCTGGAACCGCTTCTCTTGTAAGGGAGTGATGAAACGCCCGAATGCGCGGGTATATTGTTCTTTATCCGTTTCTTCGGAAACAAAAGGGGAGAGTTCACTCTGCCGGCTTTTGCAGGTGAGCAGGGCATCCGCACATTCCAGTGAAGACAGTGCTTCGCTGATTTCGCTCCAGTCGTATGCGGTGACATCCGGACGGATAAGTACCAAGGGATGTTCCTCCGATATCCGGAAAGGAGCCATGACAAATCCTTTCTTTCCATTCAGTTCCTGAATGTCCGCTAATTGTTCCACATCGCCCGAGGTTTGCAATACCAGGTAGCATTCGTCTGTCCAAGGTAACCGGTAGAGGGCGAAACCGAGGCGGCTGTGTGTCAGGCAATCCAATAATTTTTGCGTATGTATATCTGGTAGATTCATTTCTTTTTCAGTATGAAATTAACGACACGAACAGTAGAAACCAGTTGTCCTTGTGGAGTGGTGATATCTATATTCCATATATGCGAGGATCTGCCGCGGTGAATCAGTTTGCCGGTGGCGAATACTTTGCCTCCGACGGGCACGGCCGACAGATGATTTCCACTTACTTGTACTCCGCAGGCATATTCGCCTTCCCGGCATAGCGACGTAGAGCCATGCCCTGCCACAATCTCGGCCAGAGCCAGTGACGCGCCGCCGTTCAACATACCAAAGGGTTGTGAAGTACGATGGTCTACAGGCATTTCGGCATGTACCGCATCCTCAGTGGAGGGTAGAAACCGGATACCCAGATGTTCCGCCATCGAATTCGAATAATCAGGTTTGCAGGTTGTTTCTTCCATCATTTGTATGTCTGTTCTTTTCTATAGGGCTACAAAAATACATAAATTTTAGATGAAAATGTCGTTCATGTTGTTCTTTTAAGAACAAAAACATTCGGGGTTTGTTTCTATTATCGGAATATATTTTTTATTTTGCAAAAAGAACTTGTACAAATGCAACAACGAATGAATAAAACAATAATTTAATACTTATGCTCATTACGATTATTATCCTTGTACTGTCCGCAGTATTTTTTGTAAATGGCAAGATACGGTCGGATCTTGTGGCTCTTTGTGCTTTAGTGGCTTTGTTGATTTTTCAGATATTGACTCCTGACGAGGCTTTGTCCGGATTCTCCAATTCGGTCGTCATTATGATGGTGGGGCTGTTTGTGGTTGGCGGAGCGATTTTCCAGACAGGACTTGCCAAAATGATCAGTTCACACATTCTGAAATTAGCGGGTAAGAGTGAATTGAAATTATTCTTGCTTGTAATGTTGGTGACTTCTGCCATCGGGGCTTTTGTGAGCAATACAGGTACGGTGGCTCTGATGTTGCCTATCGTGGTCAGTCTGGCAGTCAGTGCCAACATGAATCCCAGTCGTCTGCTTATGCCGTTGGCGTTTGCCAGCAGTATGGGAGGTATGATGACACTGATTGGTACACCGCCCAACCTTGTTATTCAAAATGCGTTGACTTCGGCCGGTTTTCCTCCGCTTTCGTTCTTCTCTTTTTTTCCGGTAGGGATTATTTGTGTGGCAGTGGGTACTTTGGTGTTGCTTCCGCTCAGTAAATGGTTTCTTTCGAAACGGGGGAAAAACGGGGAAGACAATGTTCATTCGGGCAAATCCCTGAAACAGTTGGTGAAGGAATACGGGCTATCCAGTAATTTGTTCCGGTTGAGGGTGGTGGGTGACTCCCGGCTGCATGGAAAGACGATTATAGAGTTGGATATCCGGCGCAAGTATGGATTGAATATACTGGAGGTGCGTCGTGGGGATATGTCACAACACCGCTTCCTGAAAACAATTACTCAGAAGCTGGCCGATCCCGGTACGGTTCTTCAGAAAGAGGATATTCTGTATGTGACGGGGGATTTTGAGAAAATAAAGTTGTTTGCCGAAGATTATCTGCTGGAGATGCTGGACGAGCATACTACCGAAGAAGCGAAAAACTCAGCCAATTCATTGGATTTTTATGACATAGGTATTGCTGAAATCGTTTTGATGCCTTCCTCCAATCTGATAAACCAGACGATAAAGGGGGCGGGCTTTCGTGACAAGTTTAATGTGAATGTACTGGGTATCCGCCGGAAGAAGGAATATTTGTTGCAGGACTTGGGCAATGAGCGGATTCATAGCGGGGATGTGTTGCTGGTGCAGGGTACATGGAACAATATCGCCCGGCTGAGCAAGGAGGATGCCGACTGGGTGGTACTGGGACAACCGCTGGCCGAGGCTGCAAAGGTCACGCTGGATTACAAAGCACCGGTAGCTGCCGTTATCATGGTGCTGATGGTGGCAATGATGGTGTTCGACTTCATTCCGGTAGCTCCGGTGACGGCAGTGATGATTGCCGGTATCCTGATGGTACTGACAGGATGTTTCCGCAATGTGGAGGCGGCTTACAAAACCATTAACTGGGAAAGCATCGTACTCATTGCGGCCATGCTGCCTATGTCGCTGGCATTGGAAAAGACAGGGGCTTCCGAATACATTTCGAACAGTCTGGTCAGTGAACTGGGAACATACGGACCGTTGGCGCTGATGGCGGGTATTTATTTCACTACTTCCCTGATGACGATGTTTATCAGCAACACGGCTACCGCAGTGCTTCTGGCTCCTATCGCGATGCAAAGTGCAACGCAGATAGGGGTAAGTCCCGTACCTTTTCTCTTTGCGGTGACACTGGGGGCAAGTATGTGTTTCGCTTCTCCATTCTCCACTCCGCCCAATGCGCTGGTGATGCCCGCCGGACAATATACCTTTATGGATTATGTAAAGGTAGGGCTGCCGTTGCAGATTATTATGGGCATTGTCATGGTGCTGGTACTTCCTTTGCTGTTTCCTTTTTAAGTTGTTTATAATATATGATGCCGATGACGTCCGCTATAAACCATCCGATAGGAATAGACCACCAGATTCCGATGACCCCGATGGCAGGAATGCCGGCAAGCCAATAGGAAAGGGCTACACGGGTTCCCAACGATACCACTGTGAGCACTACGGACATTCCCGGCATACGGACTGTCTCTTATACACATCTCCGAGCCCACGAGACCGGAGCCTATCTC
>ERZ1027033.1128-NODE-1128-length-12120-cov-9.432159_pt1 | contig 12120 bp, 8 predicted proteins | sample MGYA00519444_ERZ1027033 | MGnify/ENA primary metagenome ERZ1027033 (study PRJEB26926, sample SAMN06164887) | human gut metagenome | biome: ENVO:00009003; feature: ENVO:2100002; material: ENVO:00002003 | host: Homo sapiens | place: USA | collected 2012 ...
TAAGAGACAGGTATAGTAATAGAATATATCAATATAAAAAAGAGAGATATGCTCGGTTGCGGCGTTTTGAAAAGACAAAATGGCATTGAAACTGCAATTATGCATAAAAATTAAATTTTTCAAAAAAACAAAAAAAGTTGTTTACATATCGGCAAACTGCACTTATAATGTGAACATCAAAAAAGTTAAAGAAAAATTAAAATCTTGATACTATACAACAAATGCTTGGGCAAAAGCAAGCGAAATCGCAAAAAAGTTGAAACAATTTTGCGGACAAAAAGTTAAAATTGCCCGAACGAAAGCCGCATGTTCGCTCTCACTTGTCATTCAGAGGAGTGAAGCGACGTAGGAATCCGGCGGGAGCGCAAACCGATGTTTGTTTCCGTCCCCGGAGATTGCCACGCAAGGCTCGCAATGACATATGGCGGGACACCCGCGCCCGATTTGGTTTCTCCGCTTGCCATGTTGAGCGAAGTCAAACATCTAGGCGAAAGCCGCATGTTCGCTGCGTCGGATTCCTCGATATTGACGGAATGACGATACGGCGGGACACCCGCACCCGATCAAAAAAAGGCACAACACAACAAACCAAATATAAATATAACATGGAGGTAACAAACAATGAAGCAAAGAAAGATATTTGCGATTTTGGCAATGGTTCTGGTTCTCGTGCTTTCAGTTGGCGTGTTTGCAGCGTGCAACCCGAAAGATGGCGGCAAAACCGATCCCGATGCGGAAAGACTCGAACAATATCTTGCTGAGTCTGCGAAAATCTACGGAGAGCAACTCGGTGATTTCAAAGCAGCATATGCAAAAGCTGTTGCAGAAACAAAAAACACCAGCAAGAGATATGCTCTTATGGCAATTGCAGAGGCAAAGTTGATGGAATCTGCAGTTTACGTTCCCGGTACTGCAAAGGGCGGTAACTATGCAATCAGCAAAGTCGCTCCCAACACCATTTCTTCTGTTTTGTGGGGCAACGACAGTTATCGTTTCCACAACGCAATCCTTGCCGACAAACTCATCACGGCAGCAGACAGAACGGCATTGAAAGAACAATGGTCAACTTTGAGAAAAGAAGGCAAAACCGCAAAAGATTATGAAGATGCTGTCAAAGCTTATTTCTCAACGCATGGTTATAGCGTGAAAAGAACCTACAACATGGGTTATGCTTCCGATCCTAAAACTTGGGACGCTCAAGCAACTTCTCGTTCGGCAGACTCCGAGGCAATCGTCAACACATATGATTCCTTGATGGAATACGATGCATTCAACGTATTGCAACCGGCTCTTGCAGAAAAATACACCGTGTCTGAAGACGGACTCACCTATACTTTCACTCTCCGCAAAGGCGTTAAATGGGTGACCTCCTCGGGAAAAGAAATTGCTGAATTGAAGGCAGACGACTTCGTGGCAGGTTTCCAACACATGCTCGACGCAAAGGGCGGTCTCGAAGCCCTTGTTCAAGGCGTTATCGCAAATGCGACAGAGTACAATGCCAAAGCAGTTACGTTTGACAAAGTCGGCGTCAAAGCAGACGGCGATTATAAAGTGGTGTACACTCTTGTCGAACCCAAATCTTATTTTGTAACAATGCTCGGTTACAACATCTTTGCTCCGCTGTGCAGAAGCTTCTATGAATCTCAAGGCGGCAAATTCGGTTCGGAATTCGATGCGGCCGACACAGCTTATAAGTATGGCAAGACGCAAGATAACATTGCTTATTGCGGACCTTATCGTGTAACAACCAACACCGCAAAAGCCGAAATCGTGTTCACCAAGAACGATAGCTATTGGAACAAAGCCAACATCAATCTTGATCAGATCACTTGGAAGTACAATGACGGCAAAGACAATTTGAAAGCATACAAAGATGCAAAAGAAGGTACTCTTGACGGTGCAGGTCTCAATGCGGCTTCTGTTGCGCAAGCAAAAAAAGATACAGTCGGTGGAAAGACCTACTTTGATGAATATCACTATGTGACTGCAACCGACGCAACCGCATTCGGTACATTCGTCAACATCAATCGTACTGCATATGCAAACGCACAAGACGGCAAGCTCCAAACTGCAAAAGACAGCGCAGAGCAAGCAAGAACAAAAGCGGCATTGAGCAACGTTCACTTCCGCAGAGCGATTGCAATGGCACTTGACAGAACTTCATACAATGCACAAACGGTCGGCGCAGAACTCGCATCCGTTTCGCTCATCAACAGCTACACGCCGGGCAACTTCGTTTCTTTGACGGAAGATGTCACCGTTTCAATCAACGGCAAAGACACAACGTTCAAGAAAGGTACGTTCTATGGTGCAATCATGCAAGCACAAATCGACGCAGACGAAGTGAAGATCAAAGTCTGGGATCCGGCTGCAGATGACGGCGCAGGCAGCAGCGCAGGTTTCGATGGTTGGTACAATGCTGAAAATGCTATGGCAGAACTTAAGATTGCTATCGCAGAACTCAAAGCGCAAGGCGTTGACCTTGTTGTCAAAAAAGACGGTAAGGATACTCCTGTGCCGATCCACCTCGATTTGCCGGCATTTATTTCAAGCCAAGTCTATTACAACAGAGCGTTCTCTTACAAGAAATCACTTGCAGACGCTCTTGGTGGTTACGTGACGGTTGACCTTACCGGCGCAACAACAAGCGACGACTGGTACAATGCAGGTTACTATACAGATTTTGGCTATCAAACAAACTATGATCTCTATGACGTTTCCGGTTGGGGGCCTGACTACGGTGATCCGTCGTCCTACCTTGACACACTCACAGAGGGTGGCTACATGGCAAAGTGCCTCGGCATTTTCTAATGACTGAATTGCGTTGATGACGCTTGTGCGTCATGGACGGGATTTATTCGGCAAGGGATGAGTGCGACTCATCCCTTGCTGTAATAAAAACCATGGAGTAAACAATGGCAAAATATCTTGTAAAAAGAATAATACGAGGAATCATCTCCGTCATAATCGTGGTGGGGATTGTTATGCTGCTCATCTACTCGTTGATGAACAGGGATCTCGTATTGGCTGCCGATCCAAACTATACGCGACTGGGTACAAATGACAAAACGATGTACAAGTATAGTTTGTGGGAGCAGTATGGATACCTCGATTACGTTCCGTACGGGGATTATCTTGTTGAACTTGCAAAAAACGGTGAGATAGACGATGACACCAGATCATCGGCGGCACTCCTTGCAAACAATGCAAAAGACGACAATGCGATTGCAAAGGAATATACGCAGAAATTCACCGATTATTATACATCTCAAGGATATACGGTTTCCCGCCTTAAAGGCGTAAATGTCAAAGGCGGAAATCCGGGGCTTTTTGCATACAAAGACATCCACCTTCTCAAACGTTTGTGGAACTACTTTGCAAATATCATTGAAGTCGATTCCATACATTATGCGGAAGAAATAAACGGTGAGAGAGGTCTTTCTTTCACTTGGTACGATCCCGCATACGGCGGAAAGAAGTTTTCTCCCGCCATTATCGGCAACGGCACAAAACATAAATATTTGTTGTATTTTGACAATAAGTTCCCGTTTATTCATCAAAATATCGTCAAAATCAACCTTGGTGTTTCATATTCGATAAATCAGGGTACGGACATCTCGCAAACCATGACAAGCGAACAAGGTTCTCAAAAAGCAGGCCTTGTCCATTATCCCACTGGCATTGCCGAGGTCTCTCCCGACAATTTGCATTCGGCAACATACATAAAGGGATCGCTTGCGATAAGCGAACTTAATCAAAAGTATTTTGTTGACGATTATACGCAAGTCGTATTGAACAGAAACGCGTTTTCAAAAATCGGGTTCTCGTTTGTTATCGGCATTTTGTCGGTTATCATGGCGTATGTCCTCGGCGTGCCTCTCGGCATCATGATGGCGCGCAACAAAGACAAACTGTTTGATAAACTCGGCACTTTGTACATAATTTTCATTATGGCTGTGCCGTCGCTTGCATATATCTTTATTTTTGCCGCAATAGGCAGAGCCGCAGGTTTGCCCACAACGTTCAGCGTGTCCGAACCTACAAAAGCGATGTATGTCCTGCCTATCATATCTCTTGCGCTTCCCTCGGTCGCAAACCTTATGAAGTGGCTAAGACGATATATGATCGACCAGCAAAACTCCGATTATGTCAAGTTTGCAAGATCGGGTGGTTTGAGCGAGAGAGAGATTTTCAACAAACACATTCTCAAAAACGCAATTATTCCGCTTGTACACGGAATCCCGGGCAGTGTACTCGGTGCGCTCACCGGCGCGATTATCACCGAGCGTGTGTACACCGTCCCCGGCGCAGGCGGATTGCTTGTCGATGCAATCGGAAAATACGACAACGCCGTTATTGTCGGAGTAACGCTGTTCTATGCGGTATTGTCTGTCATTTCGATTATACTCGGCGATATATTGATGGCAATGGTAGATCCGAGAATTTCATTCTCAGATAAGGCGAGGTGACGATATGGAAAATAAAGTTATAGACCTTCAAGAATTCAACATGTCGGATGAAGAGTTGTTCTCTCAGGTCGACAACAACAAGCTTGAATCCGAAAAAATCACCGCGCCCAGATATTCCTATTGGAAGTCTGTGTTCAGAGTGTTTTTCAGAAACAAACTCAACATTGTTCTTTTGGCGCTGTTGTTTTTGGTTGTTGTGTTTGCGTATATCTATCCTATGTGTATCGAATACGATAGGTTTGCAAACATAAACGATCTTACAGCGCAACACTTGACGCCGTCGCAGGCAATTGACAAGTACGGATTCAGCATCCACTATATTCTCGGTACGGGCGGCTCCGGTGAACCTATGTTCGACTCAATTTGGTTCGGTGCGAGAATATCTATAAGCCTTGCTCTCATTTGCGCGGCAATCAACATGACGGTAGGTATCGTCGTTGGCGCAATCTGGGGCTTCTCCAAGAAAGTCGACAAGTTTATGACCGAAGTGTACAACATCATCGGCAATGTCCCGACAATATTGTTTATTTCGGTTATGGTCATGATTATGTCGGCAAGTTTCTGGACGCTTGTGTTTGCAATGACGATAACGGGGTGGCTGTTCATAGCCTACTTTATCCGCACGCAAGTCATCATCATTCGCGACAGGGAATACAACCTTGCGTCAAAGTGCTTAGGCACGCCGATTTTCCGTATCGCAATGAGAAATATTTTGCCGTTTATGACGTCGATCATCGTTACGCTCGCGGCAACCGAAATCCCGAGTTACATTTCGTCGGAAGTTTTCCTTTCCTACATCGGAATCGGTATGGCGGACATGTCACTCGGAAAAATAATCGAAATGACCAACGCTTCGATGTTTGTTACCGGTTGGGAGCTTGAATTCTGGGCACCCGTTACGGTTACGGCAATTATCACGATCGTCTTGTACGTCGTCGGACAGAAACTCGGTGACGCTTCCGATCCGAGAACGCATATGTGAGGTGACGTATGGAAGATAAAAAAGTTTTGCTGTCCGTAAAGGATCTCGAAGTCAAATTCCGCGTCAGAGGCAGAATCCTCACCGCAATCCGCGGAATCTCGCTCGATATCTATGAAAACGAATCTATTGCAATCGTCGGTGAATCGGGTTCGGGCAAATCTGTCTTTACAAAGACTTTTGCCGGTATGCTCGACTCAAACGGCTTCATTTCGCAAGGCGAACTCATCTTCAACGACGACGAGCTTGCGGATACCGTTGCAACTCCGACAAAATTCGACAAATTTCTTCTCGACGTCGTTTTGAAGCGGCTCAACAAAGCCTCAAAACTCGAACTCGGCGCGGATATCTATCAAAAAATCCTCGCGCTCAAGGCGGAAAAGAAGGAAAAATTTACCCTCAGCGAGCAAGAGCATGAGAAAATGCAGGACGAGATCGACGATCTCAAGTTCCGCCGCACCGAGGCGTACAACCTCAAACTCACGCTCAATACGCGCAAGGAAAGAGATAAGGTCAAAGAAACCAACGACATTATCTCCGATTGCGACAAGAAAATAAAGGCTTTGGAAAAGACAATCGCTCAAACCGTGCGCGCTCACAAACAAGCGGCAAAAGCCGACCTCGAATTTGCAAAGTATTACGCCGAAACCATGGCAAAGCTCAAAGAGGAATATAAACTCGCTTTGCAAGGAGAAATCACCGAGGATACCGTGCATCGCAACGAGATTTTAGGCAAGGAAATTTATCTTTCCGTCGGAAGATACGGCGCACTCGAAAGATTTAAGCTTATTGTCAAACTCATTCTCGCACTGCGTAAGGCTATGCGTCTTGGCGTCGACCTCACAAACGACGAGCAACTCAATCAGATTTTCGATCCGATTGCGTTCAGAGTCAAGTTCCTCGACGGCACCACCGAAACGCAACTCCACGGCGAGTGCGTGCTCAACCTCGCAAAAATCAAGTACACAAAGGACTGGCAAAAGATCCGCGGTACGCGCATCGCAACCGTCTTCCAGGATCCGATGACGTCGCTTAACCCGATCATAACAATCGGCAAGCAAATCTCCTCAATCATCATCAAGCACCAACACTGCTCGGAGACAGAGGCGAGAAGAAAAGCTGTCGAATTGATGAAGAAGGTGGGTATTCCCAATGCGGAAAACCGCTATGACGACTATCCCTTCCAATATTCGGGCGGCATGCGTCAGCGTATCGTCATCGCAATCGCGCTTTCGTGTCAACCCAAGATCCTCATTTGCGACGAGCCTACAACCGCTCTTGACGTTACCATTCAAGCCCAAATCCTCAAACTTATCAAGGATTTGCAAAAAGAATTTAACTACACGATCGTGTTCATCACCCACGACCTCGGCGTTGTCGCAAACGTCGCGGACAGAGTTGCGGTGTTGTATGCGGGACAAATCGTCGAGCTTGGCACCGTGTACGAGGTGTTTTACGATCCTCGCCACCCGTATACGTGGGCGCTTTTGTCGTCGCTGCCGCAACTTGCGGAAAAGAACACAGAATTGTATTCGATTTCCGGTACTCCGCCGTCGCTTTACAACAAGATCATCGGCGATCCGTTTGCGCCGAGAAATCCATATTGTCTGAAGGTGGATACGCTCAAAGAAGCACCTATGTTCCAAGTGACCGAAACCCACTTCGCAAAAACGTGGCTTCTCGACCCCAGAGCGCCTAAAATCGAAAAACCCGAAATCATCAAAGATATTCACGGCAGATTGCTCAAAGCATTCAATATCGAGGAGGTGGAATGATGGACAAAGACAAAATAATCGACGATATCCAAACCTCCGCATTGGATAACTCCACGCCCGTCGAACAAGAACTCGCAGTGGAGCAACAAGAGCATATCGAAAATGCTGCAACCGAACCCGTTGAGGAGCAGGAAACTGCCGTAGAAGAAACGTCCCCGGAGCAAACATCTTGCGACGAGAGCGACGAAAAAACTGAGAAAAAGTCTGCCGGCAAGGCAATCGGCGACTGGTTTAAAGGCATCGGCGGAAAAATCCAAAGATACTTTAAGGGCGTAGGCGACAGCTGGAAAACGCGAATCGATCAATACAAAAATCGAGTATATACTCTCCCTGAACAAGGTCCGCTTGACGAAAACGGCAGAGAAATTCTGTTGTCCGTCAAGAACGTCGACATCACGTTCGGCAAGGGCGACAAGGCTGTCAAGGCGGTAAAAAACGCGTCTTTCGACATCTATAAGGGCGAAACGTTCTCTCTTGTCGGCGAGTCCGGCTCGGGAAAAACCACTATTGGTCGTGCAGTCATCAGAGTAAATCCGTGCGCAAAAGGCGAGATTCAATACAAGGGCGTGCGCATTTCGGGCAATATTTCGCATAAACTCGACAGACAGGTCATCAGGAACATCCAAATGGTGTTCCAAGATCCCGCCGCATCTCTCAACGAGCGCGCGACCGTCGACTATATCGTGTCCGAAGGTCTTTACAACTTCCATCTCTTCAAAGACGAAGCGGACAGAGTTGCAAAAGTCGAGCAAATGATAAAAGAAGTCGGTTTGCTCCCCGAACACCTCACGCGTTATCCTCACGAGTTTTCGGGCGGACAACGCCAGCGTATCGGTCTTGCAAGAGCTATGATTATGGAGCCTTCCCTCGTCGTTGCGGACGAACCGATTTCCGCTCTCGACGTGTCTATTCGCGCGCAGGTGCTGAATCTTCTCAACAAGTTCCAAAGAGAGAGGGGCACAACATATCTGTTCATAGCGCACGACTTGTCAATCGTCCGTTTCATTTCAGACAGAATCGGCGTTATTTACAAGGGCGAAATAGTGGAAATCGCAGAAGCGGAAGAATTGTTCGCGTATCCGCTTCACCCGTACACGAGATCTCTTATCTCGGCAATTCCTATCCCCGATCCGAAGCTTGAAAAGAAGAAAAAACTTTTCGTGTACGATCCCTCGCAACACGATTACAGTGAAGATAAGCCCGAAATGGTGTGCATCGGACACAATCACTATATCTTCGGCAACAAGAAAGAAATCGAAGAGTACAAACGTATAAGGGAAGAGGGTGTTCCGCTCAAATCTTCGTCATTCATGACCGAGCAAGAAGCTCTCGAATATGCCGAAAAAGAAGCGGAAGAACCCGTTGAGGCAACCGAGCCCATTCTCGACACACCCGTGCACGATACGGGTAGCTCGTGGTTTAAGGTGCTGTCGTTTTTCTTGCCTATCCCCGGCATAATCGCGGCGTATATCTTCAAGAAGTTCAATTACATAAAGAACTTCAAAGCGTTCAAGAAAGGCGCAATCGCAGGATTTATATTCTTGGCGGTACTGTTGGTACTGTTCCTGTTCTTCTTGCTTTTGACGCTCAGATAACAAAACGTAAGGTTTAGCGACGAGCTAAACCTTTTTAAACAAAGGTGATTATGAAAAGATATGCAAAGGATAAAAATCTCCTTACGCCTCCGCCTGTGGAACAGGTCGAAGTGTCAAACAAAAACGTCAAGCTGAGAGTTGTGCTTTTTGTGCTGTTTTTGGTGCTTGCGATTGTTTGTTTTGCCGTTGTTATGGTTGTTTTGTTGAGAGTCGAGGCAGGGTGGTTTGCGATAACCCCCGATACATCCTCAACGAAGAACTGTGGAGGGGAGTTCGTTTTTACCTATTATTTTGATAAAAATCAAGACAAAAAGTATCGTCAAAGCGTAGCGTCCAAGTACACCGAGGCAAGCGAATACGCCTACAAAGTTTTTTACGCAAGCGAAGAAGTCGACGGAATGAACAATTTGTTCTATCTCAATACGCATCCGAACGAAGAAGTGCAGGTTCCTGCGTTGCTGTATCGGTCGCTCAAAGCGTTCGATGACGCGGGAAACAGATTTTTGTATTATGCTCCGATTTATGCGTACTATGAAGAGATGTTTACGTGTATTCACGACAACGATGCCGAAAGGTTTGACCCGACAAAAAACGAAAGCGTAAAGACCTATTTCGACACGCTTATTTCGCTTATAGCGGACGAGAACAATGTAAAATTGGAGTTTTTGGACGGGAACGTCGTCAAACTTGTCGTTTCGGACGAGTATAAAAACGCGTTTGGCGAAAACACCCCCGTATATCTCGACTTTTTCTGGACGAAAAACGCTTTTGTAATCGACTATATCGCAAGCACGATGACGGATGCCGGCTACGATAAAGGTATTATATCGAGCTATGACGGCTTCACACGCAATTTAAGCGAGGCTCACGACGAATTGCAAGCAAACGTGTTCGACAAGACGGATGACGGCGCAATCGTCGCTGGCAGGCTTGCGTACAAGCAACAAATATCCGTCGTTATGCTCAAAGATTATGCGATTTCAAAAGACGAGGACGGTTACTACGTCTATGAGGACGGCACGTCGCGCTCTCACTTCGTGAACGTTGAAAACGGCGAAAACGTAAGCGCAATAAGCACGTACACCGCATATTCCGCAACCAAAACCTGTTCGCAAATCGTGCTTGAGATTTTGCCGCTGTATCTTGCGGATTCCTTTGATACGGATAAGGTCGCAAGCGCAAAGGAGGGCGGAATATTCTCGATTTATTGCAAAGACGGCAAAATCCTTTGCAACGACGAAAATATGACGATCAATCCGATCGAGCGTGAGAGCGGAACGTACGTCGTCGAGCGCATTGCGTAATTCGTTTCGAATTGAAAAATTACAAAAAACAAGCAAAAAACGCCGTTTTTCAGGCGTTTTTTCGTTGAGAAAAGAACGTATGGCACAGGCACGAGATATTTAAAGAAAAAGGACTCTCAACGGCTTCAAGTGCCGAAATATGAGCAATTATATGGACAAAAAGCAAGCAAAGTGCTACCATATACATTGTTTTGAAACGGCGCTCGTTTCAAAGGAGGACTTATGGCAAAGGCAACTATAATCGCAGTCGCAGGAAAGGGCGGAGTGGGCAAAACCTCACTTGCGGCAAACATCGTTCGCAATTTGGTGGAAGCATATCCCGACAAACGTATTTTGGCAATCGATGCAGACCCGGCAGTAGGGCTTTCAACGGCTTTGGGCGTAGAGGTCAAGTCCACGATTGACGACATAAGAAAAAGCATTATAGAAAATGTTGAGGACGGCAACGCGAAGGGCGCGATTGAGTTGCTCAACGAGGCGCGTTTCCGTATTTTTGACGCTATGGTTGAAAAAGACGGATACGTTTTTATTGCCGTAGGTCGCCCCGAAAGTGCCGGTTGCTATTGCAAAATCAACGCATATCTCAAAGACGTTATCGGTATTTTGTCCGAGGAATTCGACTACGTAGTTATCGACGGGGAGGCTGGTATCGAACAAATCAACCGCAGAGTTATGGAAAAGGTGACTCATTTGATTCTTGTCACCGACCAATCTAAAAAGGGTAGGGACGTGTGCAAAACCATCAAGAAAGTTGCCGACGATCTCGTCATGTACGACAAGATCGGCATCATCGTCAATCGCGTTTCCGACGAGGACGCAGTGCGTGCTCTCGACTATGACGGAGTGAAACTTTTGGCGGTTATAGGCGACGACAAAAACCTTGCGTCCTTCGACCTTAAAGGTGAAAATGTGTTTGAACTTCCCAAAAACTCAAAAGTCGTTCAGGGCGTCAAAGAGGCACTTAAACAACTTGAAATAATACGATAAAGTGCGGATTTTGCAAAATACGCACAAATAATCATACAAATAATCGACTGAAAAACAGGACTTTAAATGATAGGAATTTTTGACGAAGACATAAGAAAACTGTTCGATTGCATTGCGAAAAACGATGCGAAAGTCTATCCGTACGACAGCGGCAAGGCTTTGCCTACGAACGAGCAAAGCGAACTTATACTGATGAAGGACTCCGCTTTCGAACTCGGCGGTAGCGATATGCCTTGCACTGCGGCAACCGTGCTTACCGACGATATGCCCGTCAAAAATCAAACCATACTCATCGGCAAAGAGCTTAAAGACGTCAAAAAAGATTGTAACTATGCAAAAATCGTCATTATTTCCGTCAATGCCGAATCCGACGACGAGCAAGCCATTTTCGATCTTGCAAAATCTTTGGAGTACGCGAAGTACAAGGAAAACGTCAGCGGTTATATGATGCGCACGTCCGTCATCAAACAGCGCGAGCAAGTCAGGGTGGCAAAGTCTGCAATCAAGAGAGGGTTGTCGTTCGAAGCACTGGGTGCAACCACAATAAAATCGTATTTGGCAAAAGACGCCGTCAAGGCCGTTACGGTTGTTTTCGTTGCGGACGCTCAAATAGATTTTGCTCCCTTGCAAGAGTTTTCATCTCACACGTCGCAAATATTGTCTGCGTTCAACCACATTCTCGACAACGTGCTTGTCGATTGCGCCCATTGCAACCTGAAAGAAATCTGCGACTCGGTTGAGGGAATGAGAGAACTCCATATGAAGCAAGCAAGATAAATTTGGCTGATTGTGATTTAAGAAAGACCACCGTGTTACCGGTGGTTTTTTTGAGCTTTACAAGAGTGTGTGTGGGGGGGTAAATGCAATGTCCCCCTCATCAAGTGTGTGTTATTCCTCTACAAGAGTGTAGGATGGAGAACTCTAAATTGAAATTTCCCCTTTCCTCACGTGTTTGGACTTCGGCGTTTGCAAAGCAATCCGCCTCGTTCGCTTTGGCTACAACACATTCAC
>ERZ1027033.1152-NODE-1152-length-11898-cov-5.624166_pt1 | contig 11898 bp, 9 predicted proteins | sample MGYA00519444_ERZ1027033 | MGnify/ENA primary metagenome ERZ1027033 (study PRJEB26926, sample SAMN06164887) | human gut metagenome | biome: ENVO:00009003; feature: ENVO:2100002; material: ENVO:00002003 | host: Homo sapiens | place: USA | collected 2012 ...
ATATTTATCTGTTTTATTTATCCGCATCTGCGTCGTCCGACATTGCATTATTGTCCGCCGCTTTGTTCTTTTTTTCGTCCTTTTTCTTTACGAAAATAATTGCACCTGCGGCAATCAAAACAACAACAATTGCAATTATAATAATCAATGTCGTGTTTGAACCCGAACCGTTTGCAGAGCTCTCAACAACCTTTGTAACATCTACAACCTGACTATTCTGCTGAGTTGAGATGTACTTTTTCTCAACAACTACCGACTTATGGTCGTCTTTGTTAGGTGAGTTTTCCTCTCCCATTCCGTCAATGTAGTTTACAAAATCACCCTGAATTTTTTCGGAATTTGCCGTATCATTATTTACTATTGGAACGGCACTATCCTCTACCTCTTTACCGTTCACCCAAAGCTTGCAGGTGATTTTATACGATTTGAGATATGTCATATCATCGCCGTACATATCCGAGATGAAATATGAAAGATCGGTTTTGCCTCCCTTGAGTACCTTGAATTCAGCAGAAACAAGAGCCTTGTCACCGTTAAGCTTTACGGGATTCTGAACATCTGTCCATGTAAAGGTGTAAAAATTCTTAAGTTTAGGGTTGCCAATCGCATTTTTAAAGCTTTCACAGTTTATTGAATCGGCATTCAACTTCAAATATTCATCGTTGTAAAAGAAACTCATTGCAGCTCCGATTACTTCTTCTTTTGTATCGGTCATATAAATAGCATACTTTACCGTATCGCCGACTTTAGCTGTTACGGAATCCTTTTCATCTGTTGAAATGCTGATTGTAAGGTCATCCTCGGCAGCACTTGCAGGAATACAGAATGCTGACACGGTAAGTACAGCCACGAAGAGAATTGAAAGCATATTTTTGATTTTTTTAGACATTTTTTTCATTCCTTTAGTTTGATATCCCTATTATATATCATTAAGTCTAAAATTTCAATCAATAATTTAAAATTCTCGGTGAAATTTATGTGAAAAGTAAATTAATTGCAGACTCGCTTTTAAAGAAATGATATTTTAGAAATTATAATTCAAACTGATTTTCACAACATTACGATATAAAAAAAACGCCCCTCGGAAAACCGAGAGGCGAAAAATTATTTTTTTAATCTGTCAACACCGTTAACAGTCTTACAATAGGAAATTCAATTACTTATTGAATCTCTTTCTTGTGAAGTAAACAACACCTGTTGCAGAAACAAGAGCTAAGAGGATAACTACTGCCATAGAAGCATTACCTGTCTGTACTGCGTTGCCGCTTGTGCCGTTAGCCGGTGTGTCAGAAGTAGCTGTGTCAGCTGTTGACTGACCCTTTGTTGCAACCTGTGTAGCAGATGTAGCATCAGGTGTAGTAGGAGTTACTGTAGCCGGAGCATCTGTTGCAGGAGCGTCTGTAGGCTCTGTTGCAGGCTCTACTGTTGTAGGCTCTGTTGTAGGAGCGTCTGTAGGCTCTGTAGCAGGCTCTGTTGTAGCAGGCTCTGTTGTAGCAGGCTCTGTTGTTGTAGGCTCTGTTGTTGTAGGCTCTGTTGTTGTAGGCTCAACATATGCCTCAACCTTAGCGTCTGAGTTAATGTGATCAAAGAGATCATTGGCCATGTCGCCGTTAACTACTGCTTCATATTCTGAATCAGCATCAACTGTGCCTGTTGCAGGATTGAGCTTACCAAGTGTAAGATCAACTACATTGAGGTCAACATTTGTTGTACCTGTACCGTTAACTGTGAACACAGCCTCAACAAGCTTCTTGCCGCCTGCAAAATCATAAAGTGCAAGGTTTGAAGCATTGCCTGAAACATCATCCATATTTACCATGCCGTCAGCGATTTCAGGCATTGTAAGTGAATCAAGTGTAAGGAGGTTCTTATCATATGTAAGAGCCCACTGTACTTCTTCAAGCTGTGCGTCCTTAGTGTCAAGGAGATAGTAAACTGATACCTTGTCGCCTACATTAAATGTGCCTGAACCGTTAGCCTGGCAAATATTAGATGTAGCGTTGATTGTTAAATTATCAACTGCAGGAGTTGAAGGCTCAACCTTAACAGTAGCCTTAGCGCCTGAACGTGTTGAATAATCAAAGTTTGTAATGTCGAGTGTGATTGTTACATCAACGAGTGAATCTTCTTCAAAACCGGCAGAAACTGTGTTAAGAAGCATATTCTGACCATTGAATGTAAGGTCAAATTCTTCGCCTATAGGAGTTGCGCTCTGCTCGGGAAGACCCCAGCTAGCTGCCCAATCATCGTTTGCAGCAAACTTGAACTGATAAGCATCGTCTGCAGATTCAATATTTTCATACTTAATCTGATATACCTTGTCAGAAACCTGAGTCATGTGGTTAACTTCAGCGTCAACACCCCATGCTACACCGTTGAGCCAGTTGTCTTCACCGTTACCAACAACTGTAATGCTGTTAACTTCAAGGTCTGTTACCATTTTAACGCCGTCACCTGTTACAGTAATCTTGTTTGTAGCAGGATCGAATGTTACAGTGACATCACAAGCTGTTTCTACATCGAAAGTTACATTGTTATCTGTACCGTCAAGACCGATCCACTTCTGCTCGTCGCCTGTGTTTGCAACAACCTTGAGCTGATAGTTTTTACCTGCAGGAACAGCAGAGAATGTCTTTGTGAATACGCTACCGTCAGCTGTCATAACATTTTCAGGAGCTGCAGCAGGTGTACCAACCCATTCATAGCCTGTAAGATTTGTTGTACCGGCAACTACATATGTAGTATCGGCAGCAGGAGCTGTTGTAGGCTCTTCTGTTGTAGGCTCTTCTGAAGCGTCGGGATCTGTTACAGTATTATTAGCTACAACATACTTATCAAATACTTCCTGGTCAACGATTGACTTGTCAGCAACCGAAACTTCTTCATCGCCGATTTCCATGTCTGTTGCAGGATCAACCTTTGAAAGACGAAGTACCTGTACATCAAGATTAACAGTAGTTGCTGTAGCCTCAGGATCAATTACTTCAAACTCAGCAGAAGCAAATACGATTTCCTTTGATGTTGTGTCATAAAGGCTGAGTGTATTACCGTTAGCTTTAATTACACCCGGAAGAGAATTCCAAACATAACTACCAATCTTTGGATATTCAAATGATTTAGCTCTGGTTGTGTTAGCTGTTGGCTTGAGTACATTTGCATCGTAGTTCATATCCCACTGGAAGTCCAACATGTCCTTATCCTTAGACTGGAACATGTATGTAACCTTTACAGTCTTCTTATCTGCGCTGAGAGTAACCTTCTTCTCAGGGAAGAGGTTTGAAGTAGCTGTAACTGTGAGACCCTTTGCAGGAGCTGCAGTTGCAGGCTCTACTGTTGTAGGCTCTGCTACTGTTGTAGGCTCTGCTGTTGTGGGCTCTGCTACTGTTGTAGGCTCTACTGTTGTAGGCTCTGCTACTGTTGTAGGCTCTGCATCAGTAACGATGTCAACCTTACCCTTTGCACCCTGCTTTGTAGCATAGTTAAAGTTTGAAAGGTCAAGTGTAAGAACGATGTCATAACCGTCTTCGTAACCAGCTGCATCTGTATCAATGATCATGTTCTGACCGTTGTATGTAAGGTCAAACCACTCATTGAGAGGAGCTGTGCCCTGCTCAGGAAGGCCCCAGTTATCTGCCCATGAACCGTTGGCAGCAAACTTGAACTGATAGTTCTCATAAGCGTCAAGGCTCTCAAACTTAATCTGGTAAACCTTTGAACCCTCAGATGTTTCTGTCATGTAGTTAGCTTCAGCATCTACCTTCCAGTCCTTACCGTTGAGCCATGCATCTTCACCGTTACCAACGACTGTAATGTGGTCAACAACAAGTTCTTTCGGAATTACAACACCTTCACCTGTTGCAGTGATTTCATTTGTTGTAGGGTTGTAAGTTACTGTTACATCACATTCCTTTGTTACATTGAATGTGAAGTTGTCATTGCCGGTATCGCCTACACCAATCCACTCTGTATCGTTTTTAACGATCTTGAACTGGTAGCCGTTGCCGACTGCTACGTTGGTAAATACTTTTTCGTAGTTACCATCGCCGTTTTCTGTCATTACATTATCTCCGCAAGTTGCTTCAGTCTCAGCCCACTTGTAACCTGTGAGTTCTTCAGAACCGGATACGAAATATGAATCGCCGGCAGCAGAAACGCTCACTACAGTTGCAACGAGTGATGTCACAACAAGCATCATAGACAGTAAAAGGCTAAGTGCTTTTTTGAACATTTTCTTTTCCTCCTTATGTGATAATGCTTCTATAAGCAGTTTAATTATACAACAATCAACCACCAAAAGTCAATGCTAAAAACTCTTGCCGGCTGATTATTTGACAAAATATTGTTTTTTTGTAGGAATGCACAAATAAAATATCATTTATTTGTTATTTGTAACCATTCACATTGTGAGATTGCCAGTTCCAACTGTCACGGCACATATCCTCAAGACTTTTTTCGGCAATCCATCCAAGTATTTTCTTGGCTTTTGTTGCGTCGGCAAAGCATTCTGCAATGTCGCCTGCTCGGCGTGGCTTTATAACATAAGGAATTTCAATCGAATTTGCCTTTTCAAAAGCCTTTACAATATCAAGAACGCTGTAGCCCACACCTGTTCCGAGATTAAAAATCTCGGTTCCCTTGTGCTCTGCGGAATATTCAATAGCCTTTACATGACCTTTTGCAAGGTCAACAACATGGATATAGTCACGCACACCCGTGCCGTCATGCGTAGGGTAATCGTTGCCGAAAACACCGAGACACTTGAGTCTGCCTGCGGCAACCTGTGTTATGTACGGCATAAGGTTATTCGGGATTCCGTTAGGATCTTCACCAATTCTGCCGCTTTCGTGAGCGCCGATCGGGTTAAAGTAACGAAGAAGAACAACAGACATATCGGGATTTGCGTTTGCGGTGTCTGTAAGAATTTGTTCCATCATAAACTTTGTCCAGCCATACGGATTTGTAGGAGAACCCTTTGGCATTGTTTCAACAAGCGGAACAGTTTCCGGAGTACCGTAAACCGTGGCACTTGAGCTGAAAATAAAGTTATTCACACCGTGTTTTTTCATCACTTCAAGTAATGTGAGCGTTGAATCAATGTTGTTACGGTAATATTCAACAGGCTTCTCACAGCTTTCGCCTACTGCTTTAAGACCTGCAAAGTGAATTACCGCATCAATCTTATTCTCCGAAAAAATCTTTTCAACGGCATCTCTGTCACAAACATCGGCTTCATAGAGCGGAATTTTTCTGCCTGTCAGCTCTTCAACTCTTTCAACCGCTACGGGACAGCTGTTTGAAAAATTATCTGCAATTACAACATCATGACCTGCGTTGATGAGTTCAACACAAGTGTGCGAGCCGATATATCCGGCGCCGCCTGCAAGCAAAACATTCATTTTAAAATTCCTTTCTTAACAATCAGCATTTTTCAGGCTCGGGATAGTCAACACCAAAGGTTTCGGCTGTAACCTTTGCCATAATCTGAGGATCAAGAGGCTTGTCGGAATAGTCTGTGTCACACTCTGCGATTTCATTGACAACATCCATACCCTCAATTACCTTGCCGAATGCGGCATACTGACCGTCAAGATGCGGAGCGTTCTTGTGCATAATGAAGAACTGCGAGCCTGCTGAGTCGGGCATCATTGAACGAGCCATTGAGAGAACACCCTCTGTATGCTTGAGATTGTTTTCAAAGCCGTTCACGGCAAATTCGCCCTTGATTGAATATCCGGGACCGCCCATACCCGTGCCTTCGGGGCAACCGCCCTGAATCATGAAACCGTAGATTACACGGTGAAATGTGAGTCCGTCATAGTAACCCTTGTTTACAAGGCTGAGAAAATTATTTACAGTATTCGGAGCAATTTCGGGATAAAGCTCCGCTTTGATTGTTTTTCCGTTTTCCATTTCAAAAGTAACAATAGGATTGCTCATTTTAAATCGTCCTTTCGGTTTATTAACACTATTTTAGTATATTATTGATAAAATAGCAAGTGTTTTAGTGATTATTTGCGAATAAATCAGCCTTTTTCAATGCTCATTGTAGCAAAAGCGTTGAGGTCTGTTCCTGCAATATTTCCGCTGAGAAACTCGTAATAACCCTGTGAACCGACCATGGCGGCATTGTCACCGCAAAGAGATTTTTCGGGCATATACATTTCCCAATCACGCTTTTTACACTCTTCTGCAAGGGTTCTTCTGAGAAGTGAATTTGCCGAAACACCGCCTGCGATTACAAGCTTTTTCTGTCCCAAGTCTTCAGCCGCCTTGATAAAGTTTGTAACAAGGCAATCGACAACGGCATAGCGGAATGATGCACAGACATCGGCTTTGTTAAGCTCAACACCCTTTTGTGCCGAATTGTGAATGAGGTTGATTACGGCTGTTTTAAGTCCCGAAAAGCTGAAATCATACGGCGCATCGTGAACTGCGGGACGAGGGAGCTTGAATGCAAACGGATTGCCGTTTTCCGCAACTCTGTCCATTTCAATTCCGCCCGGATACGGCATTCCCATTGTCCTTGCGGCTTTGTCAAAAGCCTCGCCTGCGGCATCATCACGGGTTTTGCCGATAATTTTCATCTTTGTGTAGTCCTCAACCATAACAATATGGCTGTGACCGCCCGACACAACAAGGCAAAGGAACGGCGGTTTTAATTCTTTATTTGAAATATAATTTGATGCAATGTGTGAACGAAGATGGTGAACAGGAACAAGCGGAATTCCTGTTGCAAGTGAAAGTCCTTTTGCAAAATTCACTCCCACAAGCAACGCTCCGATAAGTCCGGGGGCATATGTAACGCCGATTGCGTCAATGTCGGAAAGCCTGCAGTCTGCATCTTCAAGAGCCTGTCTTACAACAGGAACAATTGCCTCTGCGTGACGGCGTGATGCGATTTCAGGAACAACACCGCCGTAAAGCTTGTGTTCCTCAACCTGAGAAGCAACCACCGAGGAGATTATGTTTCTGCCGTCCTCAACAACCGCTGCCGCAGTTTCGTCACAGGACGATTCTATTGCGAGTATCTTCATAATTTTCCTTTCACTACGAAACATTTATGATGAAGTTCCGTAATATCGTTAATATAATGTTTTATTACATATATATGTCAAAAACAGCGTGTCATTAAAACAGCGTTTTCGGTTGGAGAGGAGTAGTAATTTTTCCTCTCTCCCACCTTGATAAATCCGAATTTTTCATAGAGAGAACGGGCGTTCCCGTTACTTTCACGAACCTCAAGAGTGAGAAAGCAAAGGTTATTTTTCTTGGCATAGGTCACAAGCGTTTCAACAAGCGCCGAACCTATTCCCCGATTTCTGTGTGTACCGTCTACGGCAACATTGAAAATGTAACCCTCATCAACAACAACACTCATTCCTATATATCCGACAACGGCATTATCTTCCGTTGCGGTAAAAAACAGCGAGGTTTCGTTGTTCAGTTCTTCTTCAAGGCTGTTAAACGACCACGGATGCGAAAAACACCGCTGTTCAAGCTGTGCAACCGCCTCAAGCTGATTTTCGGTCATTCTGTCAATTTTCATACGCTTTTAATATTTCCTTTACAGAATTAACAATTTCATCACGGCAATGTCTGTACACCTCAATGTCACCGCCGTAGGGATCGCTTATACCAAGTACGGCGATTTTTTCGGGCTGTACAAGAAAAAACTGCATCAACATTTTTGCGTGACTTTGCGACATACAGTAAAATTTTTCGTATTTTTCAATGCCGGCATCAGCTACGGCTGTTGAAGCTTTGCCCGAAAGGTCAATTCCGATTTCCTTACAGGCAATCACGGAATTTTCCGACACGGGAAGTCCCGTTGAGGTCGCAATGCCAAAGCTTTCCGCCCTGACGCAAACACCGTTTTTCTCTGCCATATCATTAAAAATTGCCTCTGCCATGGGACTGCGACAGGTGTTGCCCGTACATACAAAGGCAATCGTTCTGTTATCCTTTTGCATCATACCAAGTCCTTCCGATTGCCGCATCGGCTGTGAGCGGAACGCTCATTTTAACTGCGTTTTCCATTTCTTCCTGAACAATGAGTGCAACTCTCATGCTCTCATCCTGCGGAGCTTCGACAATAAGTTCGTCGTGAACCTGCAGCACAAGCCTTGCACGGAGATTTTCGGCTTTCATTCGCTCGTCAACCTTAATCATTGCAATTTTGATAATGTCTGCGGCTGTGCCCTGAATAGGCATATTTCTTGCAACTCTCTCGCCGAATGCACGGATCATATGCTTGCTCGAGGTGAGTTCGGGAAGATTTCTTCTTCTGCCGAACATCGTTTCAACATAGCCGTCAGCGTTTGCCTTTTCAACAACATTTTTCATATAGCTGTCAACACCGCTGTAATGGGCAAGATAGCTTTCAATGTAGTGCTTTGCCTCTTTATTTGAAACACCGATATCCTTTGCAAGTGAAAATGCGCCGATTCCGTAAACAATACCGAAGTTAACCGCCTTTGCACGGCTTCTCATAATCGGAGTTACCATATCAAGTGGCATATTGAACACCTGTGACGCTGTGATTGCATGGATATCTTCGTTATCCTTGAACGCTTTAATCATATTTTTGTCACCCGAAATATGGGCAAGCACACGGAGTTCAATCTGCGAGTAGTCGGCGTCAACAAGCGCCCAGCCATCTCTTGCACAGAAAAACTTTCTCATCTCTCTGCCAAGCTCGGTTCTTACGGGGATATTCTGGAGATTCGGCTCTGTTGAGCTGATTCTGCCTGTTCTTGTTTCGGTCTGATTGAAATTTGAATGGATTCTGCCGTCATCTGCAATGACCTTTAAAAGTCCCTCGCAGTAGGTTGAATTCAGCTTTGAGAGCGTTCTGTATCTCAGCACCATTTCAACAACGGGATGTTCATACCTCAGGCTTTCAAGCACCTCTGCATTTGTGCTGTAACCGCTCTTCGTTTTCTTTTTGCAAGGGAGTCCGAGGTTTTCAAATAAAACTACGCCAAGCTGTTTTGGAGAATTGATGTTAAACTCACAGCCCGCACTTTCGTAAATTGCGGTTTCAAGCTCCTTAATCTGTGCAGAAAGCATTTCGCCGTAGCTTTCAATGCCCTGTCGGTCAACACAGACACCGATATTTTCCATTCTTGCAAGCACCTTTGCAAGCGGAATTTCAATTTCACTCAACAACTTTCCCTGACCGTGAGCCTTGATTTTATCTCCGAGTTTTTCGCACAATTCTGCGTAACAGGCAAATGCCTCGTATTTTTCATTCTGCTCATCAGTGCAGACAGGCAGAGCGATTTCGTAAGAGGCACAAAGATTTTTGTCCGAATAATCCTTTGACGACGGTTCAATCAGATATGCCGCAAGCTCAATATCAAACACAATATTTTCAACATCAATATTTTTCTCATCGGCATAAGCGTAGAGCGTTTTGATGTTTCTTGTGTACTTTTCAAGTTCACTGTCGGCAATAAACTTAACAAAAAGTTCTTCGTCCGTGCTTATATACACCTTGCCGTCAAAAAGTACGGCAAAGGATTTTAATTCTTTATTCTCTGTTTCAAAGTTGAGATAGAGCTTTTTCTCTGACTTAACATTTTTTAAAAGTTCATTTTCGTCAAAATCAGACACAACCTCAAGCGAATTTTTCTCAACCTTTTCGGGCTTTGCATTTTTGTCAGCCTTGATGCCGTATTTTTCTATTAAAGAAAACAGTTCAAGCTTTGCCATAAATCCGGCACATTCATCGACATCTTTCATATCTACAACATAATTTTCGACATTTGTGTCAACAGGAGCGTTGCAGTTTATTTCACCGAGCATACGGCTGAGAATTGCATTTTCCTTTGACGCAGTCAGCTTTTTACGCACACCGTCCTTGATTTCAAGTTCATCAAGATGGTCATATATATACTCAACCGTGTGATATCTCTGAATGAGGTTGCCTGCACCCTTTGGACCTATTCCCGCAACACCCGGAATATTATCCGAAGTATCGCCCTGAATCGCCTTGATTTCTATAAGCTCCTTTGGAGTTACACCGTAAGTTTCAAGAATCTTTTCGGGGGTATAGAGTATATCCTGTTTGTTTGAGCAAAGATGAACGCTTGTTTTGTCCGACACAAGCTGAAGGCTGTCGCGATCACCTGTTGCAATAACGCACTCGTTTCCGTTTTCTTCACAAGCCTTGGCGAGCGTACCGAGAATATCGTCAGCCTCAAAGCCCTCGCAGGTAACAAGCTTATAGCCTAAAAGGGTAAGAAGCTTTTTCAGCGGTTCCATTTGTGACGCAAGCTCTTCCGGCATACCTTTTCGCGTTGCCTTGTAGCCTGCATAAGCCTTGTGCCTGAAGGTAGGTGTTTTCAGGTCAAAGGCAATCGCCACGGCGTCGGGATTTTCTTCATTTTTAATTTTGTACAGCATTGTAAGAAATCCGTAAATTGCGTTTGTAAACTGACCGTCCTTTGTAGTAAGCGGTCTTATTCCGTAAAACGCACGGTTTACAATGCTGTTTCCGTCAACAGCAAGTAATCTCATAATTTATACATCACATTCTCAATTTTTCCGTCTTTAATGTAAATTCTCGGAACACGCTTTCCGACAAGACAAACGGTTTCGTAGTTTATAGTTCCTGTATTTTCGGCAAGTGAATCTGCAGTAGGCTCACCGTTTTCGCCTGTACCGAATACGACAACCTCGTCACCTGTCTTGACATCTTCAATATCGGTAACATCAAGCATTGTCTGATCCATACATATTCTGCCCACAATTTTCGCTTTCTTTCCGTTTACCATCATATAGCCGTCTTTTGCATTCTGTCTGATGAATCCGTCAGCGTATCCGATAGGAACGGTTGCAATTTTCATCTTTCTGTCGGCCGTAAAAGTTCTGCCGTAGGAAATTGTTGCACCCTTTTGAACCTCTTTTACAAAAGCGACAACTGTTTTAAGAGTCATTGCAGGAACAAGGTCAAGTCTGTCGGCAAGCTTTGATGACGGAGCAAGTCCATAGAGAATAATACCTGCCCTTACCATATCGCAACAGGTTTCGGGGTAATCTTCAATTGCACCGCTGTTTGAGCAATGAACAACGCTGATATCAACGCCTCTCTTTTTAAGGCTGTCACGCACATGAATAAAGTTTTCATACTGCTTGTTTGTGAACTCTCTGCCCTCGGCATCTTCATCAGACACACAAAAATGAGTAAAAAGCCCCTCAACCTCAAGATTCGGAAGGCAACAAGCCTCGCAAATTTCTTCAATAGAATATTCATCCCGTGGGAACTCCTGACACATAAAGCCGATTCTTGACATTCCCGAGTCAACCTTGATGTGCATTTTGCAGATACAATCCTCTTCAACACATTTTTCGGAAAGCTCCTTTGCATACTCAAGTGAAAAAACAGCCTGAGAAATATCATATTCAGCAAGATTTTCAGCCTCTGAAACGGGAGTGTAGCCAAGAATCACAATAGGGAGTTTTGAACCGCTTTTTCTGATTTCTATACCCTCGTCAATATTTGAAACAGCAAAAAAATCTGCTCCGAGTTTTTCATAAATCTGTGAAAGCTCAACTGCACCGTGGCCGTAGCCGTCAGCCTTTATAACACAACAGACCTTTGTATCGTCTGCAACCTTATTTCTTATTACATTATAGTTATGCTCAATTGCATTAAGTGAAATTTCAGCCCAAGTTCTTTTTACCATATTCATTTCTATCTCTCCACATACCTTTTACAGTCAATTTGCAATCAATGTAATTATAATACTTTTGATTCTTCAAATCAACACAAAATCCCCCTTTAAATGCATATAAAAGTTATTTTATTCGTAATTATGTGCAAAATGTTACTCCTGAATTTTTGCAAATGCACAAATTATCTGCATAAAAGTCCTAAATACTGCAATTCACTTG
>ERZ1027033.1161-NODE-1161-length-11769-cov-3.532952_pt1 | contig 11769 bp, 10 predicted proteins | sample MGYA00519444_ERZ1027033 | MGnify/ENA primary metagenome ERZ1027033 (study PRJEB26926, sample SAMN06164887) | human gut metagenome | biome: ENVO:00009003; feature: ENVO:2100002; material: ENVO:00002003 | host: Homo sapiens | place: USA | collected 2012 ...
GGCTCGGAGATGTGTATAAGAGACAGTTACCGCGCTGCGCCGTGCTTTTTTGCCCGGCAAAAGGCTGCGCCCGCAAGGGTGCGGCGAAGCAAGGTGGTACCACGAAAGTTTCAGGCTCTCGTCCTTGTCCGGCTCAGTCCGGCAGGATGAGGGCTTTTTTCGTCCCCCGCCAAATCAGGAAAGGAAGAGTATCAACCTATGAGTGAGCACAAGACATTCTACATCACCACTCCCATCTACTACCCCAGCGACAAGCTGCACATCGGCCACAGCTATACCACTGTCGCCTGCGACGCACTGGCACGCTTCAAGCGGATGCAGGGCTATGACGTCATGTTCCTGACCGGCACCGACGAGCACGGCCAGAAGATCCAGGACAAGGCCGCCGACGCCGGTGTGACCCCCAAGGAATACGTGGACAAGATCGTAGCCACCGTCAAGGATCTGTGGAAGCTGCTGGACGTCAGCTACGACCGCTTCATCCGCACCACCGACGACTACCACATGGAGTCCTGCCAGAAAATTTTCACCAAGCTGTATGAGCAGGGCGACATCTACAAGGGCGAGTACATCGGCCACTACTGCAAGCCCTGCGAGAGCTTCTGGACCGACAGCCAGCTGGTGGACGGCAAATGCCCCGAGTGCGGCCGCGAGGTCTACGATGCCCACGAGGAAGCCTACTTCTTCAAGACCAGCAAGTATGCCGACCGCCTGCTGAAGCTCTACGAGGAGAACCCCCAGTTCATCCAGCCCGAGAGCCGCAAGAACGAGATGATCGCCTTCATCAAGCAGGGCCTGCAGGATACCTGTGTATCCCGTACCAGCGTTTCCTGGGGCATCCAGGTTCCGTTTGACCCCAAGCACACCATCTATGTGTGGATTGATGCACTTTCCAACTACATCACCGCACTGGGCTATGATAACGATACCTACCACGACTTTGATAAGTACTGGCCCGCTGACATCCACATGGTCGGCAAGGAGATTCTGCGTTTCCACACCATCATCTGGCCTGCCATGCTGATGGCTCTGGATCTGCCCCTGCCCAAACGGGTGTTCGGCCACGGCTGGCTGCTGATGAACGGCGGCAAGATGTCCAAGTCCGTGGGCAACGTGGTGGACCCCGTGATCCTGTGCGACCGCTACGGCGTGGATGCCATCCGCTACTTCCTGCTGCGTGAGATTCCCTTCGGCAACGATGGCATGTTCACCAACGAAGCCCTGATCACCCGCATCAACAGCGATCTGGCGAACGATTTGGGCAACCTGCTCAGCCGCACCGTCGCCATGTGCGAGAAGTACTTCGGCGGCACCGTGCACAATGTGGCCGGTACCGAAGCCATTGACACCGAGCTGGAGACCATGGTCAACGAGCTGACCGCCAAGGTCACGGCCGACATGGACAACCTGACCATCCCGCAGGCCCTGATGGAGATCTTTGCGGTCATCCAGCGCGCCAACAAGTACATCGACGAGACCGCTCCCTGGGCGCTGGCCAAGGACGAGGCCAACAAGGCCCGTCTGGAGAGCGTGCTGTACCACCTGTGCGAGGCACTGCGCGTGTGCGGCATCCTGCTGAACGCATACCTGCCCACCACCGCACCCAAGATGATGGAACAGCTGGGTCTGGACGCATCTGCTCTGGATCTGAGCAAGACCACCTACGGCGCACAGGAGACCTACACCGTGCACAAGGGCGAGGCACTGTTCCCCCGCATCGATGTGGCAAAGGAAATTGCCCACCTGAAGGAAGAGGACGAGAAGCGCAAGGCCGCTGCCGAAGCTGCCAACAAGGCCAAGGCTGAAGCGGAGAAGAAGGCTGCCGCCCCCGCCGAGGAGAGCACCGTGGACTTTACCCACGAGGAAGAGATCGACTTTGACACCTTCTGCAAGGTGGAACTGCGCGTGGCCGAGGTGCGCGCCTGCGAGAACCTGAAGGAGAGCAAGAAGCTGCTGCACCTGACCGTGTTTGACGGCGAGCGGGAGCGCTGCATCCTGTCCGGCATCGCCAAGTGGTTCAAGCCGGAAGACCTGATCGGTAAGAAGATCGGCATTGTGTGCAATCTGGCACCTCGCCCCATGATGAAGGGCAAGTATGTCAGCGAGGGCATGATCTTTGCTGCTGATACCGCCGACGGCGGCTGCTCCATCGCTTTCTACGGCGACGACACCCCCGTAGGCAGCCGCATCCACTGAGCCGCCATGCAGGAAAACAAAACGCTTTCCCGCGCGGAATGGCTGGATAAGATCTTCGGCACGCCGGTGTTTGCCGTGCTGCTGGCCATCTTCTGCAATGTGCTGTGGGGCTCGGCATTCCCCTTCATCAAGCTGGGCTACCGGCTGTTCGCCATTGAGACCGGCAACACCGCCTCCATCTTCTGCTTTGCCGGTGTGCGGTTCATGCTGGGCAGCTTTCTGGTGCTGCTGGGCAGTGTTCTGCTGCAGAGCCGCCTGCCCAAGTTCCCCCGCGGCAAAGTGGCAGCGGAGTGCTGTGCTCTGGGCCTGTGGCAGACCACGACCCAGTACGCATTCTATTACATCGCTGTTGCCATGCTCACGGGTGCCTTTGGCGGCATCCTGAACAGCACCCAGAGCTTTCTGGGTGTGATCTTTGCCCATTTCATCTACGGCAACGCCGACCGCATGACCCCTGCCAAAACGCTGGGCTGCGCCGTTGGCTTTGCGGGCGTGCTCATCGGCACGCTGGGCAACCACGGCGGCGGCAGCGGCTGGGGCGTGTTCTGCATGATGGCCGCTACCATCGTCTTTACCCTGTCCGGCCCGTGGAACAAATCCGTGACCAAAAAAGCAGACAGCTTTGCCGTCTGCTTCATCAACCTATTCGTGGGCGGTCTGGCACTGTTTGTGCTGGGCACTGTGCTGGGCGGCAGTCTCCATGTGCAGAGCGCACTGGCGGTGGCGGTCATGCTGTATCTGGCCTTCATCTGCGGGGCAGGCTATGTGCTGTGGGCTCTGCTGATGAAGAACAACCCGGTCAGCCGCATTGCCATCTTTGGCTTCGTGAACCCGGTGGTCAACGTACTGCTGAGCGCCGTGCTCAACGGCGAACCCCTGTTCCGCTGGCAGTATCTGGCGGCGCTGGTGTTCGTGTGTGTTGGCATCTGGCTGGTGAACAAGGCCCCCGCCAAAAAGGAGGGCAAATGACCGGCCCCATTTTTGACACCCACGCGCACTACAGTGCCCGCGCTTTTGACGCAGACCGCGATTTCCTGCTGGACAGCCTGCCCGGCAAGGGCGTGGTGGGCGTGTGTGAACAGGCCACCCACTCCGGGGATGCACCCAAAGTGCTGGAGCTGGCGCACCGCTACCCGTGGGTGGTGGCAGCTGTTGGCATCCACCCGGAAAGCCTGCTGCCCGCCGCCGACTGCGGCGAGGAAGGCCCGGCTCCTACGGTCTCGGTGTACGGCGGGGACTGGGCCGCAGAGATGCGCGCTCTGGCTCCGTATTACGAGGACCCCAAGGTGGTAGCTGTGGGGGAGTGCGGGCTGGACTACCACTGGCCTGTGCCCAAGGATGCCCAGCTGGCCATGTTTGAGGCACACATCCGGCTGGCGCTGGAACTGGACAAGCCCATCATCGTGCACGACCGCAACGCCCACGCCGATGTTTACGCCCTGCTCAAAAAATACCAGCCCAAGGGCATCGTCCACTGCTATTCCGGCAGTGCCGACGACGCGGTGTGGCTGGCAAAGCAGGGACTGTTCATCGGTTTTGGCGGAGCGTGTACCTTCAAGGGTGCCAAGCGGGCGGCAAAAGCCATCAGCGCCCTGCCGCTGGAAAGCATCGTGCTGGAGACCGACTGCCCCTACATGGCACCGGAGCCGGTGCGCGGCACCCGCTGTGACAGCTCCCTCATCCGCTATGTGGGCGAGTATATCGCCCAGCTGCGGGGCATCTCTGCCGAAGAGGTGTTCCGCACCACAGCCGAAAATGCCCGCCGGGTATACGGGCTGTGATCCGTTTTTCGCAAGTTGCACAGGTTTTTCTCTGTGCTTCTGTATAAATCAACAATCAAAATCCAAACTGTTATAAGGAGAACCTACCATGAAAGCACGTATTCCTAAGCACCGCGAGTTCATCATCAACTTCCCCGACAGCATCGACCAGAACAAGGCCAACGAGGGCTGGGCAAAGCTGCAGCAGATCGTTGAGGACTACAAGAAGGCCCACAATGGCGCTTCTGTCTACGCCCCCACCTTCATCGAGGACTGCGAGGCCGAGGTGAAGAAGCTGCAGGAAGAGTATGGCTTCGAGTATACGGTTGAATACGTTCAGTAATTTCTGATATTTAAAATCCCCTCTGTGCATCTGCGCAGGGGGGATTTGCTGTTTCAGGGGGAACCGCTTTTTCCTACGGTGCACTTCCCCGCAAAAATACAGCCCCGGCAGACTGCATGGTCTGTCGGGGCTGTGCTTTTCTGTCCGGGTCACTTTTCCACTTTACTCAGCAGGATGCGGTCGTTATCCAGATTCTTGCCGGCATTCTCGCGGAACTTTTCAAGCAGGTCGTCCACGGTCATCCGGCTGCGTTCCTCGCCCTTCACGTCAAAGACGATGCGGCCGGAATCCATCATCAGGGTGCGGTTGCCCAGCTCCAGTGCCTGATGCATGTTGTGGGTGACCATCAGGCAGGTGATCTTCTTTTCAGCCACGATGCTCTTGGTCAGCTCCAGTACCTTTTCGGCGGTGGCGGGGTCCAGTGCGGCGGTATGCTCGTCCAGCAGCAGCAGCTTGGGGGTGACCAGCGTTGCCATGAGCAGGGTCAGCGCCTGCCGCTGGCCGCCGGAAAGCAGTCCCACCGGCTGCTTCATGCGGTCCTCAAGGCCCATATCCAGCAGCGCCAGTTTTTCGCGGAACACTTCCTTGTCCTTGCGGGAGATGCGGGAGAAGATGGCGTGGGGCGCGGTGCCGGCACGCAGATAGGCCAGTGCAAGGTTTTCCTCAATGGTCATGTTGGGTGCCGTGCCCTTGAGCGGGTCCTGAAACAGGTGGCCGATGACCTTGCTGCGCTGGTGCTCCGGCTCAAAGGTGATATCCTGTCCGCCCAGCAGGATGCTGCCCTCATCCGCGATGAAGCCGCCGGTGATGGCGTTGAACAGGGTGGATTTGCCCGCGCCGTTGGAGCCCACGATGGTGGCAAAGTCCCCGGCTTCCATGTGCAGGCTGACACCGTTCAGGGCCACTTTTTCATTGACCGTGCCGGGGTTGAAAGTCTTGTGCAGATCGTTCAGCTGAAGCATTTCCATCTTACTTTCCCTCCTTGCCGGTAGTCACGCGGCGGCGGCAGGCCCCATGCTTGCGCTGCTCAAAGGCGATTTTTTCCTTGATGGCCGGCATCGAAATGGCGATGGCCACGATGATGGCGGACACCAGCTTCATGGCGGCGGCAGGCACATTGAAGCGCAGGGCCACAGCCACGATAAAACGGTACAGGCAGCTGCCGAACACCACGCCGATGATCCGGCGCAGCATGGTGCGCTTACCAAGCAGAGTCTCGCCGATGATGAGGGAAGCCAGTGCGATGGTCACCATGCCGGTGCCCACATTGATATCGCAGCTCTTCTGATACTGTGCCAGCAGGCCGCCGGAGAGGGCGCACAATGCGCCGGAAATGCACAGGCCCACCGTGATGGTGAAAGCCGGGTTAATACTGGAAGCACGCACCATGGCAGCGTTGTCACCGGTGGCGCGGATGGACAGGCCCAACCGGGTGCCCAGAAAGCCCAGCATCGCCGCGCCTGCAAGCAGGATCATGGCCAGCGCGATAGCCAGCTTATACCAGCCGCCAAGGAAGCTCAGTGAGCCCTTTGCCAGCGAGAAAACAGTGTCGGTCTTGACCAGCGACATGGTGGAGGAAAAGCCCATCACGGCCAGATTGATGGTGTAAAGGCCGGTGTTGACGATGATGCCTGCCATGATGCTCTCCACCCCAAGGCGGGTCTGCAGAAAAGCCGTAACAAAGCCGGAGCACACACCTGCCGCCATGGCTGCGAACAGGGCCAGAATGGGGTGGCCGGTCAGTGCTACCTGACAGGCCACGGCGCAGCCCAGCGTGAAGCAGCCGTCAGTGGAAAGGTCTGCGATGTTCAGGATGGAATAGCTCAGGAACAGTGCCAGCGCCACCAGGGCATAAATACAGCCCAGTTCCAGCGCCGTCTGTAGAACGTTGAGCGAAAAGATACTCGCCAGCATGTGTGTGCTCCTTTTATGTTTCTTTTTGATTGGACGATTTAAAATGGCCTCCGCTTTTGCTCTGGCCATATTCAGCGGAATTGGGTTTTTATTCGGGATTCAGAAAAGCCTGCGGGCTTTTCTGAATCCCCTTTTCACGAGTAGGGTCGTGACGGAAAGCGGGCTCGCCCTCTCCGTCACCTACGGTGACACCTCTCCCAAAGGGAGAGGCCTTGGCAGAAAGATGAACTTTACGTGGACTGCCAAAGGCTCCCACTTTGGGGGAGCTGGCAAATCCGTAGGATTTGACTGAGAGGGCGAGCCTGCTAACCACGAAGATACCGGACTTATTTAATTTAGCTTCTTGTGATGCGGTGCACTGTGGGCAGCAAAACACTTCCTCAGAACTGCCAAAAGCTCCCCCTTTTGGGGGAGCTGGCAAAACCGTCAGGTTTTGACTGAGAGGGTACTTTTTTAAGAGAAGTTCTCTGCGGTGGTTACTTCCACGATCTCGGTGCAGTAGGGCTTGAAGGCTTCCTTCACGGTGTCGAGGTCCAGACCCAATGCTTCGCAGGTCTCGGTGTTGATGGTGACGATGCCGTTATCAAAGGTCTGGTAGGGCAGGTCTGCGGTAGTCTTTCCGTCGCAGAGGATCTCTGCCACCATGTCGGCAGTGGCTTCGCCCAGCTGGACGTAATCCACGCCGTAGCCCACAAAGGCCCCGTTCAGTGCAAAGCTGTCGGCACCTGTGTAGTGCTGCACACCTGCCTCGGTAAAGGTCTCGTAGATGGACAGCTCTGCGGTCATCACGGTGTTGTCGGTGGGGGTGAACACGGCCTTGACGCCGGAAGCGATCAGGGCTTCGGCAGCCATCTGCACCTCGGCGGTGGTGGTGCCGTTCTTCTCAATGTACTTGATGCCGTTGGCGTCGCAGAAGGCCTTGGCATCGGCAATGGCCTGGGTGGAGGCATCCTGACTCAGGTCGTACAGCAGGCCAATGGTGTCAATGTCCGGGTTGACGGCAGTGATCAGCTTCATGATGGCCTCGGTGTTCAGTGCGTCGGAGGTGCCGGTGATGTTCTCCTCGCCGTCAAAGCCTGCAGCAGCGGGGTCGGTGACAGCAGAGTAGACAACGGGGATATCGGTATCCTCCACAGCGGCCAGCATGGTTGCGGCGGTGGGGGTAGCCACAGCCACGATCACATCCACGCCGTCCCCTACGAGGTCGGCACCGATCTGGTTCAGGTTGGACTGGTCAGCCTGTGCATTTGCGTAGTAGTCGGCGTAGTCGAAGGTAACGCCCTTCTCTGCCCCCAGCTCATCCAGACGGCTCTCCACAGATTCCACGATCTGGTTGAGGGAAGCATGATCCACATAGTTGACGATGCCAACCTTGAAGGTCTGGCCGCCCTCGGCTGCTGCGGAAGCGGCAGCGGAAGAAGCAGTGGAAGATGCAGCCACGGTGCTGGAAGCGGAGCCGCCGCAGCCGGTGAATGCCAGTGCAGAAACGGCGGAAGCAGCCATAGCGGCCTTGAGGAAGCTGCGGCGGGAGATCATGGTAACGTTTTTCATAATAGCAAACTCCTTTCCCGGAGCGGGCGGCAAAAGTAAAAGACCCGCTCCCCTTGCGGGACGGGTCTTACAAATAAAAACGACCCTGTCCCTGTGTGTTATCCACAAGGACAGGATCGGTAAAGTTCGATTCTGCGGTGCCACCTTGCTTGCCCTGCTTTGCAAACTGCAGAGCCTCTCACGGAGAGCCAACACTCCCCTGTCCTGTAACGGAGACTTCCGTCCAAAGCTACTAAGGCTTGCTGCCCATTTGCCCGGCCCTCGGCGGCCCACGAAGCTCTGCCCCGCTCTCGCCCGTTTTCACTGTCCGGGCTCACTGAAGATGCGCTGTGCAGGTTCTCTTCCGCCTCATCGGTTTGATTGCATTATACACTTTATTGGCATAAAGTCAAGAGGAAATTTCAAAAATTTCTTTTTTCTACAGCACAAAGTCATTCTTCCGTGCATCAGGCCCGCTTTGTGCGGCGCTTGCGCCAGACGAAGTACGCCGTGTACGCCAGCCATACCACAATGCCGCCCAAAGTCAGCGCACGGCTCAGCCGGATGCCGTCGGGCTGGTAGACAAAATCGATGCTGTTTTCACCTGCCGGGCACAGCACAGCCATCAATCCCTCGTCCACCTCCACAATGTCGGCCTCCTGCCCGTTGACATAGGCCGTAAAGCCGTCATCGTAAGGCACGGAGAAGAACACGAGGTTCTCTTTTTCCAGCGTGATCTCGGCGTGGAAGCCCGAATTGTTCATCTGGAACACACTGGCAGCCGTGGCACGGCGCTCGCGGCAGTCCTGCACGTAGGACTCATAGTACAGCTCCTCCCGTCTGCCTTCCGGCAGATGGGTGAGGTACTTGCCGTAGACTGCAGCATCCTCGTCGGTAAGCACCAGTGCACGCATCAGGAGGTTTGCGCGGGTGGCCTTGGCTGTTTCTTCGTACTCGGTCTGGGTGAGGTAATAGTCATAGGCAAAGCCCATGGGCACGTAGTTCGTGTTGCGGTAGACCGCATAGCCGCCCTTTGCAAAGGCATATTCCCAGCCGTCGTCGGCTTCGTTTTCAAAGTCGGTCTGCTTTTCCGGCGTGGTGATAAGGTACTCCACACTCAAAAGGCCCCGCAGTGCATAATTGGAAAGCTCCGGCTCACTGCGCACATCCCGCTTGACCCCCAGCGCCGGGTAGAAGCTGAGGATGCTGGGGGCTGCCGTGCTGCCAAAATACTGCAGGCAGCTTTTATCCAGCCACATGCCGATGTTGTCGTGGATCTTGTACGTATCCACGCGGTAATCGCCTTCGGGCAGGTCGTTTTTCAGCAGCAGGGCGCTTGTGTCCTGCTTCACAAGGTCGCTGTCGGTATACCACTGGCCGAACTTGCCAATGCCGATGTGCACCACGCTGAACAGGAAGGCAAACGCCAGCACTGCCGCCGTCAGGCGCTGGGCAAAGCGGCTGTCGCCCCGCCACTTCTGGCAGAGATAGCGGTACAGCAGCAAGCCCAGCAGGCCAAAGCCCAGCACCGCGCAGTACTGACCGGGGTTCTTGAGCACGCCGAACGACCAGCTGCCGGTGTCGCTGTCCTGCACCGGCACCACCGCAAAGGCCACCGTGGCGATCATCAGCCAGCTGATGCCGCGGGCCGGGCTGTCCAGATCGGTGTTGTGGTCTTCCAGCGCGTTCACGGTCATTGCGGCCAGCACCAGCACCGGCATATAGTACCAGCGCGCATAGTAGCTGGAATTGAGGGCGTAGAACGCACTGTTCAGGATGGGCACCAGTGCGAACACGGCGCAGGTGCCCACGATGCGCTTTTTACTGTCGCCGCGCTTTGCTTTCCAGTAGGCCACGGCACCGGCCAGACTACACAGCGGCAGATAGGCCGACATGCTGGTCCACTTGATCACGCCCTCCGACCAGATGGATGTGAGGTAGGGAGAATCCGGCGGCATGATCCAGCTGACGAGAATTGCAAGGTACTGCTGCACCTTGCTGTAGGTCAGAAAGCCCCAGCCGGAGGAAAGGTCGATGGTTCGCGGGTTCTGCAAAATGGAGAGCACCGCAGGCACCAGCAGGATGCTGCCCATGGCAGCGCCCAGCAGGCTTTCAAAGGCCAGCAGCCCGAACTTTTTTGCAGTGAGACGGAAGTCCCTTGTGCTGAGCTTGCAGATGAAGTAGATGGCCAGAAATACCACCTGACCGATGAAAAAGAAGTAGTTGTTGACAAGGTTCACCGCCACCCAGAACGCAAACCAGCTGCGGCGGTCGTTGTAAAGGGCCTCGTCCAGCGACCACAGCAGATACGGGAACAGCGCCACCACATCTACAAAGTGGTTGAAGAACACATTGTATACCGTAAAGCCGGAGAAGGTATACAGGCAGGCTCCCAGCACGGCGTAGTCGATATTTTTGACGTAGCGGCGCAGATACAGGTACGCACCGCCGCCCGCCACGGCAAACTTGAGCACCAGCAGCGGCACCATGAGGTAGGGCAGCCACCCCTGCGGGAAGAGCAGCGAGAACCAGAAGAACGGCGAGCCGTACAGGTAGAACGAATAGGCGTTCATCACGCCGCTGCCAAGGTCGGTAGCCCATGAGAAGGTATTGTGCACTGAGGTGAACGCACTGTCCGGGTAGCCTGCGCCCTTGATAAAGCCGTTCATATAGCGGTAAAAGCTGATCTGCTGGCTGTTGAAATCGCCTGCATAGTGGAAAAAGCCGCCGTCGATGATATAAAACGGCAGAAAGAACAGGGCCGCCGTGAGGGCACACAGGCCCACCGTCAGCCAGAATTTATCCTTTTTTTGTCCCAGCAGCTGCGGCTGCCGGGCAGTACCAGACCGCTCCATGGTTTCCTCTTTTCTCTGCCAAAGCGGCAGAAAGTTGGTTTGTTCTAGTATAGCACGAACACTGCGCAGAAAAAAGGGCTTGACAACGCTCTGCCGGACAGGTATGTTGGAGAAAAAAGGAGGAAGCTGCCATGCTGTACCCGTTCAGTGCCCTGCTGGCGCGCATGAAATACATTACCCGCTGGAGCCTGATGCACTCCACCCGGGCCGAATCTCTCAGCGAGCACACCTGCGATACCGCCCTGCTGGCCCACATGCTTTGCCTGATCGCACGGCGGTACACCGGCACGCCCTGCCGCCCCAAAACGGTAGCAGTGGCAGCGCTGTACCACGACGCGCCGGAGATCATTACCGGCGACATGCCCACACCGGTCAAGTACAGCAGCCCCACCCTGCGGGATGCCTACAAGGCGTTGGAAACCGAGAGCGTGCGCTGCATGACCGGCCTTCTGCCGGACGAGTTGAGCGAAGAGCTGTCCCCGTTCATCTCCGGGGAACTGCTCACCGCCGAGGAAAAGCGCCTGCTGAAGGCCGCCGACCGGCTGAGCGCCCTCATCAAATGCACAGAGGAGCAGCGCAGCGGCAACCACGAGTTTGACGCGGCGCTGGCCCAGCAGAAAGCGGCCCTGCAGGCCATGCACTGCCCGGAAGCCGACTGGTTCATAGAGCACTGTCTGACCTGTTACACCCAGAATCTGGATGAGCTGACCCGGCAGCAGTAATATTCCCCTTACGGAAACGGCACCTCGCGCACGTCGTCCGGGTCGATGCCCGCTTTGCGCTGCTCTTCAAAAACAGCATCGATCAGCTCGTCCAGATCTTCCAGATGGGTCAGGGTGCAGCAGTAGCGGCGCAGATTGGCCGCACCTTTCAGCCCCTTCATATAGTGCATGGTCTGAGAGCGGGCCTGCGGCATGGCGACGAACTCGCCCTTCTGCTCCACCATCTCCTCCACCTGACGGCGCAGCGCATTCATGCGGGCCTGCAGGTTGGGTGCCTTGGGTGCGGGCAGGCCTTCAATGGCGGCGTTCACCCGCTCAAAGAGCCACGGGTCGCCCAGCGCGCCCCGGGCGATCATCACGCCGTCACAGCCGGTGGCCTGCATCATCTCCACCGCATCCTCTGCCGAGTGGATGTCGCCGTTGCCCAGCACCGGCACTCTGACGGCATC
>ERZ1027033.1172-NODE-1172-length-11664-cov-5.083814_pt1 | contig 11664 bp, 9 predicted proteins | sample MGYA00519444_ERZ1027033 | MGnify/ENA primary metagenome ERZ1027033 (study PRJEB26926, sample SAMN06164887) | human gut metagenome | biome: ENVO:00009003; feature: ENVO:2100002; material: ENVO:00002003 | host: Homo sapiens | place: USA | collected 2012 ...
GATAGGCTCCGGTCTCGTGGGCTCGGAGATGTGTATAAGAGACAGAACCGGCGGCGTTTCTAAAGGCGCTTCACCAGAAGGGACTCAGGGTAACGCTCAACCTGCACCCCGCGGAGGGGATTCAGCCGCACGAGATCGCCTATCCACAGGCCGCAGCCGCGCTGGGAAGGGATGCCGCGCGCGGTCAGCGGATTCCTTTTGAACCGGGAAACCGGGCGTTCTGGCGGGTATACTTTGACCTGCTCCATCGCCCGCTGGAGCGGCAGGGTGTGGATTTCTGGTGGATTGACTGGCAGCAGGGACAGAGTACCAAGATCGAGGGTCTTGATCCGCTGTGGATGCTGAATCACTATCATTTTCTTGACAGTGGAAGAGACGGAAAACGTCCGATGACCTTCTCCCGCTATGCAGGACCGGGCTCCCACCGCTATCCGGTCGGATTTTCCGGAGACACCCACATCACCTGGGAATCCCTGGATTTCCAGCCATACTTTACCAGCACAGCCTCCAACATCGGCTACGGATGGTGGAGTCATGATATCGGCGGCCATATGCTCGGTTACCGTGACGATGAGCTTGAAGCAAGATGGTATCAGTACGGAGTCTTTTCTCCGATCAACCGTCTGCACAGCTCTAACAGTGCCTTCAGTGGAAAAGAGCCTTGGAACTTCAGTATGGAAGTGCGCAGCACAATGGATGATTTCCTTCGTCTGCGTCATAAACTCGTACCGTATCTGTACACGATGAACTACCGTGCATGGAAAGAAGACACACCGATCGTTGTTCCGATGTATTATGATTACCCGGAGACGGTTTTCTGGGGCAAAAATCAGGCACCGAATCAGTACTTCTTCGGAAGCGAGCTGATGGTAACACCGGTGACAACGAAATGCATTCCGGAGCTGAAGCGTGCAAAAACAAAGGTGTGGCTGCCGGAAGGTACGTGGTTTGATTTCTTCAACGGAATGATTTACGAGGGTGGCAGAAGTATGGATCTGTACCGTACGCTGGAGGAAATCCCGGTTCTTGCGAAAGCAGGTGCGATTATCCCGATGACAGAGAAGATCAGTGCGCTGGATGTAGAATCCAACCCGGATGAGCTGACGGTACGCGTTTACGCGGGCGCGGACAATACATTTGCCCTGTACGAGGATGACAATACTACCATGGCATATGAGAAGGATGACTGTGCAAAAACATCGATGACGCTCGACTGGGGTGCGCGGAAATTTACGATTGCACCGGTTGAAGGCAATCAGAGCTTCGTTCCGGAAAGCAGAATGTACTGCGTAGAATTCGGCGGAAGTACGGCAAAAGAAGCGAAGGTCTTTGTAAACGGCGTGGAAGCGGATGCAGAAGTCAAAGAGAAAGACGGACTTCTTACGATCACAGTAACAGATGTAAAACCGCAGGATACCGTGACAATCTGTCTGCCGGAAGATACGGAGATTGCAAAGAACGATGTCATGACACGTGCGATGGATCTGCTGCTGCACGCCGAAATCAGCTACGTCACCAAAGAGCAGATCGCAAATCTTCTTCACAAAGCAGACGGAAAGGTGGCAATTCTGGCTGCAGGGCTGCAGAGCATGGAACTTTCAAATGATCTGCGCGGTGCGCTGCTGGAGATCATTACGGCATAAATTGCTGCAGAAAAACACGATTTGATTTACAGAAAAAGAATTCTGTGATACGATACATACAAAGAAAAGGAAGAGAGCGTGGCAGTGGATTCTGTCAGGCTCTCTTCTTGAAATGTGAGACAGGAGGATTTTTAAACGTGGGAAAATACATCATGGCACTTGATGCCGGCACAACGAGCAACCGCTGTATTCTGTTTGATCAGAAAGGACAGATCGTAAGCCTTGCGCAGAAGGAGTTTACCCAGCGTTTCCCGAAACCGGGCTGGGTGGAGCACGATGCCAATGAAATCTGGTCCACGATGCTCGGTGTAGCCGTGGAGGCAATGCAGAAAGCGGGCGCGTCCTACGAGGATATCGCGGCAATCGGCATCACAAACCAGAGAGAGACGACGATCGTCTGGGACAAAAAGACGGGAGAGCCGGTCTACAATGCAATTGTATGGCAGTGCCGCAGAACATCGGAATACTGCGATTCCCTGATGGAGCGCGGACTGGTTGACCGTTTCCGGGAGAAAACAGGTCTTGTGATTGATGCGTATTTTTCAGCCACGAAGCTGAAATGGATTCTAGATGAAGTTCCGGGCGTGCGCGAGCGGGCGGAGCGAGGCGATCTCTATTTCGGAACAGTGGAGACGTGGCTGATCTGGAAGATGACAAAGGGAAAGGTACATGTCACCGATTACACCAACGCGTCCCGTACAATGCTGTTCAATATCCATACACTGAAATGGGATGAGGATATCTTAAAAGAGCTGAACATTCCGCTCTGTATGCTGCCGGAAGTCCGCCCGTCGAGCTGTGTCTACGGGGAGACGGCATCCACATATTTCGGCGGCCCGATTCCGATTGCGGGAGCAGCGGGAGACCAGCAGGCGGCGCTGTTCGGCCAGACCTGCTATGCGCCGGGCGAAGCGAAAAATACATACGGAACAGGCTGCTTCCTGCTGATGAACACGGGAGAAAAGCCGGTTTCTTCGACACACGGTCTTGTTACCACGATTGCATGGGGTATCGGGGACAAGATTACGTATGCGCTCGAGGGATCCATTTTTGTCGGTGGAGCCGCAATCCAGTGGCTGCGCGATGAGATGAAGCTGATCGAGTCCTCGGCGGATTCCGAGTACATGGCGCAGAAGGTGAACGACACGAACGGCTGCTACGTTGTGCCGGCGTTTACCGGCCTTGGCGCACCGTACTGGGATCAGTATGCGAGAGGAACCATTCTCGGCCTGACGCGCGGCGTCAACAAATACCATGTGATCCGCGCAACGCTCGAATCCATTACGTATCAGGTAGATGATGTGTTAAAAGCCATGGAGGCAGATTCCGGTATGAAGCTCTCTGCGCTGCGTGTGGACGGCGGAGCAAGCGCCAACAACTTCCTGATGCAGTGCCAGGCGGACATCAGCCAGGCGCCGGTGGAGCGGCCGTGCTGCATCGAGACGACCGCGATGGGAGCAGCTTATCTTGCGGGACTCGCCGTCGGCTACTGGCCGGATCAGGAGACGGTAAAACAGAATGGAGCCATTGACCGTACATTTGAGCCGGAGCTCTCGAAAGAGGAGCGCGATGAGAAGATGAACGGATGGCACAAAGCAGTCCGTTACGCCGAAGGATGGGCGAAATAGAAAAAGATTTTGGAAATGCAGAAAAGGAACGGTTTCGTAATGAAAACCGTTCCTTTTCGCGTACTGTGACTTCTTGTCTACGGATGTTAAAGAATGTCGATATGTTCGCCGTTTAAAGCTTTGTTCATGCTTCGCACAGCACAGAATTTACCGCACATCGAGCAGGTATCTTCCTGTTCCGGCGAGCGGTCAGCACGGATGGCTTTTGCGGTCTCCGGGTCCAGTGCACAGTCCCACTGTGCTTCCCAGTCGAGCACGCGGCGGGCGTCTCCCATCTTGTCGTCAATATCACGCGCATGCGGCACGCCTTTGGCAATGTCGGCAGCGTGTGCGGCGATTTTGCTTGCGATGATGCCCTGCTTTACGTCATCGAGGTTCGGAAGAGCCAGATGCTCTGCCGGCGTTACGTAGCAGAGGAAAGCAGCGCCGTTCATAGCGGCAATTGCGCCTCCGATGGCAGCGGTGATGTGGTCATAGCCCGGTGCAATATCGGTTACGAGAGGTCCGAGAACATAGAACGGAGCGCCCATGCAGATGGTCTGCTGTACTTTCATGTTGGCCGCAATCTGATCCATCGGAACGTGGCCCGGTCCCTCAACCATAACCTGAACGTCTTTCTCCCAGGCACGTTTGGTGAGTTCGCCGAGGCGCACCAGCTCCTCAATCTGGCAGACATCCGTTGCGTCGGCAAGGCAGCCAGGGCGGCAGGCGTCGCCGAGAGAAATGGTCACATCGTATTCACGGCAGATATCGAGAATCTCATCGTAATACTCGTAGAACGGATTCTCCTCGCCGGTCATGCACATCCAGGCGAACACGAGGGAGCCGCCGCGGGAAACGATATTCATTTTCCGTTTGTGTTTGCGGATCTGATCGATGGTTTTTCTGGTGATGCCGCAGTGCAGGGTGACGAAATCGACACCGTCCTCGGCATGGAGGCGGATGACGTCAATAAAATCTTTGGCGGTCAGCGTATCCAGGTCTCTCTGGTAATGGATCACACTGTCATATACCGGCACGGTGCCGATCATGGCTGGACATTCGGAGGTCAGTTTCCGCCGGAACGGCTGCGTATTGCCGTGGCTCGACAGGTCCATGATGGCTTCCGCGCCCATATTGACCGCGGAGAGTACCTTCTGCATCTCCACATCGTAATCTTTACAGTCTTTCGAAACACCGAGATTTACATTGATTTTCGTGCGCAGCATCGAGCCGATGCCCTCCGGATCGATGCAGGTGTGCAGCTTATTGGCCGGAATGGCAACCTTTCCGCTGGCAACGAGCGGCATCAGGTCTTCTACGGCCATATACTCTTTTTCTGCGACTTTTTTCAGCTCCGGTGTTACAATGCCGCGGCGTGCGGCGTCCATCTGTGTTGCGTAATTGCGTTCCATCTGTTGTTCTCCTTTATTTTCAAAATCAGATCCGGTAAGCGTGGTTCAGCGGTCCCGAGCCGTGGCCGAGATCCATCATGCTCGCGAGTGCGCCCGAAATATACTCTTTTGCGGCGGAAATGGCATCCGGAAGGGAAAGCCCCTTTGCGAGCCCCGATGCGATGGCGCTGGAGAGTGTACAGCCGGTGCCGTGTGTGTTCGGATTGTCGATGCGTTTTCCGGTGAACCAGGTAAATGTGCCGTTGTGATATAAAAGATCGTTGGCATCATTGATACTGTGGCCGCCCTTTAACAGAACGGCACAGCCGCAGGAATCCCCGATCTCTTTTGCGGCGCGTTCCATATCGCTTTCCGACTGGATTTTGATGCCGGAGAGAACTTCTCCCTCTGGGATATTCGGTGTGATGACTTCGGCCAGAGGAAAGAGCAGTTTTTTCATCAGGTCAGGCACGCCGCCCGAAGCGAGCGCGGAGCCGCTTGTAGCGACGAGGACCGGGTCCACAACGATGTGTTTGGCCTGGTAGAAGCGAAGCCGTTCGGAGATGACTTCGATCAGTGCCGGGGAGGATACCATACCGATTTTGACGGCGTCCGGGAAGATGTCCGTAAAGACGGCGTCAAGCTGTGCGGCCAGAAACTCCGGTGTTACATCGAAAATACCGGAAACTCCGGTGGTGTTCTGGGCGGTGAGTGCGGTAATTGCCGACATGGCGTAAACTCCGTTTGTGATCATGGTTTTGATGTCTGCCTGAATGCCGGCGCCTCCGCTGGAATCACTTCCCGCGATTGTTAATGCTGTTTTCATGTTTTTCGCGTCCATGAGAATTACTCCTTTGCATTACTTTTCTTTTTGGACAGGCGACAAAGAAAGTGGTGCCCCCAGTCTGCCGCCTGGTGTGAGGATGAATGGTTACGTAAAATTATTTGTTTTCCAGCATGCGCAGAGTCTGTTCTTTCAGATCCTTTGTTGCGGAAACAATGTCTTTCTGTGCAAAAATGGCACTGATGACGGCGATGCCGCAGATGCCGCTGCCGGAAAGCTCCGTCACGTTATCGCGTGTGATGCCGCCGATGGCGATGACAGGGATTTTAACGGCATTGCAGATAGCAGTCAGCGTTTCGTGGCTGACATCCTCCGCATCCGCCTTGGAACCGGTGTGGAAGACCGCGCCGACGCCGAGGTAATCTGCCCCGCGCTGCTCGGCGAGAATGGCCTGTTCCACGGTCTGCGCCGAAACGCCGATGATCTTGTCCGGGCCAAGCTTTGCACGGACATCGCCGGCCTCCATATCGCTCTGGCCGACATGAACGCCGTCCGCATCCATCTTAGCTGCGATTTCCACGTTATCGTTGATGACGAAAGGAACATGGTATGTGGCACAGAGTTTTTTCAGTTCCAGTGCCTCTTCCATAAAGTGATCCTGGTCAAGATTTTTTTCGCGGAGCTGGATAAACGTTGCGCCGCCCTGCAGAGCCTTTTCCACCTGGCTGTACAGTGTCTCGCCGTTCAGCCAGCTGCGGTCTGTCACAGCATATAAAAGCAGGCCTTTTTTATCGCACTTCATACTTTGCACCTTTCTCCAGCGTCTCGCCGTCCATGTGGTAGATGGCGTCGATGATGCGGTTCCGGTAGGTGGAGTTGCCGTCTTCCGGTTTCATATGGCTCCAGCCGATCTCGCCGGCAAGTCCCATCGCGCAGACAGCGGCAGCAGCGGCTTTTAACGGCTCGTCCGGGTTGGCAACGAGGTAAGCGGTCATCATGCCGGAGAGCTGGCAGCCTGTTCCGGTGATGCTTCCCATCTCGGCGCGTCCGTTGCGGATCACGTAGCAGGTGTCAGCATCGGCAACAAGGTCGATCGCTCCTGTGATGGCGACAACACAGTTGTGGTCTTTCGCAAAGTTTTTTGCAAAAGCAACGGCGCTGTCGAGGTTTTCGTCTGTTACTTTATCGGCAACGTCTGCGTCAACACCCTTTGTCGTTCCGCTTCCGAGTGCCAGTGTTTTGATTTCGGAAATATTTCCGCGGATGACGGTGAACGGGATTTTTTCCATCAGTCCGACTGCGGTCGAAGTACGTAAGTGGCTTGCGCCTGCGCCGACTGGATCGAGCAGGATTTTGTGGCCGAGCGAAGCTGCTTTTGCACCGGCACGGTACATGCCGTCGATGCTCGTTCTGTGCAGCGTTCCGATGTTGATGTTCAGACCGCCGCAGATGGAGGTGATATCCTCGACATCCTCCGGTTCATCGGACATGATCGGGCTTGCGCCGCATGCCAGCAGAATATTGGCGACATCGTTTACCGTAACGTAATTTGTGATGTTGTGTACGAGAGGGGTTGTTTTTCTGACATTGTCAAGACAAGTGCCTAACATGATTTTTTGTTCCTCCTGTGTGAGTATTTTTGCAGAAGCAAATTCCCTTGTGGTACTGGAAGAACCTGTTGATGATGTGTTCATAGAGATTAAAAAAGCAGATATACGTGGAGGTATATCTGCAGAAAATGTGCATATCGTATCTCCCTACGTTGGCATTACCCAAATCAGGTTCAGGGTCTAGGAGATGCATCCTACTCTCAGCCCGCTTCGCACGCGAGCTCCCCTTTGCTTTCTGCAGACAATTATATACGCATAAAAACAATTGTGCAAGAGAAAAACGGAAGATTTTAAAAAATTTCAGAAAAATAAAAAAGACATGCAAAATATTGGAAATGTAATGTTATTTGGGTTGAAAGAGAAAATAATATCAGCGTAAAATAAAGTATAAAATATGCGTGGAAGACGGGTGAAACGATGGAAGAACAAAGAAGCTTGAAATCTACCAGGACAGCCCGGAATACACCTTCGACCTGATCCTCATGGACGTGCATATCGCAAAGCCGATTGATGCGGAATTACTGAAAAAGAAAATTGCAGAGTATTGCAGGTGAAAAGAAGTGCCCCTGCCCGGCATCTGATGTGTGCCGGGCAGGGGCTTTTGATGTACGAATCTTATTTTTCTTCCTCCGGGTACGTATAGCCCCAGGTTCTGCGGAAGGAGGTCATCAGATCCATGACGTCCTTCGTGTAGTCGAGGTGCATGGCAGATGCATCTCCATTGATGGCGCGTTCCATGTCGGCGAGCTCATAGGCGAGTGCATCGGTGTTGTCACCGGCTTTGATGATTTCGGATTCGCCGGTGGAAGCGTCTGTGATTTTTGCTTCCCAGGCACGCGGGTACTCCATGATCTCGATAAATCCGTTCTCACAGGAAACCATGCCGCGTTTCGGCTGTTTGGAGTGGAGAGAGAGCATCACACTTGCCATCTGTCCTTCCTGATTGGTGAGAAGGAGGCCGGCCTGCTCGTCCACACCGGTCGGAGCGGGCTTTACCTGGGAAAGGAGCTGATCCGGCTTGGAGTCGAAGAACCAGCGGATGAAGGAGAGTGCGTATACGCCGATATCAAGCATCGCGCCGCCTGCGAGATTCCGGTTGAAGAAGCGGTTCTTCATGTTGTACTCTTTGAAACTGCCGAAGTTCATCGTGATCAGATTGACTCTGCCGAGACGGCCGGAGTCGAGAATTTTTTTCAGCTCTTTGTAGATCGGCATATGGTAAATCGTCATTGCCTCTCCGATGATGACACCTTTTTCTTTTGCAAGCGCTATGGCCTCGTCGAGCTCGTCACTGTTCAGCGTAATCGATTTCTCAACGAGAATGTGTTTTCCATTGGCAATTGCCTCTTTCATAAAGCCAAGATGCGTGTTGTGCGGCGTCGTGATATAAATGACATCGACTTCCGGATCGGTAAACATCTCATGGAAATCATCGTAAACTTTTCCAATTCCATATTTCTCCGCAAAAGCAGCCGCCTTCTCATGGGTCCGGTTGCCGACCGCGTAAATATTCTTTCCGTTTTTCTGCAGTGCGACCGCCATTTCATTTGCAATCACACCGCATCCGAGTACAGCCCATTTGATTTCTTTCATCGTGAGATTCTCCTATCGTATCTATTTCGCCCAGAGCGGTTCTTCGCTTCCGCTGTAGTCAAACCGTCCGTCGTTTTTCTCTTCCAGTGCTTTGATCATATGGTACGTAAATTCATTGTAAGGTGTTGGAATTCCCAGCTCTTTTCCCATGCGGATCAGCGCACCCGAGAACATATCAATTTCCGTATGGCGTCCCGCATCGAGATCCTGGAGCGTCGAGTAGCGCGCCGTCGGCGGAACCGCACTTCCGCGTCCCGAGGAGACATCCGCCTTGCTGATATCAATTCCCTTTGCCTCCGCAATCGCCATCAGTTCTGCGCGGAGTCCGTCGCTGATCGCCTTCATATGCACACTGTCGCGGTAGCAGCCGACCCCGGCACCGAGAATAGCCTGCGGCAGGTTATTGCAGACATTCAGCCGGAATTTGCTCCATATTTCCTCTAAAATACAATCGGTTGCCCGGTAATGCAGCCCTGTGCCGGAGAACAGATCCAGAACAGCCTGCACACGCTCACTGTCGTACGGCGCCGAAACTTCGCCGAAAATGATGCCGAGCGTCGCCTCAGGGTTGAAAACGTAGCCGTCATTCTCTTTATGAGAAGCTACTTTGATAACAGCATGAAGCAGATGCTCCGCACCGACTTTTTCCGCGATGATCTCCTCACTGTCCACGCCGTTCATCAGACTCATGATCACAGTATTCTCGCCGGTAATGGCAGTAATATCGTCAAGAGCCCCCGGCAGTGCGCCGTATTTGAGCGAGACGATCAGAAAATCCACGCCGTGTGCCTCTTCCGGTGTCCATACCTCCGGGTGATAAACCGTATCGTTAATTTTGCATCCTTTGTTTTTCAGACGCTTCGCCCGTTCCCCGGACGCGATAACGCCAAGCCGGATGTCCTTTTTCTCCGAAAGCCCCCAGATCACATAAGACCCAACCGCTCCGGCGCCCAGAACAGCAACTGATTTTATTTTCATAATAGCCTCCTTTGTAACTGTTTGAATTACCCTTACTATAACAAATTTTGCGGAGATCCTCAATTTGTTTTTCAAAATAGAAAATTTCGGAAAAGGAAGCCTAAATGTGTTGACGGAGCGATAAGGTAGATTGTAGAATGAAAAGAAAATGTACGAAGACAAAATCCGGACGAAAGAAGAACAGAAGGCAAAAGAAAAACAAGAGAAGAAATAAGAAACGAAGGAGAAACGAAATTCGAACATTTCTCCTTCGTTTTTTGCACGCATTTTTACCGGGAAATCATATTCTAAGGTTAGAATGAAAAAACAGGAGAATCTGTTGATGAAAGGAAAATGGCTGACAGGTGCGCTTGTACTGGCAATGGCGGCAGTGACGCTGGCGGGATGCGGGGCAAAAGATGAGACAAAAGAAAAAGTGGAGCAGGTGACATTAAATGAGGTTGCCCACTCCATTTTTTACGCCCCGCAGTACGTGGCAATTGAGGAGGGGTATTTCGCGGACGAGGGCATTGATCTGACGCTGATGACAGGATTTGGTGCAGATAAAGTGCTGACGGCGATGATTTCCGGCGAGGCGGATATCGGGTTTATGGGGGCGGAGGCAACCGTCTACGCGTACCTCGAGGGAACCGCAGACCCGGTTGTGAACTTCGCGCAGCTGACGCAGCGGGCGGGAAACTTTGTTGTGGGAAGAGAAAAAGACAATTCGTTTACCTGGGAGAAATTGAAAAACAAAGAGGTATTAGGGGGAAGAAAAGGCGGTATGCCGGAAATGGTCTTTGAGTATGTTCTGGCGCAGAAAGGGATTGATAAAAAAGACGTAAACATCAACCAGAGCATCGATTTTGGTTCCACAGCTGCCGCGTTCTCCGGCGGGCAGGGGGATTATACGATTGAATTTGAACCGTCCGCGACACTGCTCGAGCAGAAGGGCGACGGCTATGTCGTGGCATCGGTCGGAACGGAATCCGGGTATGTGCCGTATACGTCGTATAGCGTCAAACAGAGTTATCTGAAAACGCACGGCGCAACCGTAGAAAAATTCACGAAGGCACTGCAGAAGGGAATGGACTTCGTGCAGACGCACACACCGGAGGAGATTGCAGAAGTGATTGCGCCGCAGTTTGCAGAAACCGAGCTGGAAACAATCACCGCGATCGTGCGCCGCTACTATGCCCTCGTGTGGGGCAATCCCGACGCCGACGAGGGGACGATCGAGGGCAATATCGGCCGTTCGCCGAAGGACAAGTTGCAGATGTGCGTCTTCGCGGACGGAGAGCAGGGCAAGCACGCCGTGACTCACTGGCGCGTGGTGCGGCGTTACGGTTACGTGACGCTCGTAGAGTGCCGTCTGGAAACGGGACGCACGCATCAGATCCGCGTCCACATGGCGTGGAAGGGTTTCCCGCTCTTCAACGACGCCCGCTATGGCGGCGCCCGCATCCTCAAAGGGACGACCTTCTCGAAATACCGCCAGTTCGTCGAGAACTGTTTCGCGCTGCTGCCCCGGCAGGCGCTGCACGCCCGTTGTCTGGGATTCGTACACCCCTCGACGGGGCGCGAAGTCTACTTCGAGAGCGAACTGCCGGCCGATTTCCGCGCTGTGCTCGACCGGTGGGAGAACTACGCCGCACACGTACGCACCGACGCCGAATAGGCAATATTCGCCGCGGCGCTGCCGTTATAGAGGATAAAATTCCGATTCGAAATGAATATACGCACGATCCTGTTTCTGCTCGTTGCCGCCGCTGTCGCGCTGCCGCTGTCCGCGCAGGAGCGGCGGCCCGTCTACATCGTCAACGGGGAGCGTTACGAAGGGGATGCCTTTCGGGAGATCCCGCCTGCGGAGATCGAGCGCATGGAACAGCTTCCGGCCGACGAACAGACCATTGAGCGCTACGGTTCGGATGCGTCGAACGGAGTGATTCTCATTACGTTGAAATACGACAGCAAGGCTGTTTTCACGGCCGACAGCCTCACAGATTTCGACGTTTGCACCGTCCATGGTGCCGATGGTCAGCGCGCCGTTCATCATGAACTTCATGTTGCCGGTAC
>ERZ1027033.1176-NODE-1176-length-11635-cov-5.601036_pt1 | contig 11635 bp, 10 predicted proteins | sample MGYA00519444_ERZ1027033 | MGnify/ENA primary metagenome ERZ1027033 (study PRJEB26926, sample SAMN06164887) | human gut metagenome | biome: ENVO:00009003; feature: ENVO:2100002; material: ENVO:00002003 | host: Homo sapiens | place: USA | collected 2012 ...
ATATTCATGATTATAAATATTCAGCAACTTAGAATATTTACAGGAAATAAGGAGGAACATCATGGCTTTAGACGGAATAGTCATTTCAAATATGGTTGCAGAGCTAAACAGCACGATACTAAACTCAAAAATCAGTAAAATCGCAGAACCTGAGGCAGATGAGCTGCTTCTTACCCTAAAGGGACCAAACGGCTCTTTCAGACTTTCGATGTCTGCAAGTGCATCGCTTCCATTCATCTACCTGACACCCACCAATAAGGTAAGCCCTCTCACTGCCCCTACATTTTGCATGGTTTTAAGAAAGCATATAGCAAACGGACGCATCACAAAGATTTACCAGCCGGGCATGGAGCGTATCATAAACTTTGAAATCGAGCACTTAAACGAGATGGGCGATCTATGCCACAAGGTACTTATTATCGAGCTGATGGGCAAATATTCAAACATCATCTTTACCGACTCCGATGGTACGATAATAGACAGTGCCAAGCGTATTCCCGCATCCGTAAGCTCTGTGCGTGAGGTGCTTCCGGGCAGAGCCTACAAAATCCCCGCGACACAGGAGGATAAATATAATCCTCTGACTGTAGATTCGAAGCAGTTTGCGGATATTATATCAGCAAAGCCGCTTACTGTTTCAAAGGCTATCTACTCATCCTTTTCCGGCATCAGCCCACTTGTGGCAAATGAGCTGGCTCATCGGGCAGGTCTTGACGCGGACTCCCCTGTAGCTGCCTACTCACACGATGAGCTTTTGCACCTGGGAAGCAACTTCACATGGATGATGGAGGACATAAAAAATAATCGTTTTACGCCGAATATCGTGCGTGACGGCAATGAACCAAAGGAATTTTCTTCAATAGAGCTGACTCAGTATAGCGATTTAACGGTCACAAAATATGAATCCATATCAGAGGTTTTAGAGCTTTACTACTCTGAGAGAAACACCTATACACGTATACGCCAGAAGTCAGCCGACCTGAGAAAACACGTAAATACTCTCCTGGAGCGAAACCAGAAGAAATATTCCCTGCAGATGAAGCAGCTTAAGGACTCCGAAAAACGCGAAAAGTACAAGGTGTACGGCGAGCTTATCAACGCATTCGGCTACGGACTTACACCGGACGACAAGTTTCTTGAAGCTGCAAACTATTATGATGACAACAAAATCATCAAAATCCCTATCGACAACACAAAAACTCCTGCCGAGAACGCGCAGAAATACTTTGACAAATACGGAAAGATGAAGCGTACTGCCGAAGCATTGAACGAGCTGATTCTTGAAACAAAAGGTCAGATAGACCATCTCGAATCAATTCAGAATTCACTGGATATCGCTTTAAGTGCTGACGACCTCGTCCAGATAAAGGATGAACTGATAGAATACGGTTTTATCAAAAAAGGAAAGGGTTCAAAGAAACAGAAGGTAAAGAGCAAACCCTTCCACTATATCTCATCAGACGGCTTTGATATGTACGTTGGCAAAAACAACTACCAGAACGATGAGCTCACCTTCAAGCTGGCAACCGGAAACGACTGGTGGTTCCACGCCAAGGGCATGCCCGGCTCACATGTCATTGTAAAAGCTGAAAACAAAGAGCTGCCGGACAGCACCTTTGAGGAGGCCGGCAAGCTCGCAGGCTACTACTCAAAGGGCAAAAATGCCGACAAGGTAGAGATAGATTATCTGCAAAAGAAAAATGTCAAAAAGCCAAACGGTGCCGCAGCCGGCTTTGTCGTGTATTACACAAACTATTCTCTCACGATTCACCCGGACATATCCGATATCAGGCAGATTGAGTAAGCAGATTATACTTATTTCATAACCATTCCAAAATGCTTAAAGTAAAAAGCTGATATACACATGCATAGTCATGCGTGCGATATCAGCTTTTATTTTAGCCATTTAAGCTCATCACAGATTCATTCTCTTTAATTGTTCTTTTGCAAATTCATCCATTTTCTTTTTCAGCATTCTGTTTTCCGGTGTACAAAGCGCCGGGTCTGCCTCAAGCACCTCATCCACCATCTCAGATGCTTCCTTTAGCACATCGCTGTCCTGATACACATCCGCAAGTGCAAACGCAAGGTCTCCACTCTGCCTGATTCCAAAGAAATCCCCGGGACCTCTGAGCTTTAAATCCTCACTTGCTATATAAAAGCCATCATTTGATTTATTTAGTATCTCCAGACGTTTTTTTGATTTCTTTGAATTTGACGAATTGACGAAAATGCAATACGACTGTGCATCCCCCCTGCCTACACGGCCTCTTAGCTGATGAAGCTGTGCAAGTCCAAACCTGTCTGCATTCTCTATCATCATGACAGTTGCATTGGGCACATTTACACCAACCTCCACGACTGTTGTGGACACAAGCACCTGCGACTCATTATTTGCAAAGCGCTGCATCACCTCATCCTTTGCCTTGCTCTTCATCCTGCCGTTAAGCACATCTACCGTGATATCCTTTGGCAGTGCCGCTTTAAGCACATTTGCATAATCTGTGACATTTTCCCCTTCCGAGTTTTCGGTTTCCTCCACAAGAGGACATATAACATACGCCTGATGACCGGCTCTCACCTGCTCCTCGATGAAGCTGTAGGCCTTTGGCCTGAACGCCGTGCCAACCACACAGTTCTTGATCGGAAGCCTCTTTGCCGGCACCTCATTTATGACAGAGATATCCATATCACCGTATATGATTATTGCTAACGTACGCGGTATCGGAGTGGCACTCATCACAAGTATATGTGGCTTTCTTCCCTTATCCGTGAAGCTCTCCCTCTGCTTCACTCCAAATCTGTGCTGCTCATCTGTGATAACAAGCGACAGATTGGAAAAATCAGCTTTCTCCTGTATGAGCGCATGAGTGCCTATAATAAGCGCATTTTTCTCGTTTTCAAGGCGTGCATAGGCTTCTCTTTTCTGCTTTGCCGTCATGGAGCCGGTAAGAAGCACAACAGGACTGTCAAGTCCAAACTGACTGACCAGTGAGCAAAACGTCTCGTAATGCTGGTTTGCAAGTACCTCCGTCGGAGCCATAATTGCAGACTGATAGCCACATTTTGACGCCCACGCCATAAGAAGAAAAGCAACAATCGTCTTTCCTGAGCCCACGTCACCCTGAATAAGCCTCTGCATCACATAAGGGCTTTTAATATCCTGCTTTATCTCATCTATTGTCTTCTTCTGCGCGCCTGTCAGCTCATACGGAAGCTTATCAATCAGTCCGTCTATAAAAGCATCATCCGTAAACTCAAACTCATTTTTGTCCTTCTGCTGCTTTTTATTCTGATACCGCATGCCCATGATAAAGAGAAAAAACTCATCAAAAACAAGCCTTCTTCTTGCCTCCACAAGAGCGTCAAAGTCATCAGGGAAATGTATCTGCTTCATGGCATAATTGTACTCGCAAAAGCCGTACCTGTGCCTTATATCCTTAGGCAGATAATCTGACAACAGTGTATCATGTGACAGAGTCTCCTTTATCGTCTTCACTATCAGATTGTTTGTCACACCGCTTGTCACGGAATACACAGGCTGCAGTGTATCGCGTATAGCCTCGTACTTTTGCACCTCATACACCACAGGCTGCTCCATGACATATCGGCCTCCCTTTGGCTTAATATGTCCGTAAAATATAAGATGTCTCCCCTGCACAAGCTGTGCCTTAAGGTATGGCATACGGTACCATACCAGCTGTATCATATGCCCGGGCGAGCCGATATCCTGCAATGTAATCTGCATTCTCGCTGTATTTTTCACTACAGGTGCCTTTTTAATCACAGCATGGATGGCATAGGTGCTGCTTACGTTTACATTATTCAGTTCATCAATATCCGTTATTTCCGGAAACTTTACATAATCCCGGGGAAAATGAAGGAGTATATCACCAACGGTGTATACTCCCATTTTAGCAAATGCTTTTTGTGTTTTTTCCCCGATTCCCTTAACCGCGGTAATCGGTGAAGCTATATCCATATTTGCTCCTAAATATAATAAATGTCATTTATATTCTTTAAAAGGCTTTACTCTACAGAAATAACATAATAGTAGATTGGCTGTCCGCCATCGTTGACCTCAACCTCTACATCAGGATATTTCTCTTCGATTGCTGCTGCAAGCTCATTAGCTGAGTCCTCATCAGAATCACTTCCGAAATAAATGCTGACAATCGCTGAATCCTCATCTACCATGGCATCTACCATCTCAAGTGTGGTAGCCCTTAAGTCTGTTCCAACAGAAAGGATGCTCTTGTCTCCGATTCCCATGAAGTCGTTCTGCTTGATGGTTTTTCCGTCAATCTCAGTATCGCGGACTGCATATGTCACCTGTCCTGTCTTGACATTTTCTATCTCAGCCATCATCTGCTCTTTATTCTCCTCGGCACTGTGGTCAGGGATATAATTTACAAGCGCTGTGATACCCTGTGGGATAGTCTTTGTAGGGATAACAATAATCTGTTTATCCTCAACAAGGTCTACTGCCTGGTTTGCAGCCATGATGATATTCTTGTTGTTTGGCAGGATAAATACTGTCTTAGCATTTACATGCTCGATAGCGTTGAGCATATCCTCTGTGCTAGGGTTCATGGTCTGACCACCCTCTATGAGATAGTCCACTCCAAGGCCTCTAAACACTTCATTCATGCCTTCTCCGATTGAAACAGATACAAAGCCCATTTCCTTTGCAGGCATGTTATTTGTCTTTTCATCAGCCTGAGCAGCTTCATAAGCCTCTTCCTCAGCCTTCTGCTGTGCTGCAAGCTTCTGTGAATCCTTGATGAGCTTTTCCTGATGCTCCTCACGCATATTGTCGATCTTTATCTTGCTGAGTGAACCGAAGGTAAGTGCCTTCTGCAGTGCAAGTCCAGGGTCGTTTGTATGTACGTGAGTCTTTACGATCTCATCGTCAGCTACAACGACTATAGAGTCACCGATTGACTCGAGGAATGCCTTGTATGCGTGCTCCTCATTGTCTGACATCGGCGCATTGAGTACAATAATAAACTCCGTGCAGTAACCAAACTTAATCTCTGCCTCTGTCTCAGCCGAAATCTTTGCAGGAGCTGCTCCTGTTGGTGCGCCCTCGATTGTATAGTCAATCTCCTTGCCGATAAGGGCATCATATGCTCCCTTTAATACCTGAACAAGTCCCTGTCCGCCCGAATCCACAACACCTGCCTGCTTTAATACAGGAAGCATCTCCGGTGTCTGGTCAAGCACATACTCAGCCTGCTTTATAACCTCTTCAACAAATGTGACAACATCCTCTGTTTCGTCTGACAGCTCCAGAGCCTTTTCTGCTGCGCCCTTTGCCACTGTAAGGATAGTTCCTTCCTTTGGCTTCATAACTGCCTTGTAAGCTGTCTCAACCGCCTTCTGGCATGCCTCACAAAGAATAGTGACATCTATCTCATCGTATTCCTTTATAACCTTGCAGAAGCCTCTGAAAAGCTGTGATAAGATAACACCCGAGTTTCCTCTGGCGCCTCTTAAAGAGCCTGATGAAATAGCCTTTGCAAGCTCTGCCATGGTAGGATTTGTGAGCGAGCTGACCTCCTTGGCCGCAGACATGATTGTCATTGTCATATTTGTTCCGGTATCACCATCCGGTACCGGGAATACATTCAGCTCATTTATCCAGTCTTTCTTTGAATCAAGATTCTTGGCTCCCGCAAGAAACATCCTTGCAAGGAGCTTTGAATTAATGCTTGTGATCTCCACTTTTTGTAGTCCTCCTTAATCAATTACCCTTACGCCCTCAACGTAAATATTGATCTTTGCAATTTTCATTCCTGTAAATGACTCAACCTTGTACTTAACCGTCTCGATAAGATTGTCCGAAACAGTGCCGATTGAAATACCATACGCTACTATTACATGAAAATCAATGGTAATTTCGTTGTTCTCATCTACCTTTACATTTATTCCATGGTTCAGGTAATCTCTCTTTAAAAGCTTTACAAGACCATCCTTCATGTTGACCGCTGCCATGCCTACTATTCCAAAGCACTCTACAGCTACAGAGCCTGCATAGGTTGCAATAACATCTGTATCAATTAAAATTTGTCCATATTGGGTATCCATCTGTCCCTTCATAATATATACCTCCATCATATTGTGACGTAGCTAATGTTATTATACCTTTTTTTTCACAAAAAGCAAATATTTTTATATTTTATCCTTGCATTCTTTATTTTAATCTGATAGAATACATTTGTTGTGAGCTTAAGAGTATGGTAAGCTTAGTGAAATGCAAGGAGGTGCAATATCATGGCAAAATGTGCAATTTGTGAAAAAGGTGTTCATTATGGAAATAATGTCAGCCATTCTCATAGAAGATCAAATCATGTTTGGAAGTCAAACATTAAGAAGGTTTCTTGCAAGGTCAATGGAGTTCCACAGAAGTTATATGTATGTACTTCATGTTTAAGATCTGGCAAAGTTGAGAGAGCTTAGTCTTTATTTTTGAATCTTTTGAATTTTAAAGGACATCCGTTTGGATGTCCTTTTTATTTGCTCACATATATGAAATTAATCCTGCTTGTCGTCCTCTGCCTCATCTACCTTTACATCGTCGAGATTAAGGTCATCATTTTTCCCCTTCGAGAAGCGGCTTACAATGTCCGGCACCATATCAAGTATCTTGGTCATACCGTCCTGATTCTTTACATTGACAAGCTTTGTCTGTCCATTCTGGATAACGAGCACTGCACTTGGCTGAATCTTTCCGCCCATACCGCCGGCTCCGTTATTTTTCTTTTCTGCCGAAAACGCTCCTGCTGCCACTCCAAACGACACATCCACAAGCGGAAGTATGATTGTATCCCCTATATGAATCGCATCACCAACTACAGTCTTTGTAGTGATAAAGCTGTCCATCCCCTTGAAAAGTGACTCTACTGTGTTATTGAAACTATTATCTGCCATAATATCTTCCTCCTATCTGCTTATCCTATTATATAATCTGCGGCAGTTTTTATCAAATAAAATTCTAAGTGTTGCCGCTAAAATACTTATTACTATCACATGCCCCTTTATATCAAAGCTGCCCTTTGCATATGGATTTTCACTCTCGAAATCGGGTGTAATCCGCCATCTGTTTGTATAGCCGACAGGAAAACATGCTAAAATACCTAATGAAATGCCTGTTGTATCCGGCGAGCCGGTTGAATAAACCATTGTAAGCTTAAGCCTCCTTGGGCATATTCTTTTAAGAATGATAAAAAGCTCTTTTTTCAGATGTAAAAAAGCAGCTTTATTTCTCTCATCACTGTATTCTCTTTTTAGCTTATAGATACAGTTTTTTATTTTTTCTGACTTATCTTTAAATTGCTTTTTATGTGACTTTTTGTGTGGCTTTTTATACGTTTTTTGATGAGTGGGCTTAGTTTGTTGTTTTATATGCTGATTCTCATCAGTTACTGTCCTTTGCTCGTTATGAGTCTGTGCTGTGCTTTCATTCTCTGTCTGTTCATCTGCGATGTGTTCTGACTCATCTGCCGGTATTTGAGGCTCATCCACGGTGTTTTCACTGACTTTATCTTCTGTTTCAGTTTTAGCTGCCTCATCCATATCGTCATCATCCAAAGCCTCATAATTATCAAACAGCTTCTTCTTCACAAAAGCAAGCCTTATATATCCGTCAGTCTCCTGTGCATACTCTATATGCAGTGCAAACAAATGAAAAAGCCACGACACATGTGCTTTTGCTCTTATGTCTGTATTGTCAAAGCTTCCAACAGCCCTGTACTTAACCGGCACAAACAGTACGCAAAGCAGCGCTGTAAGTATAAGAGCAAGCACTACAAGGAGTATGATGCCTATGACCTTTAAAATCGTAAATATCATCTATCTATTTCCTCCGTCTGCTCTTTAAATAGCTCTTTACATCTGTTTTACCTGTATTTTCGTATGTCTCCTTAACAATATCACAGGCCAGCAAAAGCGCCTCATCATAATTACCCGCTACTGCGATTATGTGCAGATTCTTCTTCGGATATCCCTTTTGCAGCAATTCTCTTGTCGGAATGATATCCAAAAGATTTTCCTCATTTGACGGAAACGTGATGATGTATGTGTGAAGCATGCCGGCATTATGCTCTATCTTCCACTTGATTTTCTTTATCTTTCCGGTAACAGACTCTCCTACAAATAAATCCTCATACCATTTCATTCCAAAACCTCAAAAAGCAGTTTTTAAAACTGCTTTTTAATAATACTAATAATACTTGTGTGTCCCCCATAAATTGCTTTTCTTTAAATCCAGGTACTCATTGTAAGCCTTCTCAAGTATCTGCTTCTCATTTGCAAACTTGAGCAGATGATATGCCTCGTGATACTTGTAAAACCCTGAATCCATGAAATACTCTTCTCTTTGCGGTTTACTATAATAACTTTCGCCCATCATAAGATACCAGTGTACATCCTTTTCCACTGTATCATGTGGCACGGTAAAAGAATAGTGGCTCTTACCCACGTATTGAATTATCGTTGCACTGGCACCAGTCTCCTCTTTCACTTCACGGATTGCAGTGTCCTTGTACTCTTCATCAGATTCCACAGTTCCCTTGGGCAGTACCCACCCCTCGTACCTGTTCCTGTAGTTCTTGTATAAGAGTAATATTTTGCCACGAAAGATTACCACACCGCCACAGCTCGTTGCTTCTATCATTGCCATTCCTCCAAGTGTGGTTTAAACGCTATCTGTCAGTTCAAGCGAAATATGAACGATAACGTCTGTCATTACACTTAAGTATAACCTACTTCTAAAAAAAGTGCAACAAGCCTATTCATTGAAATATTTATCAAATACCTTTTTTGCCACCGGCACCGCATATGTGCTTCCGGCACCCGAATCCTCCACAATTACTGCGATTGCCAGATCATTGTAGCCATCCTTTTTTCCATAGCCCACAAACCAGGCATTGGTCTGGTCTGTAGAATCTGATACCTGGGCAGTTCCGGTCTTTCCAAAGGCCTCATAGCTCTGATTGCTTAGCTTTGCGCCTGTTCCATCAGATACCACTGCTGCCATAAGATTCTGGAGAAAGGCTGCCTGATCCTTTGACATAATCTGCTTGTATGAAGCCGGTTTATTCTGCTCCACAAGCGCCCCGCTCGCATTTTCCGTATGGTCTACCAGATATGGCCTCATCAGATTTCCATCATTGCAGATTGCACCGGCAATCATGCACATGTGAAGCGGTGAAACAAGCGTGTTTCCCTGACCTATCGTGGTCTGCATGGTCAGAGCTGACGAAGCATTGTTATCCAGTGCAAATTTACTCTTTTTTGAATCAAAGGCTATGGGCAGATTCTTGTTGAAAAGCATATCGTCACACAAGGTATTAAGCTTATTGTTGTCCACCAAAAGACCTATATTGGAAAAGGACGAGTTGCATGACTTTGCAAACGACTTTGTTAAGTCCTCCTGTCCGTGTGATTTATTGCCGGCGCAGTGGATTGTAAAGCCGTCCTTTGTAATACTGCCGTCACAATCAAAGCTGTAGTCGTTGTATGTAGACGGATTTTCGTTATAATACTCAAGTGCTGTAAAAATCTTAAACACTGAGCCCGGAGCATACTGTCCCTGTGTTGCCCTGTTGTAAAGAGAAGTGCTGCCATCACCGTTTACGCTCTCCCAGTCACTTGCGATGGTATTTGGATCATAATCAGGCTTTGACACCATAACTGCAATCTTTCCTGTTTTCGGCTCAATTGCAATGACAGCCCCTTCGTAATCTCCAAGAGCATTGTATGCAGCCGCCTGTGCTTCGTAATCCAGTGTGGTTATGACATTATCACCGGTATTTTTCTTGCCGCTTATATCATTTACTATCTGGTCAAGGAAAAACTCATGTGAGCGAAGCAATGAGAAATTTTCCTGCTTTTCAAGCCCGGCTTTACCATTTACGGCAAAGCCTGCCACATGCGCAAACATCCTGCCGTCAGGGTATTCCCTTGTCTCAGATGCATCTGAACCTACCTTTGTCTGTGCTATGACATGTCCATCCTTAGTCTGTATCTCGCCCCTCACTACGTTCTTAGAGAAAAGATCCTGCAGCGAATTGTATGGACTGTTGATGAATTCGTCGCTTTTTACAAACTGGAAATATAAGAAATAACCTATCAATCCAACAAAAACTATAAGAAAAAAATATGTAACAACCGCATACTCTCTATTTCTGTGTCTTCGTGCTGTTTTTGCCGCCTGCTGCCGGTTGTCTCCTTCTCTGTTGACTTCCCTGCGCCCCTGGCTCTTTAGCTGTCTGCTTTTGTCTGTTTTTTGTCTCATGGTCCTTTCGTCTCTTGTCATCTATATTTCTCCTTTTTTCAGGGGCTGCCTGCATAATATACATGCCCTGTATCATTCCAAAAATAATCATCGTAGATAGAAGCGAGCTGCCACCGTAGCTCACAAGCGGCAGTGTCACACCGGTCATCGGTATAAACTTGGTTGAGCCGCCGACAGTTAAAAGCACCTGAAGCGCATATACACTGCCAAGTCCCAACGCCACATACTTGTAAAATGCATCCTTCATCTGCATGGAAAGATTAAATATCATAAGAAAGCAGCTGACACAAACCATAATGAGGCAGACAGCAAATATACCGCCCATCTCCTCTGATATAGCCGCTATGATAAAGTCCTTTGACACAATAGGTATCTTATTCGGCAGTCCCTGCCCCAGTCCAAAGCCAAACAGTCCGCCTGTGCCTATGGCAAAGAGCGACTGACACACCTGATAGCCGGCCTTGTCTATGACAGAAAGAGGATCAAGCCATGCAACAATTCTGTTCTTCACATGTGAAAACAGATGATAGCCTGCGTACATTCCAAGCCCCACAAACGCAAGTCCTCCGGCAAAAATATAAAACTTTTTTGTTGCAACATAAATCATGACCAGATATGTAAAGAAATACAAAAGTGCTCCACCGAGGTCGTTTGATGCAACAAGTATCAGCACAAACACTGCCGATACGCCGCTTGTTATGGCAAGCTGCTTTAAATCAGTTGATTTATACAGCATGGATGCTATAAAAAATACAAAAAGTATCTTTACAAACTCAGACGGCTGAATTGAAACAGGACCAAATGTCAAAGAAAGCTTTGCTCCTCTGCTCGCCACTCCTACCACAAGCACCGACAAGAGTCCAACTATTCCCACACCGGCATATGTCCATGTCAGTTTTCGAAACATCGTGCCTTTTTGCATGATAAGCGGTATTAAAAACGCAAATATCGTTCCGGCAAGTACAAAAACAAACTGCCTTAATGCCTTGTCAAACGAAATTCTCGTTAGAATAATCATGCTTATACAAAGCATCATCACCATGTTGTTTAGCACAAGCTCTGAGGCATTCTTATAAAACTTATGATAAATCAAATAAATTGATTCAAAAAGCACAAGCTGTGCTATATAAAATCCTATTATCTTTGTATCCATTGTCGTGACAAAGAGCACCAAAAAACCATCTAAATGAATCAGAAACATATAAAATCTCTGCAGATTATATATATGCCTCTGCTTTTTCGGCTTGTCGGGATACTTGAATAAATGAAAGCATAAAAAAGTATATATGCTGTCTCTTATACACATCTCCGAGCCCACGAGACCGGAGCCTATCT
>ERZ1027033.1186-NODE-1186-length-11564-cov-5.530715_pt1 | contig 11564 bp, 10 predicted proteins | sample MGYA00519444_ERZ1027033 | MGnify/ENA primary metagenome ERZ1027033 (study PRJEB26926, sample SAMN06164887) | human gut metagenome | biome: ENVO:00009003; feature: ENVO:2100002; material: ENVO:00002003 | host: Homo sapiens | place: USA | collected 2012 ...
CCCTTTCCTCAGCTGCTCACGGAAACCGCGCAGCGGCCCGATGTGGTCTTTGCCAACGCACCACAGGCTGATACGGTATGACGATGCCGCCCCGCAAATGCGGGGCGGCATTGCATTATTCACAATAATCCGACGGCAGCATGTCAAAGCGTCTTTGGAAGCAGCGTGTGAAGTAGCTTACGCTGGAAAAGCCCACCGAAGCCGCTACCTCCGTAACGGTACATTTCTTTTCCAGCAGCAGGCCACGCGCGACATTCAGGCGGTACGCATTGAGATATTCACTGAAGCACAGGCCAAAGTCGCGCTTAAAGCGGCGGCAGAAATAACTTTGCGAATAGCACAGCTCGGCGGCAACATCGCGGGAGGTAAGATTGCCGGCATAGCGCCGGGCAATGCAAGCCGATACCCGGCGGCAAAGCCCACAGTAACCCGCTATCCCGCCCCGCGCAGGAAGCGGGTATTTTCGTCCACAACAAGATACATTCCGTGGAAAAGGATAATTCCGGCGTGGAGGGAGCGCATAAATCCGAGGAATTAGCGGAGAAAGGCGCAAAGTACGGGACGCGGAAAATTCGGGAGGGCTACCGCAGCCACAAGCTGAAACCCTACCGGGCGGCGGCAAAGGCTGAAAAAGCAGCGGAGAAAGCAAACGTCAATTACCTGTACCACAAGACGCTGCATGAGAACCCGCAGCTTACAAGTAACCCCCTATCCCGTTTCATGCAGAAGCGGCAAATCAAGCGGCAGTATGTTAAGGCAGCAAAGACGGGCGGCACAGCTACCGCGAAGAAAGCCGCCGAGAATACCCGCAAGGCAGCGAAGAAAACCGCCGAGGAAACAAGGCAAGCGGCGGCGTTTGTGGCAAGGCACCCGGCGGGCGTTTGTATCGCCGTTGCCGCGCTGCTCTTATTCATTATGATTTCGGCGGGGCTTTCCTCTTGCGGCTCTATGTTCTCCGGCTTGATGAACGGCATTGTCGGGACTTCCTACACGTCGGAGGACAGCGACCTTGTGGCGACGGAGAACAATTACGCCGCAAAGGAAAACGAGCTTCAGCAGCAGATTGACAATATCGAAAGCACCCACCCCGGCTATGACGAATACCGCTATGACCTTGACAGTATCGGGCATAACCCCCATGAGTTAGCGTCCTACCTCACCGCCCTTTTACAGACCTACACCCCGCAGAGCGCACAGGCAGAACTAAACCGCGTCTTTGCCATGCAGTACACCTTGACGCTGACGGAAGAAACGGAAATCCGCTACCGCACAGAAACAAGCACAGACCCGGAAACAGGGGAAACGACCACCGAGGAAGTACCCTACGAGTACCATATCCTCAACGTGAAGCTGACGAACAAGCCCATTTCCGAGATTGCGGAGGAACTTCTAACGCCACAGCAGCTTGAAATGTACCGCGTCTATCTGGAAACAAGCGGAAACAAGCCGCTGATTTTCGGCGGCGGCTCCCCCGATATGGGCGCGTCCGAGGATTTAAGCGGCGTACAGCTTGTAAACGGCACACGCCCCGGCAACACCGCCGTTGTAGACCTTGCGAAGCGGCAAGTCGGCAACGTAGGCGGGCGACCCTTTTGGAGCTGGTACGGATTTAACAGCCGCGTGGAATGGTGCGCCTGTTTCGTTTCATGGTGCTACAATCAAGCCGGAAAGAGCGAGCCGCGCTTTGCCGGGTGCCAGTCACAGGGCGTACCCTGGTTCCAGTCACGCGGGCAATGGGGCGCGAGGGGCTATGAGAATATCGCCCCCGGCGACGCTATCTTTTTCGACTGGGACGGGGACGGGAGCGCAGACCATGTAGGGCTTGTTATCGGGACGGACGGGGAGCGCGTCTATACCGTCGAGGGCAATTCCGGCGACGCCTGCAAGATAAAGAGCTACCCCGTCAATTACTCCTGTATCAAGGGCTACGGCTTAATGAATTGGAACTGACAACAAAAAAATGAAAATCTGAAAGGAGAAATTTATTGATGGCTATGAACAAAATTGAACGTATCGACAAGGAGATTGCAAAGACCCGCGAGAAAATCACCGAGTACCAGAATAAATTAAGGGGGCTTGAAGCGCAGAAAACCGAAGCGGAAAATCTGCAAATCGTACAGCTTGTGCGCTCCATGCGCCTTTCCCCGCATGAGCTTTCCGCTATGCTTTCCGGCGGCGGTATTCCGGGCATGGAAGCCGCGCCGGGCTACCCCGCAGAACCCGCAGACCACGACACCGAAGAAATGGAGGACACCGAGAATGAATAAGAAAATCCTTAGAACCTTGACCGCACTCTGCGCCGCCCTCATGCTGACGGGCGGCTTTTCCGTCACCGCTTTTGCACAGACCCCGGAGGGAGAGGACGACACCGACGACAGCGGCGTTGTCTATGAGGAACCCCAAAAGGAAGAACCCCTTACCCCGGACGGGAACGCGACCCTTGTAGACGATTTCGGCGGCAACAAGCAGCTTATCACAGTGACGACCAAAAACGGCAATTACTTCTATATCCTCATTGACCGGGACGACGAGGGCGAGAACACCGTACATTTCCTTAATCAAGTGGACGAAGCCGACCTTATGGCACTCATGGAGGACGGAAGCACCGAAACAGCAGCCCCGCCCGCTGTTTGCAGTTGCACCGATAAATGCGAGGCCGGGAAAGTGAATGTGAGCTGCCCCGTCTGCAAGGACAACATGACCGCTTGCAGCGGCAAGGAAGCGGAGCCGGAAACCGAGGAACCGCCGGAGCAGCCCAAAGAGAAAAGCAATACGGGCGGGCTTGTGCTTTTCCTTGTCGTGGCACTTCTTGGCGGCGGGGGCGCACTCTACTATTTTAAGTTTATGAAGCCGAAGCAGAGCGTCAAGGGCGGCACCGACCTTGAAGATTTCAACTTTGACGACTACGACGAGGACGAGCCGGAGCCGGACGACGGGGAGGGCTTGGACGTTCCCGAAGATGAAGAAGCGGAGGACAGGGACGCATGACGCTTTTCACCGAGAACCCTTTAGAAAGAATGATGATACAAAGACCCACCGGGCGGCGTGACAATGCGCCGCCCGTTCCAAAATCCCCGGCGTGTATGCGCTGCCCTTATAAGGCGCAATCCCCCTGTATCGGCTATTGTCTGAAACAGGCACAGGAGAAGAAGCATACCGCGCCGGAACGCTGAAAGGAGGATTTTTTCATGGCACTTAGACTTGTGATTGCAGAAAAGCCGAGCGTGGCGCAGACTATCGCCGCCGCGCTTGGCGTTAAGGGAAAACAGGACGGATATATCGAGGGCGGCGGCTACCTCATTTCATGGTGCGTCGGGCATTTGGTACAGCTTGCGGAAGCCGCCGCCTACGGGGAGCAGTACAGGAAATGGCAGCTTGACAGCTTACCCATTCTGCCGGAGGAATGGCAGTACGCCGTTGACCCGGACAAGGGGAAGCAGTTTGCGACCTTAAAGGAGCTTATGCACCGCACCGACGTTTCGGAAGTGGTGAACGCTTGCGACGCGGGGCGCGAGGGAGAATTGATATTCCGCTTTGTCTACGAAGTGGCGGGCTGCAAGAAGCCCATGCGCCGCTTGTGGATTTCCTCAATGGAGGACGGGGCAATCAAGGCGGGCTTTGCTTCCCTCAAAGACGGGCGGGAATATGACGCGCTCTTTGCGTCTGCCCTCTGCCGCGCAAAGGCTGACTGGCTTATCGGCATTAACGCCACCCGGCTTTTCTCCTGCCTGTATGGAAAGACCTTGAACGTGGGGCGCGTCCAGACCCCGACCTTGAAAATGCTCACCGACCGGGACGCGGCTATCTCCCATTTCCAGAAAGAGAAATATTACCATGTGCGTCTTGACTTATCCGGCGCGGAAGCGGCAAGCGAGAGGATTTCCGACAAGGCAGAAGCCGACGCGCTGAAAGGGGCTTGCGAAGCGGGAAAGGCGGTATGCGTTTCCCTCACCAGAGAGAAGAAAACCGCAGCCCCGCCAAAGCTCTTTGACCTTACCTCTTTGCAGCGGGAAGCGAACCGCATTTTCGGCTACACCGCGAAGCAGACCCTTGACCTTGCACAAGCCCTTTATGAAAAGCAGCTGTTGACTTATCCGAGGACGGACAGCAGCTTCCTCACCGACGACATGGGCGATACCGCAGCGGGCATTATCACGCTGCTTTGTGAAAAGCTCCCCTTTATGGCGGGCGTGGGCTTCACACCGGGGATTGCAAAGGTATTAGACAGCAAGAAAGTATCAGACCACCACGCAATCATTCCCACTATGGAGCTTGCAAAGACAGAACTTGCCGCGCTGCCGGAAAGCGAGAGGAATATCCTCACCCTTGCGGGGGCGCGTCTGCTCTCTGCTACCGCCGAGCCACATATCTTTGAAGCGGTTACGGCGGTTTTCTCATGCGCCGGGACAGACTTCACCGCAAGGGGAAAGACCGTACTTTCGGACGGTTGGAAAGAGATTGAACGCAGATACCGGGCGACGCTGAAAAGCAAACCCGACCCGGAGGACGGGGAAAATGAGGGCGTGACGCTGCCGGAGCTTTCCGAGGGACAGAACTTTCCTAACCCCGCCGCAAAAGTAACGGAGCATACCACAACGCCGCCGAAGCCCCACAGCGAAGCGTCGCTTCTCTCTGCTATGGAACGCGCCGGGAACGGGGACACCGACCCGGACGCGGAACGCCGGGGGCTTGGCACTCCCGCCACCCGCGCCGCAGTCATTGAAAAACTGGTAAAGGGCGGCTTTGCGGAGCGTAAGGGCAAGCAGCTTATCCCCACACAGAACGGAGCCGCCCTTATATCAATCTTGCCGGATATGCTCACTTCCCCGCAGCTTACCGCAGAATGGGAAAGCAATCTGACGCAGATAGCAAAGGGAGCCGCAGACCCCGGAGAATTTCTGTCCGGCATTGAAGCTATGGCGCGGGAGCTTGTGCAGACACACGCCGCAGCACTGGACGGGAAAAAGGATTTATTCAGAGAGGAAAAGCCCTCTATCGGGAAATGCCCCCGTTGCGGTTCCCCCGTTCATGAGGGGAAGAAAAACTACTATTGCAGCAACAGGGAATGTGCCTTTGTCATGTGGAAGAACGACCGTTTCTTTGAGGAACGCAAGACCGCTTTTTCCGCGAAGATTGCCGCCGCGCTCCTTAAATCCGGCAAGGCGAATGTGAAGAAGCTCTATTCCCCGAAAACAGGCAAGACCTACGACGGGACTATCGTTTTAGCTGACACTGGCGGGAAATACGTCAACTACCGTATCGAAGTGCAGAAGAACTAAAAACTTGAATAGCAAGCATAGGAAGCGGGTACCCACTTCCGTAAATCCCCGTTGCGACGCTGACGCGCCGGACGGGGATTTTGCTTGTTGGGAAGTTTCCCAAACCCTCTTTTGCGGAGGGCTTCACCCTCTGAAAATCTTCAAAAAACTTTGGCAGAAATGCGGGTGTGCCGTAGTAGGCTATGCAGCCAAAAAATGCAGCTTATGACGCTGCCCCAGAGAAAGGAGGTTTTTCAACTATGGCAAGTTTACGGGACACCGTAAAGGACTATCAGGACGAGCTTAGGGACGGTATCGCATGGGTGGCGTTCTGGAAACAGGGGCGTTCATGGAACGCGGAATATTTTCATCTTGATATGGACGATACGCTCTACCCGGAGGACAGGAGCCGGTTAGAGGAAATCAAAAGCACCGACCCCGCCGCCGTTATCCTTAACGGCTACTATTGCGGGCATTTAGGCGAGGATATGAGCCTTGACGAGCTGACCGCCGGAGTGCGCTACCACTACGAAAACAGCATGAACGATATTGACGGTTTTATCGGGGCGCATGACGACAGGCTTCCCCCGGAGGTTATCGAGGAAGCGAGGGCAGCCGCCCATGAAGCGGGGCTTCCCTTTTCCGAAAAGCCCTACCGGGACGGGGAGGATTTTAACCCCTATGTATTTGACGGGAGCATGAGCATTGAAGATTTTGAGCTTATGCACCGCATGATGGAACAGGAAAGGAGAGAAAAAATGAGCGAGCAGTTTTCGATTTTGATTGACAGCCGCACCCGCTTTGAAACAGGCGAACCGGGCGGCGTGTGGCTTCCCATGCCGACTACAACGCAGCAGCTTCACGCGGCTATGGAAAGCGTCGGCATTACCGCAGACAACCCACAGGATTTTTTCATCAATGGATTTGCCAACACCGAGCAGCAGCCCTTTGACGTGCCGCTTGCCGTTATCCAGAGCGCGGGGATTGACGAGCTGAACTATCTGGGGAAGCTCTTGGAAATGCAGAGCGACGAGGACAGGGACAAGTTTACGGCGGCGGTGACGCTTGGGGAACGCGCCGGGAACATCAAAGACCTTATCAACCTTGCACAGAACCTTGATTGTTACTGGCTCTATCCTACCGTACAGAGCGAGGAAGATTACGGCTATTACCTTATCGACGAGCTGGACGAATTGGAGCTTCCCGAAGAAGCGAAAAAGTATTTCATGTATGAGGAATACGGGCGGGACGCAGCTATCAATGACGGGGGACGCTTTACCGACCAGGGCTATATCTACAACAACAAGAACACCTTTACGGAGTGGTACAACGGGCGCGAAAGCGATATTCCCAAAGAGTATAAAGTAATGAGCTTCCCACAGGCAGAACGCCCCGACCCGTCAAAGGTAGAAATGGACGCAGCCGCGCCGGGGCAGAGAACCGCGCAGACCGCAGAGCAGCCACAGGAGCCGCGCCCGGTTATCCCTATCGTGCTGACGAGCGAGAAGCCCGCCGAGAAATTAAAAGAGATTACCGACCGTCTGGAACAGGGCATTGCGGAACTCTTTGACAGCGAGCGTTACAAGGAATATCTGAAAGTCATGTCAAAATTCCATAATTACAGCTTCCGAAACACCGTCCTTATCGCCATGCAGAAGCCGGACGCTTCCCTTGTGGCGGGCTTTTCCGCTTGGAAGAACAACTTTGAGCGAAACGTGATGAAAGGGCAAAAGGGAATTAAAATCATTGCCCCGTCGCCCTATAAAATCAAACAGGAAATGCAGAAAATCGACCCGCACACGCAGAAGCCCATAATCGGCAAGGACGGAAAGCCCGTCACCGAGGAAAAGGAAATCACCATACCCGCCTACAAGGTGGTATCCGTCTTTGACGTTTCCCAGACCGAGGGAAAGGAGCTGCCGGACATTGCGGTTGACGAGCTGACAGGCGACGTTGACCGCTACAAGGATTTTTTCGCAGCCCTTGAAAAGACTTCCCCCGTTCCTATCGCCTTTGAGAATATCGAGGGCGGCTCTCATGGCTACTACCACTTGGAGGACAAGCGCATTGCTATCAACGAGGGCATGAGCGAATTACAGACCTTAAAGACCGCTATTCACGAAATCGCCCATGCGAAGCTGCACGACATTGACCTCAACGCGCCAAAGGACGAGCAGCAGCCCCACGTTGACCGCCGCACCCGCGAAGTCGAAGCGGAAAGCGTCGCCTATACCGTCTGCCAACATTACGGGCTTGACACGTCGGACTACTCTTTCGGCTACGTCGCCGGGTGGAGCAGCGGGCGGGAGCTGTCCGAACTGAAAAGCTCCCTTGAAACGATACGCAGCGCAGCCGCCGAGATTATCAATTCCATAGACGAGAACTTAGCGGAGCTGCAAAAGGCACAGGACAAGGAGCAGACCGCCGGACAGGAGCAGCCCACCAGAGAGGGACAAGAAGCCGCGCCACAGCCGGAAGCCCCGAAAAAAGCAGATACAGCCGGGAAAGAAAAGCCGGAAGCAGCCCCGAAAGAAGCCTTTACCCCGGAAACGATTTACAGAGTGCGCCGGAACCCTTACAGCGACAGCCGGGAAAACAGCCACCTCTTGCAAGCCTATGTGACACAGGAGAACGGGCGGGCGAAAATGGGCGACGTTCTTTTCACCGGAACGCCGGAGAAATGCCGCGAGCTTATGGGGCAGCTCAAAAGCGGCGAGCTGACCGAGGGCGACGTAAAGCAGCTTTACGCAAAGGCACAGGAAACGGCGCAGACCACCGGACAGGACAAGGACACCTTTTCCATTTACCAGATAAAGGGCGGGGACGAAACAAGGGACTTCCGCTTTGAGCCTTACGACCGCCTGCAGGCGGCGGGAAATGTGGTTGATAAAGCGAACTATGAGCTTGTCTATTCCGCGCCCCTTGCGCCGGAAACTTCCCTTGAAGATATTTACACCCGTTTCAATATCGACCACCCCAAAGACTTTAAGGGACACAGCCTTTCCGTTTCCGACGTGGTAGTGCTTCATCAGGACGGACAGGACGCGGCGCACTATGTTGACAGCGCGGGCTTCCGGCAAGTGCCGGAGTTTTTACAGGAGCAGAAACAGCTTACCCCGGACGACTTGGAAACGGGCGAAACTGTCAAAACACCGAGAGGGACTTTCCATGTAACCGCCATGAGCCGGGAGCAGATAGAAGCCGCCGGATATGGCTTTCATCATCAATCCGACGACGGAAAGTATCTGATTATGGGGAACGGGACGCGGGCGTTTGCCGTTGCCGCAGAGCAGCCGGAAAAGGCAAACCCTTTGAAGCACGTCGAGGACACCGTAGAGCAGAACGACAACAACTTTGACGGTATCATCAACAACACCCCTACCGTTGACGAACTGGAAGCAAAGGTCAAGGCGGGAGAAACGATTTCCCTTGTTGACCTGGCTAATGCGGTCAAAGCCGACAAGGAGCGCGTCAAGGGAGCGAAGCCGGAAAAGAAGCCCTCTATCCGGGCGCAGCTTAGAGCCGACAAGGAAAAGGCGCAGAAGAAAAACGCAAAGCAGAAGTCACAGGACTTGGAAAGGAGCTGACCCATGCCGGAACAGAGCAGATTTGAAAACGTGGATTTGTTCGCTTCCCTTGAAGCGATTATGAAGCAGAATACAGGCTTTTACCAGAGCGACTTGGAGATTGACAAGGAGATTATCGCAAAGGCGGCGGCAAGCCCCCACAGGGAGGACAAGACCCTTTTGTGGTTCTGCCGCCCGTCCGGGACGCATTGCTTTAGGGAGCGCGACGTTTTCCTAAAGGACACCGCGCCCCACAATACATGGCGTTTCTACATGGAGCAGACAAGCGACCGCGTACTTGCCTATGCAATCGAGCTGACGGGAAAGGAGCGCGGGAAAATCAAGGGCAATCTGTATGAGCTTGACTATTCCCGCCATTATGAGCGCGTCAAGGAAAAGGAGCTGCCCGCCGATACGGTGAAGCTGTTTTATGAGCGTGGGGAAAGGGTACAGAAAGCCGGGAGATATTTTGACGGAACCCCAGACCCGCAGCTTGGGAAGTTTGAACGCTTTGAAGCCGTACCCAACGACCCGGACGCGCTGCAATCGCTCTTACAGGAAGAACGGCGCAGCCGGGAGCAGCTTCCACCGGGAGATTTCAAGGCGCATATCGCCGCATTGCGGGACGGGCTGATTGAAACGGAAGCGCGGCGCATTGTACGGGAAATGAAGCGGCACGACACGCCGAACAGCCCAAACAAGACCCATTTCATGGTAGAGCTTTCCCCGGCGTTCATGCAGCTTGCGGCTACAAAGGACACTGACCGTCTTTTCTCCATGCTGCCCTACAAGACCCTTTCCTTTTCCAAAATCGAGGGCAGACATGGGACGTATGCGCTGATTGACAAGAGGGAGAACCGGGACAGGGAGATACGGAAGCCCCGCCCCTCTATCCGGGCGCAGCTTAAAACAGACAAGGCAAAGACCGCCCCGAAAAAGGCGGCGGCAAAGAATAAAAATCACGATTTGGAGGTGTGAACATGACAAAACTGACCGTAGAAGAAACAAACCTTTTGAGCATTTACAAGACCGGAAGCCGACAGGGGCTTATCGTCGCCATGAACGCCGCGCTGCCCTTTATGGACGGGGAAATGCGGGGCTTTGCTGCCCGTACCCTCTCCAAAGTGGAAGCCATGACCGAAGCGGAGTTTGCGGGGCTTCCCATTTACGCCGCTGATGAAGTATGAGCGAGGTCAAGCGGCTGACGCCGCCCCAGAGCCGGAAAGTCAACGCCCTTGTGCGCCGGACGTGCTGCAACTGCGATAATGGAAACTGTATCTTACTGGACGACGGGGACGAGTGCGTATGTCCGCAGCTCATTTCCTATTCGCTTCTCTGCAAGTGGTTTAAGGTTGCGGTGCTTCCCGCTGATAAGCTGCTCTATGCGGAGCTTTACCAAACCGGGGACAGGAAGAAATGTACCGAGTGCGGCACGTCCTTTGCGTCAAGCTCTAACAGCGTCAAATACTGCCCCGACTGCCGGAAGCGTATCACCCGCAGACAGGCCGCCGAGCGCATGAGGAAAAGACGCGCCCCTGTTACGCAGTAGGCGCGGAAAATCCCTTGATTTGCAAGGCTTTCCGGGCGGGAAAATCGGATAGGCGATACTTTATACCTTTTCCCCCGAAAATGGCGTTCTATTGCGTAACATTTACCACAACAGCACCCACAAAAAGACAGGGCGCGGAAGTCATATACTGACTTTCCGCGCCCTGTTCTTTTTATTTCTTTGGCAAACATTTGTATGTATTTGTAATCCAATCATCAAATTTTTGACCCTTTTCAAATTCCATTACATCATACATTTCTGCCGCGATTGTTTTGAACGCTTCCTTGAATAATTGTAAATCTAATTCTTCCATTGATTTTTCACGTTTGATACGTAGAAAAACTTTAGTAAAGTCTTTTGTCTTAAAACCAATATCTTTACGTCCTAAGCGAATAGGATTTCCGCGGTAAGTAATCCCCATAGCTTGTGCTGCTCTAAATGCTTCCTCTTTAACTTTATAAACTTTGTCATGGAGAGCAAGACGAGTAATAACATCTCTTGATTGTTGACAATCATATTGTTTTAGTTCATTCAACGCAGCAAGCCTAATTTTCCATGATGATTTATTGTTTGCGTCTTTGACAAGCTGACTAATATTAGCTGGTGTTCCTTTTGTCATGTACTATCAAATCCTTTCAAAAGTTGTAGATAATTTTATTATACCACATACCGCTTTCTGTTTCTATACGAAAATCATTTTTTGCTTAATCAGTGTTCCATTCCCTTTTCCCGTTCCGGCTGTCTGTCTGCCTGTAAAATGTTGTCAATGTTCTGCTTGATAATGTCATATTCCCGGACTTTCTTTTTCAGCTTCCCATAGTCGGCGTAAAGGGCTTCTTTCTGCGCTTGAAGGGCTTCATACTCCGATTGCAGCGCGGCGAGGTTCGGGAGCTTTGCAATGCCCGTTGCTTTCAATGACCTTGCAGCGGCTTCATGTAAGATAATCGCCTGTTCCTGTCCGGCGCGGTATTTCTCCCTGTTCCTTGCCTTGCGGTATGCGTCATAGACGGGCTTTGTCTTTTGGTAGGTGGAAACATTCTTGATAAGCACCGCCATGTCCGCAAGCCGCTTTTCGGCGTTCTTCAATGCGTCTGCCGCCTGTCCGCTTTCCGCTGCCATTTCCTCAATCCGGCTGACTAAATCCGCGTACTGTTCAATCTTGTGTTCCGTCAAGAAATTCATGGTCTTTGC
>ERZ1027033.1193-NODE-1193-length-11528-cov-5.634272_pt1 | contig 11528 bp, 8 predicted proteins | sample MGYA00519444_ERZ1027033 | MGnify/ENA primary metagenome ERZ1027033 (study PRJEB26926, sample SAMN06164887) | human gut metagenome | biome: ENVO:00009003; feature: ENVO:2100002; material: ENVO:00002003 | host: Homo sapiens | place: USA | collected 2012 ...
CCTCTCTGGTGGACCGGAATTTTGATCGTGGTTGTATTTTTTTCCCCCTATTTTATTCTTGGGGATGGCTGCATCTTTGAGATCAACGACCAGCTGGATGAAAGCATTATGAACTATATGCTTCCCGCCAGACATTTATGGGACGGCAGTACGGTATATCCGGAGATGCTGGGCGGAGTCAATGCCAGCGGTATGCAGCCATCGGCCATTTTATTCCTGCCGCTGTATTGTCTGTTTTCTGCCAGGGTGGCGTTTCTTACACAATATATGATCTGCTTTGTGCTGGCGTTTCTGGGAATGTATCTGTTGGTAAAGGAGAGCACGGAGAGCAGTATTCTGGCGGTGATAGCCGGGGCATGTTTCTGTGTGCTGCCCTTATATCCGGTCTACGGTCTTTCAGAATTCGGCATTCCTTTGGTGGCATATGCCTTTCTGTGCCTGTGGAAACGGAAAAGAATCCTTCCCGCATTGATGTGTACGTTACTGTTCGGCCTGACCAGCCACCTGGTGTATACCGGTTATGTGGTGCTGGGATTGTGGCTTTTGGCACTCCTTGTTACCTTCTTTCAAAAAAGAAAGAATAAATGGCCGGTTCTGGGATTTGCAGAATTGCTGGTGACTTATGTCATTGTCAACTGGTCACTGATCCTGGAGATTCTGGTGGGAGACAGCAGTTATGTCAGCCACCGGGAAGAAATGGTGTCTTCCGCGACTCCCTTTTTTGAGACTTTTTGGAGCCTCTTCCGGAACAGCGCACAACACGCATCGTCCTTACATAAATATCTAATCCTGCCGATTGTCATATTCCTGCTTCTGGGAGCATTTTGCAAAAAGGAAGAAACGGACAGAATGATATACAAGGCGGCTGTTATCAATTTTTTATTCCTGATCGGCATCGCATTGTTTTATGCATTTTGTCATATGACGGTGGTCGTTGATTTCAAAAACAGCGTCACGGGATTTTTACACTATTTTCAGATCCACCGGTTCTATTGGCTGTATCCTGCGGACTGGTATCTGGAGTTCGCACTGGCGGCAGCGGTATTGTGGAGAACGAAAGTGCCGCATACCGACAGCAGGATGCTGCCGGGAAAACTGGTGATCCTGGCAGTGTGTCTGTTGCCGACGCTTCAGCTGTTGAAAGTGAATTCCGGAATGTATCTCAATGTGAACCAGATCAATAACGGATCCGGAATCACGGGATATATCTCCTGGGAAAGCTGGTTTTCAGAGGATATGATGCAGGAGATCGATGATGCGATTGGCCGGGACAAGAGCACCTATCGTGTGGCGCATCTGGGGATCAGTCCGGCACCGGCACTGATGCATGGTTTTTATACGGTGGACGGATATTCCAACAATTATCCCCTGGAGTACAAGCACAGATTCCGGGAAGTCATTGCACCGGAGATCGAGAAAAACGAAGAAGTGCGGGTATACTTTGATACGTGGGGGAACCGCTGCTATCTGTTCAACAGTATTACCGGCAATTACATGCGCCTGCAAAAAGGAAACTCACTGGTCTATGAAGGCCTGGAATTTGACATGGAGGCATTGCGGGAACTGGGATGTGAGTACCTGTTCTCCGGAGCTGAGATCGGCGATGCCGACAGGATGGGCATGGAACTTGTGGGATACTTTGAAACAGAAGACTCTTACTGGGGGATCTGGGTGTATAGATTGTAAAGGTTCAGCCGTTGCAACAGTTCAGCGCAAGGCCAATTCATAAAAGCGTCTGCTTCGCAGCCGGCGCCGCATCGAGGCTCATCTTTTATTTCATTGGCCTTGCGTTCCGCTCATAGAATGACAGAATCGTTGCCTTGTGTGCAAGCACCCAGGCACCAATTCTGTCATTCTATGGCTGAACTGTTGCCCCAACTTTCTTAAAATTTCATAAGATTTTTTACTGGAAGAGAAAAGTGTGCTATAGTGTAACTATTCATGGAATCCGCATAGCAGCGATTTTGCGGATGGGGAGTGAATAGTTACAAAACTATATGGAAATAAGCAATAATAGAGATTATATATGAAAGACAGAATCTATATCTGTCACACATACTATCATGTATATGTGACTTTTTTAAAAGAACTGAAATTAAGGGCGGAGGCAGATCCTGCGAAGAAAGCAGGGGCTGCTACTTTAGTGCTGTCCAAAATGTCCAATAATTTCGAGAACCTGAAATCCCGGGTGGAGAGCACGGGACTGTTCGAAGAGGTACTGGAATTCGATGAGAAGCGTGAAGATTTCTTCCCGGAACTGGAAAAATACCGGGAGGACACCGGAAGCTTTCTGGGGAATCTGAAGAACCGGATCCGCTTTACGAAGGAGTACGCCAGACTCGAGGCTTCTTATGTGCCGGTAGATCTTCGGACTTACAAGGACATTTATGTCTACTGCGATTCCGATCCCATCGGCTACTACCTGAATCAGAACCATATCCGCTATCATGCCGTGGAAGACGGACTGAATTGTCTCAAGAATTTTGATGCGGCACGATATGACAACCGTGGACATTTTAAGATCAAGGCATTCCTGTCCATGTATCTGAACCTGATCTTTGTTCAGAACGGCTACGGAAAATACTGCATGGATATGGAAGTAAATGACATTTCCGCCATCCGCTATCCTTGTCCCCGGTATATCGAACTTCCCAGAAAGCCGCTGGAAGACCGGCTGACAGCGGAGGACAAGCAGCTGCTCCTGCAGGCATTCGTGAGAAATAAAGACGAACTGGAACACCAGATTGAAGAGAGCAATAAGGTGGGAGATAAAATATTGATCCTCACGGATCCGGTATGTGCACTGGATGTGAGAGAACAGATTTTCCGGGATATTATCAAAATGTATGAAAAAGAGGGCACCATATTTTTAAAGCCCCATCCCAGAGACCTGCTGGATTACCAGAAGCTTTTTGCGGAATATCCCCAGTTCGATGCATCCATGCCCATGGAGATGCTGAACTTTTTCCCGAATCTGCATTTTAAAAAGGTGGTAACCATATTTACGGAGGTAAAGGGACTTCCTTTTGCGGATGAGGCGGTACGCCTCGGACCTGATTTTATGGATGCCTATGAGGATCCACTGATCCACAGACAGAATGAACAGATATAAGTTTGGAGACCGTCAATGATACAGATCATCAAGAAATTACGTGTCCTGTTGGACAAAAAACAGAAAAGAACCATGGTGGGACTCATTATCCTCATGGTGATCAGTGCCTTTTTGCAGACTGCCGGTGTGGGAATGCTGGTGGAGGTCATGCAGATCGTCATTGATCCCGAAGCGGTACAACACAGCCGGGTGGCGGAAGCCTGCTATGAGATCATGGGTGTGGAGAGCTATCGTACGTTCTCCATTATTGTCATGGTGCTGCTGATTCTGGTATTTGTGGTGAAGAACCTGTTTACTTATGTACAGCAGAAGCTGACTTTATCCTTTGTCTATACGAACCAGTTCCGCACTTCCGAGCGCATGATGCGCAATTACCTGCGCAGAGGTTATGAATTTTATCTGAATGCGGATACCGCTGTGGTACAGCGCAGTATCACTTCCGATGTCAACAATATGTATGCACTGATCCTGGCACTGTTACAGCTGTTATCCGACAGCGTGGTTTCCCTGTTTGTCATCAGTTACTGCTTTATTTCCAGCGGTACCATGACGATCCTGATGGCGGTGGTATTGCTTCTGTTGATGTGGCTGATCAAGAGAGTGCTGAAGCCCATCATGTACAAGGCCGGTAAGGACAATCAGGACTATTACAGCAGTCTGTTCAAATGGATCTCCCAGACGGTACAGGGTATCAAGGAAGTAAAGATTTCCGGCAAGGAGCAGTATTTCGTATCCGAGTACCGCAAATGCGGAAAAGGCTACGTGGATGCCGTACAGCGTTACAGCCTGTACAATCAGGTGCCGAAGCTGCTGATCGAGACAGCCTGCGTTGCCACTATGGTAGGATACATGATCTTTCTGGTGGCCACCGGTGTGCCTACAGAAAATATGCTGACAGTGTTCGGAACTCTGGCGGCAGCGGCACTGGTACTGTTGCCCTGCGTGAACCGTATCAACAACCAGATCAATTCCATCGCCTATTTTGAACCTTTCTTCATGGGTGTCAGCGATAATTTACAGGATGAGATCAACGGACAGAATATCGACATGTCCTTTGCTACCGATGAAGATGAAAAGCTGGATGTAAAAGAAAGCATCGAGATGAAAGATATTACTTATGCCTATCCCAATACGGAGCGTCTGATCTTCGACCATGCGGATCTGAAGATCCCGGTGGGTGCATCGGTAGGTATCGTGGGTACTTCCGGCGCGGGCAAGAGTACCGTGGTGGATATTCTGTTGGGACTGCTGGAGCCCAGTACGGGACATATCTATGCAGACAGCGTGGATGTAAAGGAACCGGGCAATTACCGGAAATGGCTGAAGAATATCGGCTACATCCCCCAGATGATCTTCATGCTGGATGACACCATCCGTAAAAATGTAGCCTTCGGTGTGCCGGAGGACAAGATTGATGAGGACAGACTGTGGGAAGTATTGAAAGAGGCACAGCTGGATGAATTTATCAAGACTCTGCCGGAAGGTCTGGAGACTGGCATCGGCGAGCGGGGCATCCGCCTCTCCGGAGGACAGAGACAGCGTATCGGTATCGCCAGAGCGCTGTATAATGATCCGGAGGTACTGATCCTGGATGAGGCCACTTCCGCACTGGATAATGATACGGAAGCAGCCATCATGGAGTCTATCAACCGACTGCACGGCCGCAAGACCTTGATCATTATCGCCCACAGATTGCAGACCATTGAAAAATGTGACATTGTCTATCGGGTAGAAGACGGCAGAGCAAAAATAGAACGGGGAAATCTGTAACGCCTATGAGTAAAAAACTGAGCATCATCGTGCCCGTCTATAATATGGCGACGGAGGGAAAACTGAATTATTGTCTGGACAGCCTGGTGGGACAGACCATCCGGGGACTGTACGATTATGAGATCCTCTGCGTGGATGATGCTTCTACAGACGATTCTCTGGAGATCCTGCTGGATTATCAGAAGCGTTATCCGGAGCTGGTCTGTGTCATTCCGAACCCTGTGAACTTAAGACAGGGCGGTGCCAAAAATGCCGGACTGCGGGTGGCGCAGGGGGAATGGATCGGTTTCATCGACAGTGATGACTGGGTGTCACCGGACTATTACGAGAAGCTTCTGAAAAAAGCGGAAGCAACCGGAGCGGATCTGGTGGGCTGCGATTACAGTCTGGTGGATCATCATACCTTTGAGGTCGGGAAGGTCATCGTCAACAATACACCGGATCAGACCGGGGATCTGACGAAGGAAAAGCATGAGAGACTGTTCATGCGTCCCGGCAGTATGGTGCTGAAAATTTACAAACATAGTGTGATCCGGGAGAATCATCTGGATTTTCCGGAGCATATTTTCTACGAAGACAACTGTGCAGGCCCCTTGTGGAGCCTGTACTTTCGACGTTTTGAGAGAGTGGAGGAACCGCTGTATTATTATTACCAGCATGCGGTGTCCACGGTACATCACATTACGGAGGAAAAATGCCGTGATCGTATGAAAGCAGCAGAACTTTTGTACACGGAATGCGAGAACAGAGGGTTTCTTGCGGAATACCGGGAGCAGATCGAATACCGTTTTACGGAGCTGTATTATGTGATCACTTTATTCTCCTATCTGTCGGGAGTGGAGAAGCCGAAGCTGTCTTTTGTAAAAGAACTACGGGAGGGGACAGAACGACATTTTCCGGAGTTCGACAGGAACAAATATTATCTGGAATATACCGGGCCGGAGGAACGCAAATTCATCGCCATGCAGAAAAAGAGCGATCTGCGGTTCTATCTCTATTACAGGATCCGGCAGTTTGTATGGAAGCTACGGGCCTGAAGGGCGGCCATGGGGCATGAGAAAGATGAGGTTAGGAAAATGAGCAGATTAGCGATTATCACCGCCAGAGGTGGGAGCAAGCGGATCCCGAAGAAAAATATCAGAGATTTTTGTGGAAAACCGATTCTGGCATATTCCATCGAGGCGGCATTGTCCAGCAGACTTTTTGACCATGTGATGGTATCCACGGACGATACGGAGATTGCGGAGATTGCGAAAAAGTACGGTGCAGAGGTGCCGTTTTTCCGCAGTGAGGCGACTTCCGGAGACTTTGCCACCACCAATGACGTGCTGGCGGAAGTGCTGGCGGAATATGAGAAGCGTGACATGCATTTTGATGTGGCATGCTGCATCTATCCCACAGCGCCTTTTGTGACAGCGGAAAAACTGAAAGCAGCGGTAGAACAGCTGGAAGCAAGCGATGCGGACACCCTGATTCCGGTGGTTAGCTTTTCCTACCCGCCTCAGCGGGCCATGGTAGTGGAGCAGGAACGGTTGGTATTTAAATATCCCGAATATCTGGACAGCAGATCCCAGGACCTGCAGCCCCATTATCATGATGTGGGACAGTTCTACGTCTTCCGTACGGACCGCTTTGCAGTGAATAAGAAGCTGATGGTGGGAAATATTCTGCCCCTGATCGTATCGGAACTGGAAGTGCAGGATATCGATAATCTGACGGACTGGAAGATCGCAGAGATGAAATACCGTCTGATGACGGAGGAAAAATAATCCCGGAGGAATCTGAGACTATGGCAACAGGCAGACTGGCAGTATTGTCCAATGTAAATATGAATATGGTGATCCGTATGTTACAGAAACAGGCGGAAGTCTACGATGCGGAAGGCTATGGAAATGAACTGGGAGTTTTGCTGAACCCGGCTTCCTCTTATCATGCGTTTCAGCCGGACATTACCTTTCTGATCATGGATCTGGCAGAACTGCTGGAACATGACTATGATCCGCAGACAGCAAAAGAGCGGATCGGAAACTGGTTTCAGACGCTGGAAGGCTGTCTGCCGGAGCATGGGGTGTTCTATGTCTCCGATGCATATCTGTGGGCGGTGGAACTGGCTGTGCTGGCGGATCCGGAACGCAAACAGCAGCTGGAGAGTTTGTGGAGTGCTGCACTGCAGCAGCTGACGGAGAAATATTCCAATGTGCGGATATTTCCTTATCGCTGGATCATAGAGCATCAGGGCGAGGAGAAGGCGTTTTCTCTGAAAATGTGGTATATGGGAAAAGTATTGCTGGGGATGGAGACCCAGTCTCTTCTGGCGGAAAAAATATTACAGCAGGCGGAACTGGAGGAACGCACCCCTAAAAAGGTGCTGGTCCTGGATCTGGACAATACCCTGTGGGGCGGTCTGGCCGGAGAGACGGATCACACACCGGTGCTTTTGTCGGAAGACCACAGTGGTCTGGCTTATAAAAATCTGCAACGGGTCATAAAGCTGATGCAGGAACAGGGTGTGCTGTTAGCCATAGCATCCAAAAATAATGAAGAGGATGCCATGGAGATCTTGGAACATCATCCCCATATGCTGCTTGGGCCGGAAGATTTCGCAGCCCGCAGGATCAACTGGGACCCGAAGCCGGACAATATCCGTAAGATGGCGGAAGAACTGAATCTGGGAACGGATTCCTTTGTCTTTTTTGATGACAGCGAAGCGGAACGGGAAATGGTACGGCAGATGCTGCCGGAGGTGATTGTGCCCGATTTCCCGGCAAGACCGGAGGAACTGGCGCCCTGCATGGCAAAGATTTATGAAGAATATTTTGCCCGGGCAGTGATCACGAAAGAGGACCGGGAGAAGACCGCACAGTACCGGGCCAATGCCGGCAGAAATGCCATGGCAGAGCAGGCGGTGAGCTTTGAAGACTATGTGAAAAAGCTGGAGATCTGTCTGATCCCTGTGGATCCGAAGGAACATCTGGATCGGCTGACACAGCTTTTGAATAAAACAAACCAGTTCAACCTGACCACCAGACGCTACACCAGAGAGCAGATGCAGCAGATCGTGGAAGATGCCGGAAAGAGAGTATTTCTGTATCAGGTGACGGATGCGTTTGGAGACAACGGAATCGTGGCAGCAGCCATCGTGGATACTGCCGGAGAACTGCCGGAGATCACGGATCTGGTCATGAGCTGCCGTGTCATGGGAAGGAATATCGAGAATGCGGTGATCGACCGTATCGAGGAGCAGATGCAGGAGGAAGGATATACCGGACTCCGCGGCAGATATATCCCGACAGCCAAGAATAAGCCGGTGGAAGCTCTGTATGAAAAGCTGGGTTACCACAGGACGGAAAGTACACAGGAGGGCGGTACCTGCTATGAGATCACACTGGCAGAGAGACCGGAGAGGGCCTACTGGCTGAAGGAGACTTTATACGATTGACCTGGGGCTGGGTGACGGCTGCCGGACGGAAGACCGGACAGTGGTAAATGTTAGAAAAAATGAGGATGAGCAGAGGATAACCATATGAAAGAGAAGATCATAAAGCTGATTGAAGATGTATTAAAGGTTCCGGCGGGAACCATCACCGAGGATACCATGATCGAAGATGTGGAGCAGTGGGATTCCCTGGCGCATGTCATGATCATCGGACAGTTGGAGGAAGAGCTTGGTGTCAGCATTCCCTTAGACGAAGCCATTGAGTTAAAAGGAATGCGTGAACTGTTGGAAAAGGCGGGCTGCGAATGAGTGTTACATTAAGAAAAGTGACAGAGGGAGACCTGGAACAGATCATGCGCTGGCGCATGGATCCGGAGATTACCCGCTATATGAATACGGATCCGAAGCTGACTCTGGAAGGGCAGAAGAAATGGTTTGCCAAAGTGCAGCAGGATCCGGATGTGAGCTACTGGATCATTGAGATCGACGGCACAGCAGCCGGCGTCATCAATTACACAGGGCTGACGAATCCCACAGGAGATCTGGGATGGGCCTATTACGTGGGCGAGAAAAAACTGCGCAGCATCCAGACGGCACTGGCGCTGGAGATGAGTATGTATGACCATGCGTTTCTGGATCTTGGGAAAAATGCGGTATACAGTGATGTATTCACCCTGAATCAGGGTGTCATCCAGCTCCATAAGATCTGCGGCTGTGAAGTCGTGGAAGAGAAAAAAGCCCACGTGGTGAAAAACGGAGCTGCTTATGACGTGACATATATGCGCATGACAGCGGAACACTGGAAAGGGATCCGGGACAGCAAGAAGTACGAACATATTGTATTTCCTTAAGGAGGCACTATTATGAACAAAGAGATCATGATCGGGAATCATAAAATCAGTGAAGATTCTCCCACTTTTGTAATTGCAGAGATGTCTGCGAATCATCTGATGGATTTTGACAGAGCAGTGGCTATCATGCAGGCGGCAAAGGATGCCGGTGCGGATGCCATTAAAATACAGACTTACACCCCGGATACCATCACACTGGACTGTGATGATCCCTGCTTCCAGATCACACAGGGAACCATCTGGGACGGAACCACACTGCACAAGTTGTATGAGACCGCCTATACTCCCTGGGAGTGGCAGCCAAAGCTGAAAAAGATCGCAGAGGAGATGGGACTGGTATTCTTTTCTTCTCCCTTTGATCTGACCAGCATTGATTTTCTGGAAGAGATGGAGGTACCGGTATACAAGGTAGCATCCTTCGAGATTAACGACATTCCTTTCATCCGCAAGATCGCCCGTACCGGCAAGCCGATTATTATGTCTACCGGAATTGCCTATCTGGCGGATATCGAGCTGGCACTGCGTACCTGTAAGGAAGAGGGCAACGAGAATGTGATCCTGTTGAAATGTACCTCCGCTTATCCGGCACCCTATGAGGATATTAATCTGAAGACGATTCCTTCCATGAAGGAAGTCTTTGACTGTGTGGTAGGTCTTTCTGATCATACCATGGGCTGTGCCGTGGCCGGTGCCGGCGTGGCGCTGGGAGCCAAGGTGGTGGAGAAACATCTGACACTGCGCAGAGCAGACGGCGGTGCGGATGCGGCATTCTCCATGGAACCGGAAGAATTCAAAGAGATGGTGGATCACATCCGCATGATCGAGAAAGCAGTAGGAAAGGTGACCTACGATCTGACACCGAAGCAGAAAAAGAGCAGAGAACATTCCCGTTCCCTGTTCGTGGCACAGGATATGAAGGCCGGGGATGTGTTTACTCCGGAGAATCTGCGGTCTGTGAGACCTTCCTGCGGACTGCATACCAGATATTATGAGGAACTGTTGGGCAAACGGATCACCAGAGATGCCAGGCTGGGAACCCCTATGGACTGGTCTCTTGTGGATTTCACAGATAAGGAACAGCAGTAAGGAGCGGAAATGTATTATTTTCGTGCGGACGGCAGTGCTGTTACGGGGGCAGGGCATCTGATGCGTTGCCTCACGGTGGCACAGGAATTACAAAAAAGAATAGAGCATCCGGAAGAACTCTGCTTTTTGTGCGCGGAGCAGGCATCTGCGGAACTGTTGCAGAGCTGGAACATGCAGGTGAAGATCCTTGGGACGGATCCTGCCGACCTGGAAGGAGAGCTTTCGGCGCTGGAAGGACTGATCCGGGGAAGCGGGCATGTTTTTCTGGTGGACAGCTATGCGGTGACGGATGCTTATTTGCAGGCATTGCACCGGTTTGGCAGGGTGTATCTGCTGGATGATATGCAGCAGCATGCATTTCCGGTGGACGGTGTGATCAATTACAATCTGTTTGCTTCCCGGGAAAAGTATCGGGAACTGTATGGAAGCAGTACCGGACAGTATCTCGGAGCTGCTTATGTGCCGGTGCGGCAGCAGTTCTGTGAGGCGGCAGCACAGTATGTTTTGCAGGATGATGTAACGGATATCCTGATCACCACCGGTGGCGGAGACAAAGACAACATTGCGGGAGAAATCCTGCGGGAACTGTGTGAGCACAGTCTGGCGGGAAAAAATATAAGGTATCATCTGGTGGTGGGAAGGTTTAATCCGAACCGGGAAAAATTGGAGCAATATGCATCGGAGCACAACAACGTGGTTCTGCATTGCGATGTGAAAGACATGGCGGGACTGATGACGGCCTGTCAGCTGGCGGTGACTGCCGGTGGAACGACAATCTATGAATTGTCAGTTCTGGGAGTGCCTTTTGTCTGTTTTTCTTACGCAGAGAACCAGGAAGGGCTGACGGAATGGCTGGGAAAGCAGGAAATTGCCGGATATGCCGGAAAATGGCATTACACACCGGAAGAGACAAGAAAAGCTATCGGCAGCTGGTGTCGGAATGTCTGTGAGAACAGGGAACTGCGGCAGAGAACCTATGAAGCGGAGAGAACCCTGATCGACGGGCAGGGAGCTGCCCGGATCGCAGAGATCCTGCAGACGGCGGGAATAGAAGAATAGAAGGATAATATCTGAGGTTTATGAAGAAAAACGGCAGCTGGAAGAAAAAAATTTTATATAGTGTGACAGCAGCTGTTTTGTTCGTGCTGCTTTTGGTACTGTTTTTTCCGGGGGACCGGGAATATCAGAGGATTCCTTATGATGTAGTGTTTCTGGGAGACAGTGTATATGGTCTGTGCCTGTCTCTTATACACATCTGACGCTGCCGACGATA
>ERZ1027033.1212-NODE-1212-length-11339-cov-4.914392_pt1 | contig 11339 bp, 10 predicted proteins | sample MGYA00519444_ERZ1027033 | MGnify/ENA primary metagenome ERZ1027033 (study PRJEB26926, sample SAMN06164887) | human gut metagenome | biome: ENVO:00009003; feature: ENVO:2100002; material: ENVO:00002003 | host: Homo sapiens | place: USA | collected 2012 ...
GAGATAGGCTCCGGTCTCGTGGGCTCGGAGATGTGTATAAGAGACAGATTATCTTACATTTGTACTTGTGACGAATGAGAATTCTTTTAGTATGACGAGTGAAAAAGTAGGGGCGAATAACGGGACAGTAAATCATTTTGCAAAGAATGATTTTCAGGTATTTATGAACCTGTTTCACTATGATTTCAGAGCAATCGAGGAGACACTGGGAATCGATTGTTTCCGTACGATCTTAGACTATAAGGCAATCGGCAAGACAGAGCGTATGTATAATAAGAACGTAAGTGAAAAGGTGCGTGCATTATCAGATGAACTTGCAACAGCAGAAGATGTGGATACTTTTTTTGATGCAGTTGTGAAGTTTTATAAAGATTATGGAGTAGGAATGTTTGGTCTTAACAAAGCGTTCCGTATTGTAGAGAATAACGGAAAGCCAGACTTTGTTCCAATTAACAATTTAGATAAGGTTGTATTAGATGATCTGACAGGATATGAGATTCAGAAGAAGAAGCTGGTAGATAATACAGAAGCTTTTGTTCAGGGAAAAGTAGCAAATAACTGTTTGCTTTACGGTGATGCCGGAACCGGTAAGTCTACAAGTATCAAGGCAATCTTAAACCAGTATTATGGCGATGGACTTCGTATGATCGAAATTTATAAACATCAGTTTAAATATCTTTCTGCGATCATCAGCCATATCAAGAATCGAAATTATCGATTTATTATTTACATGGATGATCTTTCCTTCGAGGAATTTGAGATTGAATATAAATATCTGAAGGCTGTTATTGAAGGTGGAATGGAAACGAAACCGGATAATGTTTTAATCTATGCAACATCGAACCGCCGCCATCTGATTCGTGAGACATGGTCAGATCGTTCGGATAAGGACGAAGAACTGCATCGCTCCGATACAGTACAGGAAAAGCTGTCTTTAGCAGCGCGTTTTGGTGTAAGTATCAATTACTCCAAGCCAACACAGCAGGAGTATTTCCAGATTGTAACCAATTTGGCAAAGAAATATCCGGAAATTACAATGAGCGACAAGGAATTATGTGCGGAAGCAAACAAGTGGGAACTTTCTCATGGAGGAATTTCCGGACGTACTGCACAGCAGTTCATTAACTACATAGCCGGAAAGTCTGATAAATAAATACAAATAGACAAAAAAAGAACCCTCGGGGAAAGGGTTCTTTTTGTGCCTCTTAGAGGCATTCATTAAAAGGAGGAAGCCCATATAATTCTTCTATACGGGCTTCAAAATATGAAAAAAATCTTTAGCCACAAGAAATAGAGGGATTTCTTTGTTGCTGTCTATACTATAAAGAAAAAATATGTCCGTTTTTTGACGAAAATTTGAACAAAAGGTGAAACACATCGAAAAATATAGATGCTAAAGAATGAGAATAATGAGAAAATAGGAAAAAATTATTTTGTAAAGTGCTCAAAATAGCTCGAAAACTCGAAAACAGGAGGAGATATCATGGGTGTTGTAATTGGAAAAATGGATGGGCAGGTAGAAAAAATTTTTTTGGGGAATAATTTAACAAGAAGTACAAAAAACTATGCTAAAATCTTGAAAGACAAGGACTTGTCAGAAGAAGAAAAAAAGCGTATTCTGGCAGCAGAGAAGAAAAAGCAGGAAGACGATATTATTTTGTAGGAGATTTTTATGAAGATTTCAGTGGCAATGGCATATTATAATGGTGGGATGTATATAGAAGAACAGATGGATACGATTTTGACACAGCTTGGTGAACAGGATGAAGTTATCGTATCTGTTGATGGAGCAAGTGATGGTTCAAAGCCTTTGCTCCTTAAGATGGCAGAAGAGGACAAGCGGATTCATGTTATAAAGGGACCGGGCAAGGGCGTTGTAAAGAACTTTGAGAATGCGATTCGTCATTGCAGTGGAGAGATTATTTATTTATCTGATCAGGACGACATATGGAAGCCAGATAAGGTAAAGAAGGTAAATGAAGCTTTTTTGAATCCAAAGGTGAAGGCAGTTCTTCATGATGCGCAGATTGTGGATGAGTGCGGAAATCCAACTGGTGCAGAAGGCCTTTTTGCGAACAGAGGAAGCAGGAAGGGAATACTCAAGAATCTTGTAAAGAACAGTTATGTCGGATGCTGCATGGCATTTCGCAGGGAACTGATCCCTGTAATCTGTCCGATACCAAAAGAAATGTACATGCATGATTATTGGATCGGAACTGCTGCGGAGTATATGGGTGAGGTCTGTTTTATAAAGGAACCGTTGATCGATTATCGAAGACATTCTTCGAATGTAACACAGATGACCCATGGAAGTATGAGTTTTATGATAAAGAAGAGAATAGATATCGTGCGATGTCTGGGGCTTTTGAAAAGGCGTGTGAAAGAGGCTGGTGAAGAGATAGAGAAGGTGAATGGATAGAAGATGTTGAAGAAGAAAGAAGAACAAACGACAGGTAAGAATATAGGTAAAAATATGTGCAAGATAGAACAGAAGCTGCAGAGAAAGCATCTGATAGCTCTTTCTTTTTTCCTTCCGCTTCTTGTTATGGCAGGCTGTTGTATTGTATTTGGTGTACAGCCATTTGGAGATAATTCGCTGTTGATCATTGACGGGCTTCACCAGTATATGCCGTTTTACTCTGTGTTGTATGATAAATTAAAAGGTGGGGAAACCCTTTTTTACAGTTTCCGTTCCGGACTGGGAATTAATTTTTTATCGTTATTTTCCTACTATTTGTCCAGTCCATTTAATTTACTGATTTTATTTTTTAAGAAAAGTCAATTAAATATGGCAGTGAGTATGATCATTGTTTTGATGATCGCATGCAGTGGAATGACTGCGGGTATTTATTTTTCTTCAAAGAGTAAAAAGCAGGGATTTTCCATAGTGATGATTTCGATGGCATATGCTCTTTCAAGTTATATGGTTGGCTATTGCTGGAATGTAATGTGGCTGGATGCCATAATGATATTCCCGATCATTATGATGGGATTGGAGCGGCTCATAGAAAAAAAGGATGGAAGACTGTATTGCATTGCACTGTTTTATGCGCTGTACTGTAATTATTATATCGCCTTTATGATCTGTATTTTTGCAGTGATATGGTATCTTCTCTATTCTTTTAAAAGTATAAAACAGTTTTTCTTCCGAGGGATAGCTTTTGCATTTTATTCTTTTCTGGCGGCAGGCATGGCAGCTATTTTACTCATACCTGCTTATATGGGAATCAAACAGACTGCATCAGGAGAGACAATGCAGCTTCCGGAACATAGCTTCCTGACTAGTGTAGCGGACTTGCTTAATCGGCAGTTTGCTTTGTGGAGTCCGATCAGCCATGACAACTTTGATGGGAATGCCAATCTGTATATTGGAATTTTTTCCGTTCTTGCGGTTGGGCTGTATGTATTAAACGGAGAGATCAAAGTCAGTGAAAAGATTAAAAAAGTATTATTAATCGGTCTTTTTTATCTGAGCTTCAGTGAAATGATTCTCAATTTTATCTGGCATGGTTTTCATGATCAGTATGGAATACCGAATCGTTTTTCTTTCTTATTCGGTTTTGTTCTTCTGTATATGCTATGGGAAGTATTTGAGCATTTAGAAGGAGTAAAAGGCTGGCATGCCGCATTTGCCTGTATGGCGGGAGTTGCACTGATGGCTTATGCGAAGCTAAAAGGAACGCAGGTATTAGAAGATAATGTCTATGGTGTGGCAGGAATGCTCTTACTCCTTTATGGGATGTTGTTATTCTTTTATACGCTGTCACGTAAAAGAAAGTATATATACAAGTTTATTTTCTGTGTGGTGGCAGTGATTGAAATTACAGTAACTGCTTTTATGGGATTTAATGAGAACGGACAGATTTCTGTTTCAAAGTTTTTCTATGGAACAGAAGATATGGAAAAAGCAACGGAATCATTAAAGGATGGAACCTTTTACAGAAGTGAGCTTGCCAGTGCGCTTATGGTAGATGAGAATGCCTGGTATCCGATAAACAGTGTGGGGCTGTTCGGTTCTACAGCGACAGACCGCATGGTAACTATAATGGATAATTTGGGATTTTACACCGGATGTAATGAGTATCTTTATAAAGGAGCGACACCGGTAACGAACTTCCTTCTGAATGTAAAATACCTGTATTACCATCAGGAAGACAGCCTGCAGACAGATTTTCAATATGTAAAGTCAGAAGGTTCTTTTGATATTTATGAGAATCCGGCAAAGGGAATGTCCATTGGATATCTCATGAATCGTTCTGTAAAAGACTGGTATTATGACAGTGCCTATCCTTTCCGGGTACAAAATGATCTCGGTGTGCAGGCATTTGGGGTATCAGAGTTGTTCCATAATATCAGAATTTCAGACCCGGAAACGAATGGCTGTACAGCATCAAGGACAAATGATGGAGAGTACTACTTTGAATATAAGGATTCCCGTCCGGATAACATGACATTTACAATTCCAATAACGAAAGATATAGAGAATCTATATCTTTTCTATGATGGTACGCAGGTAGAGAATGCACAGATCAGCGTAGACGGGGTGAATATAAAGTCCGGAGATATTGATGGCTATATGCTTCCGATTGGTAAAGCAGCCGCAGGTTCCGAGGTGAAAGTAACCTTTGAATTAAAAGGGGAGACAGAAGATGGCTATGTAAGACTTTCGGCGGCTGATTTTGATCAACAGGCATATGGTGACCTGAAAAAGATTGCTGCAACAAGAGCATTTTCTGTAGATCGTTATTCAGACCGATTTATAGAGGGAAGTGTCAATGCCGCGCAGGATCAGACTTTATTTTTCTCTATTCCATATGACAAAGGATGGAAAGTTACCATAGATGGAAAGGAAGCAAAAACACATAAGATTGGAGATGCTTTTCTTGGAGTAAATATTTCTTCCGGAAAACATAAAGTATCTTTAAAATATACTCCGCCGGGATTTACCGTCGGATGGAAGATAACTGTTTTATCAGCAGCTATTTTCCTGATTCTTTGTAAGATAATACATTCTAGGAAGCTTCGTCAGCTTCATGGCAAGTGATTTTGTGAGAAGATTTTGAATGTACAGGATATGCACTCTTGGAACTTTTGATACTTCATCTTGTGAGAAGACTCTGAGAGTACATTGATATAAAAAGGAGGCTTAATTATGTTTAAAAAGAAACTAGTTGCTTTATCAGCGATTATGATAGCAGGACTTATGACATTTCAGGCAAATGTATCCGCAGATGCGGTAGAAGAGAAACCATATTTGTCATTGGGCGCAGATCTTAGTGCCAGTCAGAAGAGTAAAGTACTCGAACTTCTTGGAGTAAAAGAAAATGAGCTGGACCAGTATAAAGTAGTGAAGGTTACGAATAAAGATGAGCATAAGTATCTGGATGATTATCTGGATTCTTCAGTAATCGGTACTCATGCCTTATCTTCTGTTCTTATAGAGAAAAGAGATAAGGGCGAGGGAATTGATGTTACAACAAAGAACATTACGTACTGTACCGCAGGAATGTATGAGAATGCATTAACAACTGCAGGAGTGACCGATGCGAATGTAACTGTAGCCGGACCATTTAATATTACAGGTACGGCAGCATTGGTTGGTGCGATGAATGCATATGAAGATATGACAGGAGAGAATATTTCAAGTGAGAGTAAAGATGCAGCAACGAATGAGCTGGTTGTTACAAGTAAGCTGGCAGACCAGTTGAATGATTCTGAGAAAGCAGAGCAGTTTTTAGCATTAATTAAAGAGAAGGTTCTTTCCGATGATGCAAAAACAAAAGAGGATATTAATACAATTATTGATGAATGTAGTAAAGATCTTGATGTAAACATTACAGATGATCAGCGTGAACAGATTGCTGAATTGATGCAGAAGATTAATAAGCTTGATTTAAATGTAAATGACTTAAAAGAACAGGCAAGCAAGATTTACGATAAACTCAGTGAAATGGATATTGATGCCCAGGGTATCTTTGCCAAGATAAAGACGGTATTATCGTCTATTTTTGCAGCGTTAAGTGGCTTACTGCAATAGGTTTACAGGAAGCTATAGAGCCGTACAGCATATAGAAGAATTGCGCCGGGAATTCCAAACAAGGTACAGACGGTACCGGTTATGGGATTAATTCCTACGCCGGTAACGATGTCTCTTGCGGCACAAAAAAAGTTAAAAAAGTAAATGAATCCAAGGCCGGCAGTGCTTCTACCGATAACGAAGAGAAGCGCTGACGGTCTTTTTTTTATGTATGCGATAAAATAACCGGCAAAGCAGGCGACACAAAAGATGAGAAGAATTTGATTCTGGGACATAGTATACCTCCAAAAAGGTTGTTTTTAGATTGTATGAAGAAAAAGCGGAAAATATGAGGGAGGATAGATAAAACAAATGGAAAATAAAATAAAAAAAGTAAAAAACAGGTAGACAAAATGCTTGTGATATGATATATTGATTTTGGAATAACTGTTATATATTTACATAATATAAATGAGGAGCAGAGTGCTTCCGGAAGATTACATAGGAACGTAGGAGGTGTTATAGTATGCGTTTTTCAGATATTCATATGATTATGATCGGAGAGGAAGGGGAATATGGGAGAAGATTGGTAAGATATCTGGAGACACACCTTTCTACTGCGATACGGGTATATCATTTTACAACAACAGAAAGTTTTTTAGCTTTTAAGGAGAGGGCAGACATTTATCTTTTAGATGAAGCTTTTTTTCAGAGGCTTTCCGAGGAGAAGCAGAATGTTTTGCTAAGAGAGAAGCGGCTGATTTTGCTGACTGCACAGGAAGAGGAAGGCACCTTTTGCAAGTATCATAATCCGAAGGAACTGTTAGATAGACTGAGCCGGTTTTCAGATGAGATGGAAGAGCTAGCCAGGAGAGAAGACAGAAGAGAAGAAGAAAGAGTGGAAGGGAGAGAGAAGGGAAGAGAGACTGCAAGAACAAGATTAACCATGATATATTCTCCGGTTTATGAAGAGAAACTTAAGGAGATCGCGCGGTCTTTTATGAAGGAAGGAGATGTATATATCGGTGCGGAAGACCTGGGATATAAGGAGAATATTTCAGCATATGGGCAGGGAAGTGATATGGGAGATCTGTGTTACTATATTCATCTGCGTGAAGAGCATGTCATGGATAGGATGCGGGACATGCTGGTAAGAGAAGAGGATATCGAAGTGTTACATCCTCCGGATATGTATTTTTATTTACGGGAACTGACGAAGGAAGATTATATATGGTTTTTTGACAAGGTAAGGAAGGAGGGGACATACAGGGAAGTATTTTGGGGAGCCGGAATGGGCTTTGTATCAGACCTGGATATACTGCGCTGTTTTGACAGGATTATTTTGCTGGATTCGAGAGAGAATATACGTCTGAATCTCTTCTGTGACCGCTTAGAAAAAGTGCTGAATCTCAGAAGTTTTCATCAGGGGGCAGCAGAGCAGAAGGAGCAGTGTCAGGAGTCTTTTCATCAGAATACTTTGTGTCAGGAACCTGTGAATTCTCGTAGGGAAGCTTCTGGTCAGGAATCATGGAAACGTGTATACAGGGAGGATATTTTGAATGGAACTGCCTGGTAGGAGAGAACTTCGGGAACAGATTTTACATCAGATGGATGGAAGAACATCTTATGTCAGTGATGCAGATGTGTATAGAGAGATTGATAAGGCTATTTTGCGTTCAGGACATAGTGGATATGGAACACTTTTGGAGAAGGAAGAGCTAAGAAGGCAGATGTTTTCCTCCATCCGGGGTTTTGATGTTCTTGAGAAGTATTTAGAAGACAGCAGTATCAGTGAGATTATGGTTATAGGAGCTTCTCACATTTTTGTGGAGCAGAATGGCAGGGTAAGAAGAACAAGAGACCATTTTTTTGAAGAAGCCGATGTATATCGACTGATCGAACAGATTGTAGCGCCGACAAACAGGATGGTGAATGAAGCTTCCCCTATTGTGGACAGCCGCCTTCCGGACGGTTCAAGAGTGCATATCGTATTACCGCCCATATCTTTGGAGGGTCCGGTTATCACTATTCGAAAGTTTTTAAAAGGAGGAATGACCATTGCAAGATTACTCGCTTTTGGAGAATTTCCCGAAGCGCTTACAGGGATACTTTCTGCTTTGGTGAAGGGAAAGTACAATATTTTGATCAGTGGGGCGACAAACTCAGGGAAGTCTTCGCTCTTGAATGCACTTGCAGAATATATAGGACAGGAGGAACGAGTGATCACAATAGAAGATTCAGCGGAACTCCAATTGTTTCATGTTGATAATCTTGTGCGGTTAGAGACAAGGAATGCAAATGTGGAGGGAGCGAATGAAATTACGATGCAGGATCTGATCAAGGCTTCTTTGCGAATGCGTCCGGACCGAATTATTGTCGGTGAAGTTCGTGGTGCGGAAGCGATGTCGATGCTTCAGGCGTTATCTACAGGGCACAGTGGATCGTTTTCTTCGATTCATGCGAATTCCTGCCGGGATGCGCTCCGGCGTCTTGAAACGATGGTCCTTATGGGAATGGATATGCCGCTTGGAGCAATTCAGGGTTTGATTGCTTCTTCTGTAGATATTCTTATACATTTGGGAAGATGCCTGAACGGAGAGAGAAAGATATTAGAGATAAGTGAGATTAAAGATTACAGCCGGACAGAGTATGAAACACATGCATTGTTTCAGTATGATAAAGATCATGGATTAGAGATTCGGGAAGATCTGTTCCATGTAGAGAAGCTTAAAGATTATGGACAGTATGAGAAGTATTGTGAGGCGGTGAAGTTGTTTCGTGAAGGAAGGGCAGAACAGAAGAAGGCGAGGGCGTAATCTCAGCAGTATAACTTCAGACAGAATCAATCTGGATAAGTGCAAGGAGAATGTAATCTTTTTTCTGGCAGGAGAGCTGGGATTATTGCTGCTGAATATATTGTGCTATGGAGATATGTACTGGATGATTCCGGAACAGGTATTAATGGTTCCCTGTTTTAAGATATTGAAAGAAAGGAAGAAAAAGAAGGAACAGCAGCTATATCAGAAAGGGTTTCAAGATCTGCTGCAGTCACTGCTGACTTCTCTTCAGGCAGGATATTCTCTTAATAATTCCTGCAGAATCGCACTAAGAGAGCTGGAAAGTCTATATGAAGGGGAGCAGAATCCGATGCTTGGGCAGATGAGAAGAATCGTGCAGGGAATTGATCTGCATATTGCGTTAGAACAGCTTTTTATGGATTTTGCGGAGCGTACGAATCTGGAGGAAGCGAGACAGTTTGCGGTTGTGATAGAGATTGTGCAAAGTACAGGTGGGAACGTAGTGGAGATTTTGAAAAGGACAATGCAGCACTTGAAGTATAAGATGGATACGGAAGAAGAGATTCGGGTTCTTCTTAGCGGAAAGCTTTTTGAGAAGAATATTATGTTGTCTATGCCGTTTTTCATTTTGGTATATCTTCGCTTGGCAAACCCGGAATATGTTGCCTGTTTTTATAAATCCGTTGCGGGACATCTGATTATGTCAGCGATGATTGGTATTACAGTAGCATGCTTTTTCTGGTCAGATAAAATTATGGATATTCAATTTTAAGATAGCATGCAGAAAAGTTTCAGAATTCGTTGTTTTGGTATTCACAGATAAGGAAGAATCACCAAAATATAATCAGCATCAGTGGAGGCGGAAATCTTTATGTCAGAACGATTTTTATATACTATTTGGAACAGGCTTCCTTTTCGTTTTAGACAGCGCCTGAAGCAGAATGTAAAAAGAAATATGCAGGAACAATATGCAGAGTCAGAACAGGAATTATATAGAAGGACAGAGCAGTTTCTTTTAAAACAGGGAAAGATTATATTTATAGAAGTTATAATCGGAGGGCTGTTGTTAGCGGTTGTTCTTGCCTGGCATATTTTCAAGCCGGATTATATTTTGCTAAAGCGCAATCCCTTTGGACAGGGGACAAAGGAAGTCCAGATTTCTTTACAAAAAGGTAATAAGAAAAAACAGATACAATATAAGTTAGAGGAACAGAAGATTTCATTAAAAGAACGACAAAAAGTATATCAAGCTTTTTTTAAACAACTAAAAAAGGAGATGCGGGGAAGGAATCCTTCTTTGTATAAAGTAAGTGAAGCTTTGAATCTCCCGGAGAGTATTGCGGGATATCCGTTTGAAATTATGTATGAATTGCCGGAAGACGGCTCCGTTCATTTAGACGGAACGTTAAGTGAGGAAGTACAGACACAGTTACATAAAGGAGAATGTCATAGCAGATATATTATAGTGACAGCGCATTACCGAGAGTATAAGGAGAAGAGAAAGTATAAGATTTCTATTGTTCCAAAAGAAGCTTCTTCTAGGAAGAGTGCGTTTTACCAGGTGCAGAAGTATTTGAAAAGAACAGAGAAAGCAAGCCGTCATGAGTCAGATGTTAAAATAGTATCGTCTTATGGAGAAGCCAAGATCAGGGCGGAACAGCAGGAAGCAGGAGGAAGAGGAGCTGCAGTTTTATTTCTTGTGACGTGTCTATGTATACCTGTACATAATTATTTGAAACTAAAGGAAGAGGGCGAGAGACACCGTAAAGAAGCAGAGAAAGATTTTCCTGTGATTGTTCATCTTCTTACATTGTACATGGGAGCGGGGTTATCCTTTCTTTCCGCAGTGAGAAGAATTGGTTTTCATTATCAAAAACAGAAGGAAGCAGATGCGAAACAGAAAAAGTATGCGTTTGAGAGAGTGCTGCTTATGGAACAGCAGATGAATAACGGAATGAGCCAAAAAGAAGCCTGTCAGAACTGGGGAATGCAGTTTCATTCAGAAGCTTACCAAAAGCTGGCTCTGATTCTGGTACAAAGTTTTACAAAGGGTTCTAAAGAAGCATCAGCGATGATGGAGGCAGAAGAACGGGAAGCATTTCAAAGACGGGTGGAGAGAGCAAAGCAGGAAGGAGAGGAGGCCGCAACTCGATTACTTTTTCCGATGATCGTATTACTGTGTCAGGTAATGTTACTTGTAATGTATCCGGCGTTGATTCGGTTTCAGGGATTTTAGATTTTCAAAAAGATAGGAGGAGTAGCTATGTGTTTTTCAGTAGTAAAAAGAAGATTTACAAAGCGATGCGAGAAAAAGGATGTGCCGGCAGGTAGAAATCGACTGAGGATGATTCTGGCTTCCCAGGATGGAATGGGAGTGGTGGAAGTTATATTAATTATCGTTGTCCTTATCGGTCTCGTCATTATTTTTCAGACGAATATTAAAGGAGTGGTAGCATCTATTTTCTCCACAATACAGAAACTGTCTCTTATACACATCTCCGAGCCCACGAGACCGGAGCCTATCT
>ERZ1027033.1216-NODE-1216-length-11321-cov-7.244097_pt1 | contig 11321 bp, 15 predicted proteins | sample MGYA00519444_ERZ1027033 | MGnify/ENA primary metagenome ERZ1027033 (study PRJEB26926, sample SAMN06164887) | human gut metagenome | biome: ENVO:00009003; feature: ENVO:2100002; material: ENVO:00002003 | host: Homo sapiens | place: USA | collected 2012 ...
ATAGGCTCCGGTCTCGTGGGCTCGGAGATGTGTATAAGAGACAGTAGTTATACACCAGGATGCGCTGGACATTGTCCGTGCGGCCGGGGGCGGCACCGTTGAGCACGTCGGTGACGTTGGTGGTGACGGGGGCGAAGTGGTCGAAATACTTGAAGCCCCGGATCTGCTCGATCTCATCGGTGAACACCCGGTCGAAGAACAGGTCGCAGTTCTGGAAGCCCATGGTGCAGATGGGGATGACGGTGTAGCCCTCCTTGAAGTATTCGTCGGTGACGAAGTTCTCCGTGACCTTGGTAATGGCGGAGATCACCAGGTCAGAGCCGCCGATGACCTCCTCATAGGTGTCGCACAGGACGAAATGCACGTCCGGGTCCTGACGGAACAGGTCCATGATGCGGTTTTCGTGGCCGTGGTAGCGGATGAGCTTCAGGGTGATGGCGCGGCGGTCCCCCTCCGCCCGCAGAGAAGCGATAAACGCCCGGATGCACACAGTCATGATGTTCCCCAGGCCAATGAGGCCCACGGTCTCGAAGTCCGGCCGGGTGAACAGGCGGGCGGAGTGGGCGGCGGAGATGCCGGTGCGGAGGGTGGTGATGTACTCCCCGTCCATCAGGGCCTTGAGAATGCCGGTGTCGGACTCGTAGAGCAGGATGTCGCCCATCATTACGGAGCGCTCCTCGCCCCGCTTGATGCCGTGGCGGCCGATCATCTTCACCATGGCCAGGTTGCCCCGCTCATAGATGCAGGGCATGACGTTGTAATAGTCGCCATCCTGCTGGGAGATGTGGATTTTGGGGGGCAGGGTGTAGCCGGACTTTTCCCGCAGGGCCTCGTCCACCCAGCGGATGAGCTCGCTGTCCGGAGTCTCGGCTGCAATGGCCCGGACGGCTTCAAAATCAAGTACTTTCGTGTGTTCTCTCTCCATTTTCATCTTTCTTCTCTCATATAAGCCCTCCGGCTTTCGCCGGAGGGCTTCGGGGGTCATCAATAGAGCTTTGCGCCAGCGGGGATGTGGGGATCGACCATCAGCAGGTGGAGCTTCTCCTGGCCGTTTTCCTGGTGCACGGCGGAGATGAGCATACCGCAGGACTCGATGCCCATCATGGGCCGGGGCGGGAGGTTCGTGATGGCGATGCAGGTCTTGCCTACCAGCTCCTCCGGCTCGTAATACTCGTGGATGCCGGAGAGGATCACCCGATCCGTGCCGGTGCCGTCGTCCAGAACGAACTTTAAGAGCTTCTTGGACTTCTTCACGGCTTCGCATTCCTTAACCTTCACGGCACGGAAATCGCTCTTGGAGAAGGTGTCAAAATCCACCTGATCCTGGAACAGCGGCTCGATCTCCACATTGGAAAAATCAATTTTTTCTTCGACGATAGGAGCCGCTTCAACGGACTTTTCTTCCGCCTTGGTCTCGGCCTTTTCGGTCTTATCCTTGTCCAAAGGTTTCATTGTCGGGAGCTTTTTTGTGGTTCTTTCATACTCGACCAAGCTGGTGTTAATACTATTAAATTCTCCATATTCCAATTATCCCCCATACTTCATATTTTTGCTCTACTTTGAGTCACTTTGCGGGCAAATGATGTAAAATATGATGTAAATGATGTAGGGCGATAGTAGTATATGCAAGAGCATATTCATATACAAGAAATTATAACTTCTCTTATTTACAATGTCAATCCACATCAAAGTAACGCTGCCTTATCTTTTCCTGCTTCAGAACAAGAAAAAAGAACACACAACACTCTGTATGTTCTCTTTCTGTATGTGAAGTCCAATATTATACTTTGAAGTAGCTATCCAATCCTTTGAACTCTTCCGCTTTCATTTCTTTTGTAACATCAGCATAGATGTTCAGTGCAGTTGAAATATCTGAATGTCCGAGTGCGTCTTGAATGACCTTTATATTTACTCCAGCTTCACACATTCTTGTTGTAAATGTATGTCTAAGCGAGTGGCAGCTAAAATGAGGAAGTAACACATCAGGTTCATCACTGTGCAAAAACTGCTCATCATTGCAATCACGGATAATTCTTCGGATTGCTTTGTTGAGTGTGGCTTGGTGCTGTGCCTGACCAAAACGATTGATGAAAATAAAATCTGTATATCCGTCAATCGTGACCTCGCAATGAAGTCCTAAATCTTCCTGCTTCTGTTTCTCATGTTCAAATGCTTCTTTCACAAAGCCGAGCATTGGAACCTGCCTCATACTCGCCGGAGTCTTCGTTGTATTTACATTGAAATAACAGCCACTTTTACTTCCCTCGGTTCTGTGGTCATAATATACAAGAGTATGATTAACATCAATCATTCCACTTTCCATATCAATATCACACCATCTCAATCCAGTTACTTCCCCCACACGAAGTCCAGTTCCTATCATTACTGCAAAGACCGGATACCAGTGTTCATATACAGGGTGGGTTTTCAGGAAATTCAGAAATAGCTCCTGCTCCGGTTTCGTCAACGCTCTACGCTTTTCCGACTGAAAACAATGTGCTTTTTTCAATTCTCTCAACACATTATCTGACGGGTTATTTCTGATAAAGTCATCATCGACAGCAATCTGTAAAACCTGATGAAGAACCGTATGTATATTATCAATCGTTGAAGGCTTCAAATTTCTTTCATCAACAAGATAATTGTAGTATTTCTTAATATCTGATTTCTTCAGCGTTGATATTCTTTTACTTCCAATCACTGGTCGCACAAAGGTATTGTACATATATTTGTAATTTTCAAAGGTATTATTCTTCAGCCCTCTTTTCATATTTGCCCAAAGGTCAAATAATTCATCAATGGTTGTGTATCGTGCTTCAGTCTTAATACCATCACATTTATCTTTCTGAATACGCTTCTCTTTTTCTCTCAGGTCATCTAAAGTTCTTGCGTAAACAAATCTTCTTTTCATCTGGCTGTCCTGCCAGCTAAATTGATAAGTACCGTCTTTTCTCTGAACCTCTCCGGTTTTCAGAACAACCCTTGATTTATCTTTTCTTTTTGTCGCCATTGTATCCTCCTAAATTCTAAACTGCTTATCTATATATTTGTCCAGTCGTTCCCTCACAATATGGATTTTATTGCCTATCCATATTGCAAAGGGACAACCTGCTTGATTAGACAACTCACGCAACTTCGTTCTTCCTATACCGGAATATGCTGCGGCTTCTTCGATTGTCAGCCACTTTCTTTCCCATATCGGTTCTTCAGCATTGCTTATGAGTTTTTCCTGATATGTTCTTACTTCGGCAAGTAAGCGTTCATCATCATTCAAGGAAAGTAAGTTTTTCAATGTATTCATCAAAAATCCTCCTCTTAATCATTCGACGATTTCCTATATGAAGAACAAATGGGCATTCTTCTTGGCTTGTTAGTTTTCTCAGTCTTTCTCTACCTATGCCAGAATATTCAACTGCTTCATCAATCGTCAAATTAGACTTATGCCATATCGGCACATCATATTTTTTTCGGATAATCTTTTCTGTATCTGCCATTACGGAAGCACCTCCTTGTTTTTTTCTGCCCTTATGATAATTAAAAAATGGCGATGAGCCTATCATGCGAACCGACCCATCGCACATTTTACAAATCAGCTATATCGAATACGCATTATCAAGATATTCGTCCAGTTTTCTTCTTTTAATCAGTCGCTTACTTCCATTCCAAAGAACAAAAGGGCAAAACTCCGAGTCGGACATTTCTCTTAATTTTCTTGAGCCAATACCACAATAAGCTGCGGCTTCTTCTACTGTAAGATTGGACTTCTTCCAGATAGGAATAATGATTTTATTTTCTGTCATTGCTTCCCCTCTTTTCTTTCTTTGATGAATATCTGTCGGTAACAACATAATCCCAACCATCCCCATCACACTTATCACATCTGTCTTTTCGCTTTGCAAATGGGTCAAGTCGCCTTACAATATAGTCCGGATTGTGGATGTAATCATTCAGGCACTTCGGGCATAGACAACGAATATTTTCTTTCCCCTCCGGCTTGTAAACCCAAAGTCCAAAAGTCTTTTTCAAAGTTGCGTTTATCTGCCTGAAAAGTTTATCGTCATCTACCGTACCTATGTATTCACGCAAATCCTCTCTATTGACTGTCCGTATCTGCTCCAGAAGAACCATTGACGGTTTCTTCAGTCCAAACTCCTCGCCAAGAATAATGTGCGATGGCAAATATCTTTTCTTGATTACACTTGTAACCGCTGCAACAATAATCGTCGGAGCATTCTGGTTATAATCGTCTGCCTGAATGACAAGCACCGGACGTTCTCCGCTTTGTACTGAACCACTGTTATCTCCAAAGTCATAGTAGAATAAATCCCCACGACAAATCATTTTTTCTTTCATATACATAACCTCACAAGAATCAAATTTTTAAAGTGTCATTCGTATCCGGAATGAAATAACCCCTTCACTCATTTGGACAAAGGGGTCTGAAATGCACACCCAAAATCAGAGATTTTCATAAAATTTGATAAAGTTTTTCTTTGCCGCAGCAATAGACTTATCTACGGAGCTGTAATATACGCCCTCCTGCTTTGCAATCGCTCTGGAACTCAGACCGCAGCACACATTCTTCATAAGGCGTTCCCTTTGAAGTGGCTGCAACATTGAAAGTGCTATCCTTGCTTTCCTGATTTCACACTGACGCAATTCTTCTCTTTCCAGTTCAAGCCTTTCTTCCTCTGCTCTTTCAAACGGGTCGTCAAACATAATGGCAAGTTCTTTATGGAACTGTGAGGACATTTCATCGTCATATCCATAGCAGTCAAGTGTGCGACTGCTTCTCTTTGCATACTTGTCCTCATTTCGGTTTGCATCGTCAATTACCTCTCCCTGTGCAATGGAAAGATGAACAAACGGAGAATATCTTTCTATAACAAGGGGATACTTCTCCCAAAGCTCTTTTACCGATAATTCCGTAATAATCGCCCATCTCTCATCTCCGGTATAACCGTTATATTCGTATTTAAGATTTATCAGTTTACAATCCTTTGCAAATAATTCTTCTTGTTCTGTTAATGTAAGTTTGTTTGTCATTTCCGTAATCTCCTTTGAATTTTGAAAAATTGATAAGTTTCAAAATTCGGAGATTACGGGTACTCAGCTATCTGGCACTGCCATGCGTTATAAAACATAAAAGTCCTTTCCCAAGTAAGGGAAAAGACCTAATACTGCACGAAGCATAATCGAATAAAACAGCAACAAAAAAAGCACCGTCGAATCTGGACAGCAAAGAATACTTCTATTCTTCACTTATCCGGCTTCGTACGGTGCTTGGTAGTTTAGCAAATAAATTGCTTATCTCCGCTTACTCGATTAGAAATCGTTTCGATATTTACTTGTAATATTCATCGCCTGCAATTCCTACTATATCCGTTCCTGCGGATTTTGCGGAAGTAAGCGAGATTTAAGATATGGACATTCTTGCATTTCTGACACTTCACACTCAAATGTCCGGTTGCGTCTGAAAATACTCTTTGTATCCTGAACCCACAAGTCGGGCAGAGAATATCACGCTCTTTCAGACTTTCTGCTTCTACTCTTGACAGAAGCAATCTCTTTTGTATTTCAGGTGCTACCTGAGTCTGTAACCTCATTGAGAAACACCTCCCAGATTTAACTCATTGGAAATGTACTCAAGGATATTGTGATACTCAAATAGTCCCATATCTCTCAATCTGATAACCAAGGCTGTATAAGATACTCCGATATAAGCTGCCATTCTGCGGATAACTGCTTTATCCTTTGAAGTAATGGTATTATCGCCATAAACTCTTATCGGATTTGACTGATTATATTTCGCCAAGGCATTTTCAATAATTCTTCTCGGCATAAGAAGCGAAGCTCCCATTGTATCTGCCTGCCACTCAACAGACGCAAACATCTGAGCCAGTTCCTCTTTGGAATAACTACGCTCACTGTCATACTCTGCATGAAAGCGTCCTTCACTCGGCATTGCATACATCTTACTCAAGATATGATGTGACGCTTCGTGTGCCATTGTAAATCTGCGACGTCCCTGCTCCTTTTCAGCAAGAAGAAATTTATCAAGTACGATGGTATCTTTCGGGAAAACAAAGGGAATAATTTTTCCGTCCTGATGTACCAGCAGTGGTGTTGCTCCATCTGCCAGAAAACCAATCCTACCTGCATCATCTTCTGCGAAAGAAGCGTATTCAATTCGTAACATAAGAAATTCTGTAATGAAATGTTCTATGTCGATGGATTGAATCACTCGATTGCTAAACTTATTAGCATAAGCTGTTATCAAGCCTTCGCTGATTTCTTCCAACTCGGCTCTTGACATATAAATACTCAAGTTGTGTCCACCTCCGACTCCACCTTGTCCGGCGGTGCAACTCCTCCGGCAAAGTTCTGTTGTATTTCCGCACTATCCAAATTGATTAGATAGCGAATTCCTTCAAGTGTTCTCATTCGTCTGTCCTCTGTTATAGTTCTTTGATGATGTGACAAGCCACACCCTGAATGCAGCACTCATCTACAATGATGTCTTTCATCTTCTTATTTTCCGGATGGAGAATGATTTTCTTATTCTCATCATCTCGGAAGTAGCGTTTCAATGTATTCTGATTATCCACAAGGGCAACTACTATATCGCCCTCATTGGCTTCTACCTGCTTTTTGACAACCACAAGGTCGCCGTCATCAATCCCTGCTTCAATCATAGACTGACCGCTTGCTCTTAATATAAAGAAATCTCCTTTGCCGAAAATAGCAGTAGGAAGTGATACATATTCTTCAATATTTTCTTCCTCATACTGAGGACTACCACAAGGAATAGAACCTACAATCGGTGTCTGTGTCTGTTCGCCACTGTACTTACGGGTCACATTGGTACAAATCTCCTGCCCGTCATACTCAATCATATTCTTCTCAGCCATCTCTACCAAGTATTTATATGCTGTACCTCTGGCAATTCCAACAGCTTCAGCAATCTTCGTAGTCGATGGGGATTGTCTGTTTTGCAGGTAATAATCCTCGATATACTTTTTTATCTCACTCATAAGTTCAGGACTCTTGCTTCTCATACCTGCACCTCGCTTTCTTTTCTATCGGAAGCAGTTTGCTTTCGATAGTTTTATTATACCTGATACGAAAATTTTTTCAAGTAGGTTTTTCGCAAAAGAAAAGAGGTGTCGCAAATTGCTAACACCTCAAAATTTCTTTGCTTGCACTGAAATCATTAACTCCAATGGCTTACTATTTTTCTCTATTCTCATCTTTTCTTATACAATACAAGTTCCGGATTCTTACCGTCTTCTTCATAAGTGCAAATAAGAATAAAATCCATATCTGCAACAACGCCGAAACATCTATCGCCGCCGTATTCACATTCAAGCTGATTGCCCAGATATGTCTTTGCCTCATTCAAAAACTTAGCCGCTTGCCCATTCGGAAGCCGGTACTCAAGATTCACATACTTTCCCACAAGGGCATTCAGTTTTTCCACCTTTGGCATTCCGTCAACATTCAATTCGTTAATTTCATTGATTAACTTTTTCTTGAATTCTTCAAACTGACCGTTATCACTAAGCTCATCATATTTCTTCCAGTAATCCAAAGTAGGAAGCAGCTCTTTCATATAAGAACGGGCTTGTTCCTCCGTGAAATTCTCGCTTACCATATTCTTAACACAAACTTCAATCAAATCATCCATATCATTGTAAGTATATGTTCCGTCGGCATAACACCACTTACAATAGTCCTCATTAAAAGAACCATCGTGATTATGCCCGATAATATTATCATCTTCAAGCGGCATTCCGCAGCATTGACAAACAAGCTTTCTCGGTGAGCCTAAAAGTGTATTTATGGAAACATCGAATACTTTTGACAGCAATTTCAATGTTTCCGTATTCGGAACTGTTTCTCCGTTTTCCCAACGTGAAACTGCCTGACGACTTACAAAAACTTTTTCTGCAAGCTCATCCTGCGACATTCCCTTTTGAGTACGAAGTTCAAGTATGACCTGTTTTGTATCCATTATGCAGTACCTCCCTTACACCTTTATTATAGTCTCACGCATTATCTCAAACAAGCAACTCGCAGTTGCTGTCCTTATTACTCGCCTTTTTCGTTCACGGCTAACCAAATTTCACAATGATAGTTTGGGGCGGTTGTATTCACAAACGGATAAACTCCACGCCCTAAGCATATTCATACTTCGAGCTTTGTGGGAAGATTCTGCCGTTTCTTGACATCGTATGCTTTGGAGTGTTACATTTCCTGTTCTTTGTTTCCTTTTTCCTGCATACCCTCATCGGCTTGTGCAATCATCTGTTTGTACTGTTCTTTCACACTTTCCGGTGCAAGTATCTGTACTTTTCCATTAAAGCCAAACACCCAACCGAAAAAGGTAGGACTGGCTGATACTTCGGTCTGTACTCTGAAAGAAGTCATATCATACGCAAGGGTTGTCACATCTTCTCCGAAACGGTCAACCATTGTTTTCATCAGACTGTTATCACACCGTAAATCCACAAGAACTTTCTCGCCTGAGAACATAAAGAAAACTTCCTTTGTGTAATTCTCAATATCAAAATCATCAGGCATAGGAACAATATCTTTATCCAATATCTCCGGCTTGGAAGCAATACGGTCTACCCTGAAATTGATAACCTTGCTTTTCTTCTCTGAATATCCGAGAACATAATAATAGTCCCCACACCAGAGAAGTTTATACGGACTGAGCTTATACACTTCGCCTTTATTCTTCAGAACCTTTTTCTTTAATCCGGTATAATCGTAATACTGGAAAGAAATCTGCTTGCCTGCGTTGATGGCGTCATTTATAGCGTCGATGATATAATATATCTGCTCATTATCCGGCTTAATGCGATTGACCACATAGTTATTACGCTTCAGCTTTGCCACCTGCCCCGGACTGGTCATCGTATGTATCTTCTCAATCAGAGTTTCGCTTTTCTTCTTTGTAATGAACTTCGATGACTCCACTGCATCTATCAGCAGTTTCAGTTCCGGCAATTCAAACTTACGGCTGGCTACAAAATATTTGCTCTGAGTAGAATGGATAGTAACAATATCCATTCCAAACTCCTGAAGTGCAGCAATATCTTTTGTGACCGTCGTTCTATGTGCAGATATTCCGTATTCATCATTCAATATATTGATTAACTGTGTTGTGGAAAGAGGATTTTCTTCATCGGTTCTTTCCAGTAAAATCTTTTGTAAATATAAAATTCTTGGCTTTGTTTCCATAGCCCGTCCTTTCTAAATTTTCACAATACTTTATATGAAATATAACCATTCTCATTTTAATTAAAGTGGTAAATCCACTTTCATTGCATCTATATCTTCCATAATTCTTTCTTTGTAGAAATAAAATAGTCCCCAAAATTTTTCCTTATTTTGCTCAAATTGTCCATATTCATTTCCAAAAATGTCACGAATTACAAAAGGTAACACATAATCTGAAATCTGGGTATCCATCTTTATATGTTCCATTCCAATAGTATTTATAATTCTCGAATAATTTTCAGTAAACCAAATATTATCTGTCCATTGCTTATTACATCTAAATGCTTCAAACGACTTTTCAAAACACTTACGATAAATACTGCTTATATTATCTGCTAACTGAACCAATTCATTTTCTTTGCTATCAACAAAATTGATATATATTTTATTATCTTCAAACGACTGATTATATTCTTCTTCGTACCCCATTAAGTTATCGTGATATATTTCTGTCTTGCTCATATCAACTCCGTGTAGATGTTTTAAGCTCAAAAGCATTTCTCCTAATGCCGTCATATTCACAAAATTTACAGTATTTTTGCAGCTATACGCTTCGTAAGTTAACGGGAATTCTCCATAATCCTTATTTTCTAACATAAGCTTAGCAAATGCTATATACAAATTATAATCATTTCTATCCAGTTTCTCATAAGGAAAGGAAATAAGATATTCCAAAAACTCTTTTTTAGAATTATCGGTGTTTTCACATACTGCGGAACAATAATGTAAAAACAGTTCTTCTTTTTCTCCCGCCAAAGCACTTGCCATCATATAAAAAGTTAATGTTTCTTGCTGTTGAAAAGGCACTCCAAAAATATATACCGAAATCAATGTTGACAAGTAAAATATCTTATCATAATTACAGATAAAGAAATGCTTATCATCAAGCACATTTGTTATAAAATATTTTAGGGCTTCATTATTACGCTGAGTCATAAGCTCAGAACCTTTTATTTCTCCTGTAAATCCGAAACGATTCTTAAACTGTCTATACTTGTTCAGTATTTCTATTTCATCTTCTTTATCAGCAACAAAAACACTTCCCAATACAAAATGTCGTTGTCCATCATTAAACAATTGTCCATTTTTGTTTGGCATAATACAACCGGAATATCCAGATTCATCAAAAAATAATTTCAATTCATTTCTCCTTATGCTAAACGATAATTTACCACATCAATCACTGATGGTAGCCTGACCGTTCATTAACATAGGCAGCAACCAGTCACGAAGTTTAACAAGTTCTTGATTTTCGCAAATATTTTTACTTATTTGTGCATATATAGCCTGAGTAGCTTCGTGATAAGCACGTAAAACTGTATCTTCAGGAATAATAATGTGAACGCCTGCCAAATCATCATTGTTTACAGCTTCTTGAGTCGCTCCGTGAGCAAGCATATCTTTATGAATTTCAAAATATGCATTTGAAACATAAGAAGCAATATATTCAAAACTGATTTCGTTGCATTGTAATCCGCAAAATCCTGTTGAAAGAATACAACTTGAAATAATAGGTTGCATTTCTTTGTTTAGGTAAAGATGTTTAATACTATTTTTCATTTTAGCAAACCATACAGAATTTATACTTGGTTGCATATTAGCACGACTTTCTCTACCGTCGTAATCAACAATAGTTCCTGTTGAGATAGAAGTACCTTTAACATCGGCTGTTGCTAGGTATGTTTTTGTATTAAAGATTTCGACTCCGGGTTTTATTATGGAAGATAAACAGTTTGAAATTACAGATTGAACTTTCCAATTTTCAGGAATATTACGTTTCAAAGTATCATTCCAAACCATTTTTCCACCGGAAGTCTGATAAGGATTGCCATCGTTATCAGGAAAATCAAATTGGGTAAACCAATAATCATATAAAAGCATAAGTTGCTGCTCTAAATTATCGTTTATCTTTTCATTTACAGTTATTTTTTTATCTATGCTTCTTAAAACCGTGGATATATTTTTTTGTATTTTCATATCTGGTAAATCAATAACCTGTCTCTTATACACATCTCCGAGCCCACGAGACCGGA
>ERZ1027033.1221-NODE-1221-length-11265-cov-5.076182_pt1 | contig 11265 bp, 5 predicted proteins | sample MGYA00519444_ERZ1027033 | MGnify/ENA primary metagenome ERZ1027033 (study PRJEB26926, sample SAMN06164887) | human gut metagenome | biome: ENVO:00009003; feature: ENVO:2100002; material: ENVO:00002003 | host: Homo sapiens | place: USA | collected 2012 ...
GAGCCTTATCGTCGGCAGCGTCAGATGTGTATAAGAGACAGTGGCTGGTCTGATTGACAGAGAAGGCTACGTATTTCCCCGATGGATGCCAAGAGGGATAGACCAAAGGCGAGATCGTCTGATCGGTCTTCGTATTTAATTTCTCGATCTTGTCTCCGTCGATCAGATAAGTGCCCGAATACTTATCCCTCATGTGGAACAGCATTTTATCGGGGTTTTGCATACAAAAAGAATGGCAATTCATACAGTTTTGACCGCTGTATTTGTTTTCCATGATAGGGCTTTGCTTATAATCTTCCAGATTCCGTTGGTAAATACCCATTTGATTCCAAAGTTCGTATCCGGGTTCGATCAAGCGATAAGCCAGATATGAATCCATGGGTTCCGGAGCGACGAATAGTGAGAATTCCGGATAGGCGAGCCATTCTTTGTCTTTTGCGTAGAGCTTTACTTGTATCGCTTTTCCTGTCGCCCTTTTCAGCAATTTTCTCCAATCGGATGCGGGAAGATAGAATTGTCCCCCTTTTTCCTTGACTTGTATCTTTTCTTCTCCGAATTTGAGTACGGCGAAGGCTTCCGCATGTGGATTTTCTATCTTGAAATTTAAGGGAGCGATATTATAAGGGATCGTTACATCCGCATAATCGGGAAATAATACAGGTTTCTCCGAGGTTTCTTTGCTTACCGGGATCGTATCCGAGCAGGATATTCCTAGTAGAATAAGAAATAAACAGGTGATATATAGAATATTTCTTTTCATGGTTGTTGATCATTTTAGAGTATAATAAGACCAATAAGTGTCTCCGAACGACTTCTTTATAAGTTGCGGAAGTTGTGGGTTGTTCCGGTTCTGCACGACTAAATTCCGATAACCTGCGAATTTGCGGATCACATTTCCGGATACGTTAAAACGCTTCCAGTAATCCACATCCTTCTCTGCTAATAGGATAACAGCCTCTTGGAAACTCACGGGGAGAGAGGGGAGTACCGGTGTTCCATAATACTTTTCTATCAGCCTTTGGAAAGCTTTCATGTCTTTAGACAGCAGATAGATAGCCCCGGTGAATTGGATCGGGAGCTGATTTTCCGGATCTTGTTCCGCACGGATAAGTAAATCATGTTCCAGTCCGTTGATACCGGATAAGTTACTTTCCTTCGGAAGAGCTTTTCGTTTAGGCCCTAATACCGGATCAGCTTCAATCGCTTTGTCGTTATATAAGAAGCCTCTATGCCGTTTGGCCCAATCATGATAGGCATATGTTTTTTCTAAGATACTGATATATTTCTCGGCGATAGGATACGTTCCGTAAATCAAGTTTGTTTGAACAAGCCGTTGCAGGTTCCGGGGATTACCGGCACCAATTACGGTGACATACCCTTCAAAAGCCATCTCCTGCGATAATGCGATTTCCCCTAGCGTAAAATAGGCGTCGCTTAACAGGGTGGAGACCGTAAAGGTCTTGTTCCAAGAGGCGAGTAACCCTTGAGGACCGTGTTGATCAAAAGCGAACATCCGGTCTGCCAACTCCCCTTTTTCCGCAAGTGCCCTATTTAAGTAAGTTAAATATAAATAGTTTTTGATCGGCCCGTGACAATGCCGGATGATCTCGTCCCATTGTTCGGTACGGGCATAATAATCCAAGACTTTTAGAGGATAGGCTTTCTGGTCGTTATACCGTGGAATCGTTACCCAGCAAAGGAATAGGATTAGGATGAATTGAACGGTAAGCTCTATCCCTGTTTTTTTCTTTGATTGGTTTTTGCCTTTAGGATATACGAATGCCCCGATCAAGCTAAGCGGTAAACAGACCCATGCGAAATAGATGAGATTGGGAGCCGCCAGAATCGGGTGGTAAAAAGCGTCCGGTAAGAATGCGAAGCGATAACTGGTGATGGTAGTTGACCAGACACTTCCGATCCCGATAAACAGGTATTCAATTAAAACCGCTAAAAAATAGAACCCCTGTTTGGAACGGCTTATCGCTTCCTTGAGAACCACACTTAATGAGAATAGCCCGGCAATCGGTCCTCCTATCCAAAAAAGTAGTGGGGTGATTACCAATGCGGCGGATAGCCGGTAACGGGGATCTTTTATGCGCATCCATGCGTTCAGGCTAATCAAACAAAATAGGAATGCGATAGTGCCTTGTACTAAATAATTGAAGTCGTATTGAATCAATAATAAGAATAAAACCGGGAGTAAGTAAAGCAGGAAGAGCTCTTTATTTGGATTAATTTGCAGGATGATCTCCCTCATTGTTAAGCCGATAGACGTAAGTATAGCTGCGATAATGAAAGGCCCTGCATAAGGCGTAATAAAGAATTGTGTCAAGAATTCCCCGATAATCAAAGATAAACCTCCCGGACTGCTGATTTTATCCGCAAGATAATCTTCGGAAAACTGGAATAGTTGAAGCTGCTCGATATAGAAGAAATGAAACTTGCCGGTTATTTGCAAGAAACCCCCTAATAGGACAAACAGGATCAAACCGAGGAGTATTTGTTTATATCTCATGGCTAGAGTACACGTTTCATTTTGATTTAAAGTCAAACAAAGATACGATTTTTATCGGAAATACCAATCTACACAAAACGAAGTTAACTTAATTGGCACATGGAGTTAACTTCGTTGGCAAAGTATGTTAACTTCGTGAGCAAAGTAAGTTAACTTACTTTTGGGGATTAAAAAGCAGGCCGGACATATCACATGCCCGGCTGCTCTTTTTGAAACTGTTAACCCACTTGTTTATTTCCAGTTTTCGTTTTGAACTAATAAACCATTCATCAAACGTATTTCGTTGATTGGAATTGGAAGTGTAGTCCAATTAGGATTATAATACTTATTCTGGTATTTACCTAAATACTGAGATTCGTATTTGATGTAATTATTCAATTCTTCAGCAGCGATACCCCAGCGTACCAAATCATACCATCTATGACCTTCCATGGCCATCTCTATCTTACGTTCCCAGCGTAATGCTTGGGTGGCTTTCTCTTTCGTAGCGAATTGAGATTCTGGATATAGACCGATACGATAGTTTGCGGCGGCATTTGTATCTTGTTTACCATTAATCTTATCATCCAATACATAAGGAGAGGTTGTCTCTAGCATAGTTGTCGGATCTGCTGCTTTCACATATCCATTGGCTGCGCGGGCACGTACTTGATTTACATATTCACGTGCTCCTTGCGGATTACCTGTTTCAATCAAAGCTTCCGCATACCATAGCAATATATCTGCATATCGCGCTAAATGGAAGTTCTTGGCAGAAGAAGAAGTCTCTGTCGGAACGGATAAGCTTCCTTGATCAGCTTTCTTTGGCTGGTTCTTTTTATTTAGGTATGGACCACCGTTTGTGATTTCACGAATCCAACCGTCAATTGTTGTTGGGATAGACCAATCTAGGAATGGAGTATTGAAACGACCCGTGGAAACATCCAGACGTGGATCTGTGTAGACGGTCAAATCTGTATGAGGAATCGTATTCTCGTCAATTGTAGTCAGTGGCACATCCTTCTGATAAGAGCCATCCATTTTAGGCAAACCATTTGCGTCAACGATGTGAGAATTAACCAAATCGTAAGAAGGTTGATAAAATCCCCAACCACCGGTTCCTAAAGCACCACCGAAACCAATATGAGGTGCACCATTTGGAGCATTTGTATTAGTTTGCGTACCGGAGATTGCCATCTGGATATCGAATACAGACTCTCCTGTCCAGTCTGATACTCCTGCAGTATAAAGTTCCTCATAGGTATCAGCCAAGCGATACTTCGTACCATTGTTGTCTTTACCATTGGCCATGACTTCTTCCAATATGGTTTTTACTTCAGCCCAATGGTTTGAGTTTCCGTTCTTTCCGTTATATACGGAAGATTGGTACATTCTCGTTTTTGCCAAAAATGCGGCTGCGGCCCATTTGTTAACACGTCCCATTTCTGCTGGCCATGTATCAGGCAGGTTGTCATAAGCATATTGGAAATCTTCTGCGATCTTATCCCATATGTAAATATAATTTCCGCTCTCATCTACATTCGAAACTTGAGGGTTTACATTCGCTGCTACATCCTCATCATTTACATAAGGAACTGCGGCTCCAAATAGTTTGACAACTTCAAAATGCCAGAAGGCACGGAAGAAGCGTGCTTGAGCGATTGTCTCTGTAAAGTAGTCCTTGCTTTGTCCGGGAACAGCGGTTAATTCTGTCTCCACTTGCTTGGCTACATTAATCAAGTTGTTTGCGAAAAATACGCCATTATAACAGCTTTTCCACTTTACGCTTAAATAGCTGTTATCGGCAGCGAATGTATAAGTCTCCAAACTAGTAAAGTCTGGTTGGTCGGTAAAATTAGAGCCTTTATTGGCGCTACCTCCCATTACATCACCGTATGCATAATTCGTTAATGTACCTTCGAAATAGCTATCGTTGTGTAAGGTGGCATACATACCGGTTATCAATCGTGAAACACCCTCTTGATTAAGGAAGTCCGGTTCGCTCATCTTACCTACCGGTTCCACTTCCAAGAAATCGGAGCAAGAAGTCATGCTTCCTATTGCGGCGGCAGCAATTGCCGCATATATAAATAGTCTCTTCATCTTATTTGAAATTTATAGTTATAACTGTTTTTCTAGAGGATCATTACCATTATGAATTCTCTTTTGTTAGAAGGTTAAGTTTAGACCTATAATGAATTGGCGCGGCATACCGTAAGCACCGAAGTCGGTACCCATGTTACGGTCGTTAGAGATACCACCGTCTCTATCTGTACGAACCTGTGGATCCAAACCTGAGTAACCCGTAATCGTAAATACGTTGGCTACTTGACCATAAATACGGATCTTTTCAAATTTGATCTTATCTAAGATCTTTTTTGGAAGCGTGTATCCTAAAGTCAGTGTTTGCATACGTAAGAAAGAGCCATCTTCTATATAACCGGAGTTAGATTGGTTGGCAGCGATATCGCTCTCACCGCCGGTTGTAGCCCATAATGGATAGATACCATCTGGATTGGTTTGAGGATGCCAAGAATTATCGCGGCGATCTTTTGAGTAAGCCGATTGCAAAGAACCGAAATGCGTATAATATTTATACATTGCGAACAAATCGTTGCCTACGGAGAAGTATAGATAAGTACTCAAATCGAATCCTCTCCAGCCTAAGCTTAGATTAACACCTCCAGTCAAGTCCGGATGCGGATTACCGATAAATGTGCGATCGTTTGCGTCAATCTTTCCATTGTTGTCTACATCCTTGATTTTATACTGGCCTACAAAATCAGATGCGACCATTTGTTTTACGTCGCTTACACCATATGGCAATACAACACCACCAGCGTCGTTCTTGTAGTTATGTACGTCCTCTTCGCTCTTATAAATTCCATCTAACTGATAACCGTGGAACATACCGATGGCGTGCCCTTTCATCATTACATTCATGTTGGCGATACGAGTTCCTGTAAAGATACCGGCCTCTGTTCCGATCTCGGTCAGTTTATTTTTGTAGTGAGATAAGTTAACACCTACAGAGTAGTCGAACTCGCCGACTTTGTCCCTCCAGCTCAAGTTTAAATCTACACCATTGTTCTGCATATCACCGATATTAATGTTCGGCTTTGTCATATTACCCGCTAATGCGGACCAGTTTGCGTCGATTAACATATCAGAGGTCTTTTTGGTATACCAGTCGAAGTTCATGCTTAAGCGTTGATCTAGGGCTGTTACATCTAAACCTATATTTAACATCTTAGAAGTTTCCCATTTCGCTTCTATATCTCCTAGGTTCGTTACTCCGAAACCTTGGTATACTTCTGTATCGGAACCATTAATACTATATAAATATTTGTTACCCGTACCGTATTGGAACGCCCAGTTGTATGGGTCGATATTAGAGTTACCTGTTGTACCATAACCCGCACGGATCTTTAAGTCATCTAGCCAAGTACGGGTTTTCTCCATGAATTTCTCGTCAGACATACGCCAGCCTAAAGAGATAGAAGGGAACGTTCCCCAGCGATTCTTTTCGGAAAAACGTGAGGAAGCATCCCGACGGACAGTCACAGTTGCCAAATATTTGCCTTGATAAGAGTAGTCGGCACGTCCAAAGAAACCAAACATGGTTGTAGTATTGTTTCTTCTTCCGTCTGTACCCATATTAGCGGTAGAGCCATTTTCAATTGTCCATGTGTTTGGATTATCTTCATACGGATAGTCGATACGGTTGGCTTGTATCCAACGGCCTAACCCTTCACGGAGTGCCTCTGTACCTAACACAACGCCGATCGTATGATCTTCATTGATAGTCTTATTGTAAGTCACCGTATTAGTCCATTGATAGCCTAAGCGATAATCCGCACGTTCAGTGAAGCTATTGTTATTTGCTCCTTCCTTGTTAGTCATGATGGTACGTTTACTCATCCAATAGTCCCAGCTTCCCATCAATGTGGCACTGAACTGTGTGCGGAACTTCAAGTCTTCACCGATGGATTCCAACGGTTTTACTTCTGCGAAGATAGCGGACTGCGCACGTAAGAAACGACGGCGGTTGTCTTTTTCGTTGTTTACAGTTTGAACAGCGGTATTCGCACGTCCACCTTCCGGGGCCTGTGAACCGGCATAGTCGCCACCAATATTGTAAATAGGAACCCAAGGTTGGATAGAGAAGGTTTTACCGAAAGTGTTATCATCACCTTGACGACCACGCTCACCTGAGTTCTCGATTACTGCGATATTCGTGTTTTGTCCGATCGAGAAGTATTTATTCGGCATGAAATTGGTATTTACACGCAAAGAATAACGACGGAACCACGATTCTTTGATCGTACCTTCGCGGTTCATATAACCTAAGGAAGTTGCGTAAGTTGCTTTTTCTCCACCACCGGAAACAGATACTTGATGGTCTTGGACTTTTCCTGTTTGTACTACTTCGTCATACCAGTTTGTTCCTTTACGGGCTTCTTCTTCTGAATAACCATCTTCCAGCATTTGATAATATGCGGAACGGGACCAAGAGTTAGATCCATTATCTTTATAGGAAGCGACCCAACCGTCAATACTTCCGAACTGAGCGATCACTTGATCCTTAGATAACCCCGACGGTTTGATTGCGTATGGCATTGTCAAGTGACCGCTTCCATCAGCGCCGATAGAACCGAACTGGGCATGGGTCGCTGTTTTACCGCGGAACTGAAGCAAGTTACGTTGACCTAATTCTTGGAATTCCATTGCTTCCCAAGCATCCATTAAATCGTAACCGCTATTAGCCATTTTAGCTACGCCGAAATAACCGTTGTAAGATACTTTTACACGATCATCCTTTTTACCCTGTTTCGTTGTGATAATGATAACACCATTTGCTCCTTTCGCACCGTAGATGGCAGAAGCGGCAGCATCCTTTAATATCTGCATAGACTCGATATCATTCGGATTCACTGCATCAATATCCACTCCGGAAACACCATCAACGATCACCAATGGATCGGAACCGTTTACGGAGCCGACACCACGGATACGAATCGTTGTTTCACCCAACGGACCACCACCAGCCTGTACGAATACACCAGCAGCCTTACCCTGCAAAGCCTCTGCGAAGTTAGAAACAGGAGTCTCTTTCAACTCATCGGTAGCGACCACAGCCACAGCTCCGGTAATATCCTTCTTAGCCTGTGTGCTATAACCCGTAACAACGACTTCATCCAATGCCTGTGAATCTTCAACCAACGTAATCTTGATGTTGGTTTGATTACCTTTCAAAATGACTTCTTGGGGAACGTATCCGATATACGATACTACTAGAACTGCGTTTGCGGGCACATTGTCGATAATAGCTCGCCCGTCCATATCGGAGATGTTTCCGATAGTAGTCCCTTTTACGACTACGTTAGCTCCAACGATAGGACCAGATTTATCCACGATGTGGCAGTTAACCTGTCGTCCATCTTGCTGGACACTCATAAATCCCGTACTAGGTGTAGGATACAGATGATCCGTTTCTGTTGCGAAGGCCGTTCCGGCTCCGTACAGAAGAAAAGAAGCTCCTAAGACTAATGGCTTCCATGATACAACATTTCTCATACAAAATTAGAATTTAAGGTATAATAAAATAAAAAACACAAACTTTTAACAAAATGAATTCACTACTCTGCCATACCTCTAGGGTATGTTACATCTGTTTACATCTCAAAATAGGCAAACATCACTCTCTTCTTCTCAACTTCATTTGTGTAGCTTCTTCATTATCATGTCTTTAATGATAAAAGCCGCTTCTTGCTTTCTTTCATAATACTAAAAAAACGACTAGTCTAAACGATCGTTTAAATCTTGCGTTTTTGAAAAGAGGAAATGATGATTTGAAAAAGAAAAGCTTTTTTTAGATCGATGAAGGGTTATCTCTCCCATTAGCAATAAGATAAAATAAAAAAAATCAACAAAAAGTTGCACGTGTCGAAAAAAAAACAGACCTTTACAAACGACTAATAGAAACGATCGTTTAGACTAGTCGTTTATGAAAAAACATTTAGACCATAAGTATTCAGAAATTTACTGAAATCTAGAATGTTGTTGTATATGGAAAGATCATTTTGCTGTTAGATTGTGTTTTTTATTGATTTATACCTTAAAATCTAATGTTGTATGAATAATGTAGTATTATGGAAACAGGTGTTTCTAGGAGCCTCTTTATTCTTATGTGGCGCAAGTCCAGCCATGGCCACTGAAGTAGGCGATTTAACACCAGACGTAAGGGGCAATGCACTGCAACAAGATGGACGTAGAGTCACTTGCACTATTTCAGACAAAGCAGGACCAATTGTTGGAGCAAATGTCCTTGTTAAAGGGACAACTATCGGAAATATTTCCGATATGGACGGACGTGTCATACTTGATGGTGTACCGGATAATGCCTATTGGTGGTATCTTACATTGGCTATGTAACTCAAGAGATCTCTCTGAAGAATAGCCAGAACAATATCAAAGTAAAATTAGCGGAAGACACACAAGCCTTGGATGAGGTCGTTGTTGTCGGCTATGGTACCCAAGCGAAGAAAGATATTACGGGATCTGTCGCTGTCGTATCTACGGAAGAGTTGAAGGAGACTCCGGTAGCGACATTCTCTGAGGCTTTGCAAGGAAAGGCTTCCGGTGTGTATATCTCGAACTCGGGTGGACCTAGTGGTGAGACGACTATCCGTATCCGTGGTGTCGGCTCGTTGAATGGTTCAGACCCATTGATTGTTGTGGACGGTGTCTCGAATGTGGATATCGACGCGGTCAATCCGAATGATATCGAGTCTTTGCAAGTCTTGAAAGATGCTTCCGCTACTGCGATTTACGGTGCGCAAGGAGCGAATGGTGTAATCATTATCACGACAAAGCAAGGAACTAAAAGCGGCCGGGTACGAGTATCTTATGATGGTTACTTTGGTGTGGCAAAGATGGCGAATAGTGGTTATGATTTGTTGAATGGATGGGAGGCGATGGAATGGCAAGCACAAGGTATGAGAAACGTGCGGGATTATCGCGGACAAACACCCACCGCTCATCCTCAATTCGGATCGTTGAACGATAAAGATGAATTGACGATGCCTTATGCGATTAAACCGGCCGGTTTATCAAAAGATCAAGTAATCTCGCAGTTTGGTAGTATCGATGCGTGGGTGGCTTCCTATAAACCGGATGGTAGTAATTCGTGGTCGCGTTCCGCTTATTATCAGATGTTGGAAGATGGATATTCGGAAGCGGAGGCCCAGAAAGGAACGAATTGGTATGATATGGTGACTCGTACGGGTAAAGTACAGGATCATCAGATCTCTTTATTAGGAGGTGGAGAAAAAGGAACTTACTCGGCTTCTTTAGGCTATACTAATCGGGAAGGAACGATTATCTCTTCTTTCTTTAAACGTTATTCACTGCGTGCCAACTCTACTTATAATGCGAATAAATATTTCACGATAGGCCAGAATTCCAATATCGCCGTAATGGAGATGGGCGGTGAGCGGGGTCGTCAAGGCGATGCGAGCGTATTGAACGGAGATGGAAAGATTGGGGCGGAAGACCGTACGATTATCGGTAATCCGCATCCGGACTTCACGGGAGGTGTGAACCTTAGTGTTGGTTGGAAAGGTTTTGATTTGAGTACATTCCTTTATTTCTCTGTAGGTAACGACTTGTATAAACATTATCAGTATTATACGCATTTCGGGGCATTACAAAGTAACTTCTCTAAAGATCGCTTGGAAAACTCTTGGGATCCCGTTACAAACCCGGATGGTATCTATCCATTATGGGCTGGTACATCTAATGAAGGTACGGAGGCGGCTAATGAATCCAATTCTACTTATATAGAAGACGGTTCATACTTGCGTATGCAGACATTGACGCTCGGTTATACGTTGCCAAAGAGTATCTTGAATAAGATCAAATTTGAGAAGATTCGTGTTTACGGTCAGGTTTCCAATGTGTTTACATTAACAGGCTATTCAGGTTTGGATCCGGAGGTTCGTAGCAATAATGAAGATAGCAGTAACGATATGATGAAAGGTATCGACTACGGTTCTTATGGTATGCCACGCCAGTTCATTTTAGGCGTGAATATTTCTTTCTAAAAGGATTTTCGATAAGGATATTGATAACGATTAAAAAAAACAGTATGAAAAGACTATTTATATATTCAATGTTAGTGGCGTCTTCATTAGGAGCGATGACCTCTTGCTCTGACTTCTTGGATGTGAAGCCGGTGGGTGCGGTCAGTGAAGAAGAGTTACTGAATCAGGAAGGCGTAAATTATGCGATTACAGGAATGTATTCATCGATGCTTACACAGGAGTATTTTGCGGCTCCTTTGACAAATTATGCCTATGGCGATGTACTGGGTGGAAGCGCGAATAAAGGGTCTACGTTTACGGACCAGTCTGACTTTACGAACTTGGAAACGTATGCGATCACTACGGACAACGGATATTTGAATACCAAATGGAAAGTGGTTTATGAAGGTGTCTATCGTGCGAACAACGTGATTAATATGATCGATAAAATCAAGGACGAGCTTTCCTCCGTAAAAGGCGTATCAAAGGATTTTTATACCGAAGCGATCGCCCAAGCCCGATTCTTCTGCGGATTCTGGCATTTTGAGGGAATGAAATTATTTGGTGCCGCTATTCCTTACGTGGGAAGCGAGGAGTTCGCTAGCGATGTAAACCCAAAAGTTTCCAATGTGGATGAGCTGTCTCTTATACACATCTCCGAGCCCACGAGACCGGAGCCTATCTCGT
>ERZ1027033.1229-NODE-1229-length-11198-cov-8.145024_pt1 | contig 11198 bp, 6 predicted proteins | sample MGYA00519444_ERZ1027033 | MGnify/ENA primary metagenome ERZ1027033 (study PRJEB26926, sample SAMN06164887) | human gut metagenome | biome: ENVO:00009003; feature: ENVO:2100002; material: ENVO:00002003 | host: Homo sapiens | place: USA | collected 2012 ...
GCCTTATCGTCGGCAGCGTCAGATGTGTATAAGAGACAGGTTTAATATAATATGAATATATAGCTTTCTTACTGAATCACACAATGGACTAAATATCATCTTTTTATATTTTTGTAATTTTTTTCGCTCGATTTGGGCATTTATAATTTCCAGATATAACGTAACTAATGCTGATGTAATAATTCCTGTTCCAATTCCAACAGCAATATTTCTTCTGTCCGAATCATTAATCCAACATGATGTGTATACTACTACTGCTCCACCAAATATAATTGCAATAATCGCAACATAGTTCCAATTTCTTTTTTCAAAAAAAGCCTTTATTTTCGTCATTACTGAAATTAAATTTCTTTTTATTTTCCATTTTTTTATCCACACTATATTCAGTTTCTCCATACTTCTATTAATTATGTCTTGCTTTATTATAATATCATATATCCCTATCTATTTAAAGTTTATGGTGTATATTAAATTATTACCTTACATAGAAAAAGCCAGCCACAATTATATGACCAGCCTCTCTTCTACTTGCTCTATTTTTTGGTACGTTCTCCCTCAGATTCCATTACCTGTTGCATAGCTTTCTGTCCAGTGCGTCTTGCAATTTCCTCCTTTTTCTCATTTAGTTTTGCAAGGACAGATTCTTTTTGATGGTTCTTTTTATCTTTTGGTGCAGCATTATTCTTAAGTCCGTCAATCATATTATAATTTGCTTCCTCTGTAATTTCCGCACTTCGCAGGTATTCTCCATTCTCCATGTACTTCTGCCAGTTATCCAATTTCGGTTTATAGCCTTCTGTCTGCTCCTGCACTGGCGGATGCAGAGAATCAAGAATCTTCTGTTTTACTACATCATCAAATCCATTGTAGGTGCTGTCTACAAGCACATTACCTTTCTGATCTAAGACTACATACGCAACATCTTTCCCATACTGCTCATGTTCCATAAGAAAATAATTTTTCCCCTCTACCAACAGATAATCTATTACTTCCCATGTTCCGTCTTTTCCCTCTATTTCATATCCGACTGTATCTTTGGTAAGTCCACCGCTTTCTGAAGATGTGACTTTCATAAAGTCAGGAATCTCTATAAAAGTGTCTTTGTTTACATAGTAAGTGGTCATGACACCCTCATCATTCAGGATCAGCACATCACTGGTACTGACTGCATGACCTTTATAATTGTGCGGCTGTTTCTTCTCCAGCTCCTTTTTTATCTGCTCTGGTGTTTCTCCCGGCTTCATTGTTCCCAGATACACCTGTTCATAATTTGCCACCTGCACAGGAATCTGATCCTGTGCAAGTTCTTCATAGGTACGGAAAAGAAGATTTCTCAATTCCGGTTTCTTTTTTAACTGGTAAACTGCAAACTGACTTCTACTCATTCTCCATCCACCTCCAGATCTGCTTTATAAATTTCTACCGTTTTCTGCAATTCTTCATATCCCTCATCGCTAAGATAATAGAGTTTCTGAATCGTCGTGAAAATCAGCAGCTTCATATCTTCGTCCAGATATGAAAAAATCTCATCCATTGCTTCCATTGTCTGTACCCGGTTTCCTGCATCAAAAATTGCCACTGCTATATATTCATCTTCCTCAAACCTTACCATCATAATGTTACATCTCCCTTCTTATGTGCCTTGGATTTTTCTTTCGACATATTCTGCTCCTGCTCTTTTATTTTCGCCTGACGCTCTCTGAGTGCCTGAAGAACAGATTCTTTTCTGCTCTTTGGCTGCGAAAGATTTTCTTTTGGTACAGACTTATCTTCAACTGCTTTTTCCTCTATTTTCGTAATCTCCTGCTTTGAGTCAAAATATTTTTCTACATCATCCATTGCTTTCTGCACTAATGGACTTTCCTTATAATGCTGAATCATCTCCACACCTTCCCGGTCAACTTTTCCCAGTCGCATAAGATCATACGGTCCGTCATAATCGCTTCCATCATGCAGTTCAAATCCAACACCTTTTATTCCATTTATGCGTTCTGCAGGAATTGATTCATAAATGCGTAAGGCTTCTTCCAGGGTAAGGTTCTCATGATACTCACCCATAACAGGAAATTCCATACACTCCGCAACATAAAAAGTGATCGTGTCTTCCGGCTGTTTCTGCTCTGGCTGTCTGGTAAAAACAGAAAGTGTTTCTGCATTTTTCAGACGTGAAAGTAATGACTGGGCAGTGACTACATCGCTGTCTATATCCGATTCTTCTGCCACCTCAGTCAGCCAGTCTTTTAAACCTGCTGTCTCCTTGTTCAAAATATCCTCTGTGAGTTTCTCAACCTGTTCTTCCCTATTTTCAACGGTATCTTTATATTCATAAGTATCATATTCATAACTAAAATTATCCAAGTCCACTGCGAGTTTCCTGATTTCCTGCTGATCAAGATAGGCTTCCGATTCCTTTATATACTCTGCCAAAGTAATTCTTTCTTCTAAGATTGGGGTAATATCTACTTTAATGCCTGCTATTGCCATACCATACGAATTCAATTCGTTAAAAAAACTATCCTCTCGAATATTTCCTCGATAAGAAAGCACCACATCAAGATCAGAATCTGCACGATACAGGTCATCTCTACTTCTGGAACCATGTACTCTCGCCCCAATCAATGTAACTTCATTTTCCAGTCCCATTTCTTCCAGCACAGCTCTTGCATGAAATAAAACTTCATATTCAATTTCTGCCCTGCCCATCCCATTCAATGCTGTTTCACATCTGCCAAGTTCTGAAGTGAATCGAACATCTCCACTGGCTAGCACTTCTTTAGAATGACTGATTACCTTATCCCGAAACTCCCTGTCATCAACTTTTACACATTCAACATCTTCCAATCCTTCATTTTTTAGACTGGCATACATTGCTTTCTGAATAGAATCTTCTGGATTTCCACAGGCATCTCCTGAAATTTCATGAAGTTCCTGATCATAAACCAGATATTTATAGCCTTCCTCAGTCGGTTGCACTGTTAAATACATACCAGACATTTTAAATTGTACGGTTATTCCCTCATAATTTTTTAATGCCGCTTTCCTGTCATAACCATCAAAAAAAGCCTTTGGACAATTACGTTCAAACTGTATCTTCTCCCGTCTCTCTTCTTCTGCATATTCAATTTCTGCATACATTTCTTCATAATCCATCACATTTGCATCTTCTATGGACAATCCTTCTTCCTCTAAAATATTCTCCATTGCTTCTGAAATAGAAATATTCGGATTATCGTAGACACCGCCATCCAGTTCCAGATAATCCTTATCATAGAACGTATAATCATAACCGTCTTCTACCGTCTGAATTGTAAAATACTGATCTCCAATCTGGTATGCTATCTCTGTATCATGCACTTCCAGACTGTTGCCTATCTCTTTAAAAGTATTGTATATCTGCGGATTCAGCCAGCCTTCCACTTCCTGGCAATCATAGATCAGCGTATCTACTCCATTCTTGCACTGGATAAAATCAAGACTGCCTCGCAGCGGTGCCGTATTCTCAATTCCAAGAGCTTTCATTTTATGGTTAGGCAAAGAGTAATATGCTCCAAGGGCAGCTCCAAGATCCTTATATCTCTCAATCTTCATCCCACCTTTTGCTGCCAGATCTTCAATCACATAATATTGGTCAATATAATGATTTTCTGGCATTTTCAGATCAATGCCATTATTTTCTCTGACTTTATGTATCTCGAAAAAACTGAATTTCTGTTCTTCCCCCCGCAGATTCTGTCCGATCAGTGTCGGCTCCCATGTATCCGTACTGATTGGCTGCTGTTCCATGATTTTCATAACTGTTCCGTCTGCCAAGATAACGGTTGCCTGTCCTGGAAGATTCATCAGGTCATATACTGTTGCACCATTTTCTTCCAGATATTCTGAAATAGCTTCCCTGGCTCCTTCATCAAATCCATGCCAGATGTCCTCTGCCACCAGTGTTCCATTTTCCGATACGATAATATCTGCCACATCCTGACCGTATTCTTCACTCCGCATCTGGAAGAATCGCTCCCCATGATAAGTTTTCATATCAATCGCATACCATGTACCTGTATGTCCGTCTGCTTCATACCCTCTTGTAGTTTCAGTGATATGCTGATTTTTCACGCCAAGCACCTCTTCCAGTTTCCGGGTGCGGATTTCGTTTCTTGCCATATCAATGAAGCCATTCAGGACTGCAGGATGGCTTTCCACAATATAATCTCTGTTCAGATCCATTCCCCTGCTGATATTTTCCGGAATATCAATGCCATCTGCCCACTGCTTATTGCCATCAGAAAATCTTCCATCATGGGAAAGCTGTTTCAATGTATTTGCCAGAACAAAGGCAACTCGTTCTTCCCCATATTTTTCAATCACACCTATTGCAGTATCCGCTTTCAGGCTCATGCCATCAAAGTTTTCTGCGATTGCCTGTTCGATTGCATTTTTACAGTCGATATTCAGTTTTCTGGAATCCAGGTAAGCATCTACATTTCTCTCCTGCATAGCCTTTTCCAAAGTTCCCATATAAACTTCCGGATACGCTTTTACAGGATTGGCATTTAACATTTCAACTCTCTGTGCCACAAAGTCCGGCAGTTCTGTAAATCCAAAGGAATCCACATAGTATGCGGTTAATCTGCCGCCCCGGTTCATAATGATCACATCACTGACTGACATGGAATGCCCGGTAAAATCGTTTGGACGTTCTATATTAAATCGCTCAAAAAGGTTATCCAGTGTCGTAGCATCTCTCAGTCTTTCACTGTAAACCATCTGATAGTCTTTACCATCTACGGTAAATCCCATTTCTTTTGCCGCTTCCAGACTTAAAAACTGATACCCTCTTTCTTCCTGTCCGCTGTTGATCTGATAAATACCATAACGGTTTCCATCGCTTTCCAGAAGAAGCGTTTCTTTGATCTTTACTTTTTCTTCTGGTGTCATAACCATTTCCTGGCTTCTCCGGTAATTTTCCCATTCAAATTTCGTCACTCCGAATAACCCGTCATGCTTTAAAATATCCAATTCCAGATTCATAACCCTCTGCGACTGCTCCTGACCGCCAATTGCTCCGGTCAGCCCGTAAATCGTTACTCCCTCATGGTGCAGTTCCACTGCCCGTTCCCTGGTAAGCGGAAGCATACTTTCTGAATAAAATCCGGCTTCATGCAATTCTGATAAACCGATCATCGAATCCGGCAGACTGTCAATCTGTTCCTCCGCTTCTCCAATCAGTTTTAGTACCGCTTCCCTGTTTCCATCCAGAATAGATTCTGCAAGATTCTCTGCCAGTTTTTCCGTCGCTTCCCTGTCATCCAGTTTATAAGCAAAATTCACGATAAGGTTTCTCTGGTCATTGCTGAAAATCGTCCGTTCCTGTTCCAGACGGTTGATGGTCTGCTCCGCATACTGCATGACACTCAGTTCTTCTGTCTGCTCCACAGCAGTTACTTCCTGCTCTGGCCTTTCGATATGAAGTTCCTTGAGTTTTTCCTCAATCTGTCCGATCATATCAGCAGAAGTCTTACGGATGGTGTCCATAGAAGCACGAAGCTCTTTCATATTTTTACCGGAAGACCAGCTCGCAATATAGGAAAAGGAATACTCCGATGTATCCAGTCCAAAATGGTTGCATACCACATAGGCAACACTTTCTGCTTCAAATGGAAACATTAACATTTGAAGCATTATACTCAGCATTCCAAAATGTTAATCATTTTAAAGAATGCTGAGAAATAAGACGTTTTTCTACTAAAAGATGTGCATTATTCGTTAGCGCAATCCACAAAGTCTTGCCATTTCATCTTCGTTACCCTCCCACATTGGTGCTTCATCAGATACAGGTGTTGGAACAGATTCCATTGCGTCTCTAAGCTGTTCAACAGATGGCTTTGCATAGTAGCTTTTGGTTGTATCAGTTCTGGCATGTCCTAACACTGTAGAAACCAGCTCAATGGCGATTCCATCCTGATAAAGATTTGTGGCTCTGGTTCGGCGGAACATGTGACAGTGAACCGAATCCGGAAGACTAACCCCTTTTTCACTGACCAGAGCTGCATATTTTTTTATAATCCGCTGGACATTTCCAACGGACATCCTGTCTGTTACACCTTTTATTGTTGTGGAAAATAAGTATGCTTCTTTGGAAGAATTACTGTGATATACACGTATATATTCCCTAAGGTGTTCGACTGCTTTAGCTGTTAATTGTATGGTTCTTTCTTTATTACCTTTGCCGGTTATGAAAATATTTGGATATTTTGATTCCATTGCGATATCACATAGGCGAATATTAAGCAGCTCACTGATTCTTACAGCTGTATCGTAGAGAAGAATCAAAATAGCACGGTCTCGTACACCGAATTTCGTATTCGGCGGTGCAGACAGTATTGCAGCAAGTGCATCATCGGACAAAATAGGTTTTTCCTTTTTAATGGTTTTGCATGGTGAGATCTGACTGATCGCCAGGGCAACTGACTGGACTGATATGTCCATATCCGAGGCATAGTTCAGATAGGCACGGATAGCCGCGACTCTTACATTTACAGTTGATGGCTGGCTGCCATTTGCAAGCAGATATTCTCTGAAATTATAAATACATTCTTTGGTACAATCAGAAAACTGAAAGGTGCTTATGGATTTACCTAATTCACCTACAAGGTAGTTTTTAAATATTGTAAGGGAATCTCTGTAGGATTCTGCTGTAGCCTGACTGCGTCCGACCTGCTTTACCAAATAAACATTTAGAAAGTTCCATGTGTGAGAAAAGAACAGCTGGTCAGTCGATATCTTTGCTGATTTATTCTTCATAGGGAATCACCTCCGGAATGACCTTTCCAGACACTGAATCTTTCTCTCGGATAGTATCAAATGCCTTTTCTACAAGATGATAGTAATAATACGTTTCATCAGGACTTTTGTGTCCAAGGTATCTGCTTAAATATGGGAGCATAGTGTTTGTATCAATTCCCTGATGCATCCACTCATTAAATCTCTCTACTACAAAAGCATGGCGTAAACAGTGGGGTGTCGGATGTTTATCAACTGTCCTGGCAACCGGAAGCATGGCCCAATGGCGGTTAAAACTCGATTCTACTCCAGAGCACGAAACAGGCTTATGTGGATCTTTTCCCGGAAAAGCCCAGTCAATTCCGGGGAAAAGCATTTCCTGACGTTCTTTATAGTTTTTAAGTACCGGAAGGCTATCCTGCGGAAGATATACAAGGCGATCTTTGTTACCCTTTGAGCCAAGGACAGTAAGGATTCCTTTATCCAGGTCTATGTGCTCCCATTTTAGCAATCGCCCTTCTGACAGACGCAGACCGCAGCAAAAATATAGGAGAAAAAGAATCTTGCATTCTCTATCGAGTCTAAATTGCTCTGAATTATGAGACGTGCGGATATCCATTTTCTGTAGCAGTTCCTTAACTTCCTCTTTTGATGGAATGTAAAGAACCGGACGGTAAGCCTTGCAGAAAAAATTAGGAATGTATGCTTCCTGACCAAGGGAAAGGATATATTCACTCAGCACCTTCACCATCGACATACGGCGATTATGATAGGCATCTCCTTCGCCCGGTCTGGCTTCTGACCATTTGGCTGCCATTTCATAGGTGACTGTTGTCAGTTCCGGATAATTCTGTACGCAAAAGGTATCAAAGCGTTTTAATAGCTTTTCTTCGGAATTATAGGCATATCCATCAGCTCGTTTTTGCTGTATAAGTCCTTCGATATGATGTGCCAGACCGCTCTCAAAAATGTATGTCATGATAAAACACCTCCAAATTCCAGAGGGCAGAGCCTCATTTTATCTTCGTCACGTTCAAGATATACCTCTGCTGTTTCCTGACGTGCATGTCCGAGAGCATTGGAAATATCGTCAAGTTTGTTGTCTGCCCGAAGCATTCTTGTGGCAAATGTTTTTCGTGTCATATGAAAGCCCTGACCAGTAGATAATTCAAATCCATATTCAGCAAGTATTCTTTTTAAAGCTCCACGGCACGCCGTTGTAACTTTAAGCGGAATATATGGTGCCTGATGGCTGATAAATATATAACCGTTGCCTGTGACAGCCGATTCCGGACGTCCATTCATGATGTATTTATATACTGAATTACCTACATCCGTTGGGACTGGAAGCGTTATTGCTTTGCTTGTTTTCTGCTGAATGAAGGAAACAGTTTTGTTTTTCCAGTCAAAATCATTTACCTGAAGCTTTAGGATGTCTGCTCCCCTGATACCCATTCGAAGTCCAAGCATGACCATGGCTGTGTCCCTGAGCTCCATGGGAGTAGAAGCTTTCTCACGATATTCATATATATTCTCGACCATAGCATCGCTCAGAACATCAACTATGCTGCGATGAGGCGCACAGCTTGCAGATACTGCAAAAGAAAGTGTTGGTGAAATCAGATCCTGGTCAGCCATGTACCGTAGAAGCTGACGAAGCTTGGTTCCATATGCATTTTTACTTTCCGGGGTCGAGTGGACATCATGGTTATGAAATGCTTTAACCACATCGGGTGTTATGGAGACTGGATTATCTATTCCATTATCTTCAAGATATTTGAAGAAACTGCATCCGGCTGCCCTGCACATGGTAAGTGTCTTATCGGTCATTCCATCCCGCCTGCGGCTTTCTATGAAACCATCAAGGATGCTTTTGCTCCATGATGGAAGATGATCAGATGCACGCATCGGCTCAGCGATTATATTGGATTCCATTATGCCCTGGAGATACTTTTCAAACATTCTGATAGTGTGTGAACGACGAGCTGATCCGGAACTGCTGGCTTTGATCTGATTCGGGCAATCCGGGAGTATATCTATCCATGATGTCACAGTTTCTGCCGAGTGTTCCAGATGGTTAAGTTCCAGGAACATGAAATACCATGTGAAATCATTGCGATAAACAGCTTTTGATGATTCCATGTATTTCCAATCGTCCAAAGCGTCAAGATATTCATCAGCTTTAAGAGCGAGAGGTATACTCGGATGAAATGCGGTACCTATTTTAGAAAGTCTCATCTCAAGCAGTATTTCAACGTTCTCACCAAAAAGAACCCGCTGGTAACACTCTGGCACATCACCTCTGCGGTGAAGATATTTCATAAGTGCTGTCATGGCACATACGGCGTTCTGACGTCTGGCAAGAGATTTACAGGATTTGCAGTAAGTATTCCAGTATTCGATAAGAGTATCTATGGTTATTGCTTCCGGCTCTGTAACTCCCAGGGAAGTAGCAAGCCTGAAGAACTCCTTGATGGCAACAGAATACGTATGGTAATAGCAGGGATTCTGTGTGGTCGCATAGTATTCTTCCAGCTCATATGTCAGGCGAAAAAAGGATTCCGATATTCCGCTCCGGCAGAAAAAACTGTCTTCTGAGCGGCAGAAAGAACTTTTGATATCTCCAAAGAGCAGGTAATGCTCGAGGCGGAACAGGGCATTTCTATATTGAGAACACGTCTCATAGGAAATTTCCCGTTTTTTAATCTCAAGCCAGTCCAGTGCGGCATCCATTGAAAAAGGAATGCCCTTATCCATCAGGTACTTGAAGAGTGTAGTATAACAGGTTCTGTGCATGTCTATATTTTTACATGCACTGTCTGGCTGTTTCATCATATTGAGAACTGATGAAATAGCATCTAAATAGTTTATTTGCATATCAAATGCGCTCCTTTCCGGCTTCCCATTCGAGGGGAAAACCTGATAATAGCATATCTGATAATGCTCATCTTTTTTACAAGAAAGTGAGGATTTATGGAAAATAATTTAAAAGATCAACATTATAAAAACATGGGTATAATGCTTCCACTTCCCTTGTAAGCTGGTCTTTTACGATGCCCTCTGCTTCCATCTGGTCACGATCATGCAATACTGCATGTGCCGTTTCATGCACCGCTGTTTTCATGGTCTGTGCTTCACTCATGCCAGGCTGGACAGCGATATATTTATCGACAAGCTGATAAAAGCCTTTCGCCTCCCCATCAATCTCAATAAAACGGATGGGAACCGGGGCAACCGTTTTCAGTGCTTCCATAAAATCATGGTAGATCAGAACATCCCCCTCCAGTTCTGATACCTCAAACTCTGGAATCGGTTCTCCTGTGGTCTGACTGACATCAAATACTGTCGTAACCCGGAATCTTGTAATGACACGCTCTACTACTTCTGTTTCCGGCTGTCCATCTTCCCCGATCACAATCTCTCCTGTTTCCGGATCAGTTTTTTCAATCTCCTGTTTCTCTTTAAACGGAGCCGGGGCAATGATCTGGATGCCTTTTTCCCCTCTTTTTACCTGCCGGTTAAATTTCTTCTGCCATGCCTGATACCCCGCTACCAGTGTCGCTTCCGGTTTCTGCATGGCGATCAGCAGAGTATTATTGAAACTGTAATTATGGAACTTTGCCATTGTATTCAGATATTCGGTATACTTTTCTGATGTGAATATTTCTGCAACACCCTGTTCCAACTGCTCTGTAATCTGCTTTAATTGTTCTTCTCTGTTTGCCATAATCAAATCCTCCATAAAAAAATCCCGCCAAAGCTCTGGTCACTCTGACGGGATACCCTTTATAACTCCTGTTCATGTTTCTTTTTAGGTTTCTGCTGTGTTTCTCTTGTCTGCTCCTGCTGTTTCTGTTCTTTCAGTCTTTCCAGAATAGATGTTTTATGAACACTGTCAGCAATTCTGTCCTGTCGTTCCTCCGGCATGTTTACTTCCGGGTTTTCCCCGATTCCCTCATCTGCCAGAAGATTTTCTCCCCCTTTCTCATCCATGTTGAGCATGGCATTTAATTCTGCCAGACGTTCCATTTTTTCACTCAGTTCCGCTTCTTTCGGGAATGGCTTCTGCACCTCTTCCTGTGCGGTCTTTAACTGCTGTTGTACCGTTTCCAGATTCTGCTCGGTATCTGCCAGCTTTTTCCCGATTGCAGAGAGTGCATTATGAATTCTCTGGATATTGCCCAGAGTATCCTTTCCGAACTCAATTTTATAAGAACATTTTCCCTTGATCGTCATGGTATAAGTATTCGACAGGAAATTATATTCTGAAGAAAGTGCAAAACCATGATATTCCCCGATCTGCCCTGCTGATTTCACGGACTTCAAGCCGGATGCTGCTGAAAGTAGTGCAACTCCCGCTTCTTTTTTATCGGTATACAGCTTTCCGCCGACTGTCATCTGTCTCTTATACACATCTGACGCTG
>ERZ1027033.1237-NODE-1237-length-11114-cov-8.881906_pt1 | contig 11114 bp, 13 predicted proteins | sample MGYA00519444_ERZ1027033 | MGnify/ENA primary metagenome ERZ1027033 (study PRJEB26926, sample SAMN06164887) | human gut metagenome | biome: ENVO:00009003; feature: ENVO:2100002; material: ENVO:00002003 | host: Homo sapiens | place: USA | collected 2012 ...
ACGAGATAGGCTCCGGTCTCGTGGGCTCGGAGATGTGTATAAGAGACAGAGGTAGCGCCTACCATGTCGGCCCGCTATGGGACGGGCGGAAACAATGTACCGCTGGTGGAGCAGGAACCTGTGATCTGCATTGCGGGAAATGCCATAGACCGCCAGCCACAGAACGGCGGGAACGGCATCGGATACCAGCAGGACATCGCCTATACCCTGACTGCCACAGATCACTTATCTGGATATCCAGATAAATGATCTAATCCCGAGGATTGAGTTATCCCGAGATTGGGCGTGGCCTGTTCGCAAATGTGCTTGTTTTTCAATACTTTTTGTGTGTTGTTCATAAATAACCTCCAGATAAGAAAAAATATAAAAACACCTCTATAATGTAGTTGGCGGCGAAAGTCGACTAACTGCATTCAGAGGTGTTTTTATGTCCGATGAAATTGTGTTTGATGTTCTATGCACAAAAGTGCTGGATGCATTACGGGCTCTGGGGCTTGGTAAGTTCAGCATACGAAACTACTACTACGAAGGGATGTGGCCAATCATAAAGGTCTACCGTTCCGAGGGGGTGATATTTTATAGTGCTGCATTTACAAATGAAATTGTGAATCGTTTTCACTTGGATCATGAAAATGGTTTGGTAGCCGACCGGATCTGGGCAAAAGTCAGAAAGGCATCCATTCTCTTCGAGGAGTATGTTCAAACCGGAAAAATAGTCTGGAAACGTGTTAGACCTGATCCGAAAATTTCCTTAGCTCCGTACTATCACGAACTCCTGCGTAGATTCTGTCAACATGAAGCGAATACGCGGGCCATTGGATTTGAGAGCTTACGGGACGAGGAGAATGTCTGCCGCAAATTCTTTGCATACCTCGATGCCAGCGGTTGCCATACTTGCCAAGATATTAATTTAGTAAATGTCAACGCTTTTCTGCTGTTCATCGCATCTCAACGAAAATCGAGCATGGACAGAGTGTGCAACACATTGAAACATCTGAGCGCATACTTGGTGTCCATACAAAACTGCTGCGATTTCAGCGCCGCATTGACTACTCGTCCCGCGCCCCGAAAGAAACTGCGGCCTGCCTTTTCCGCAAAAGAGGTTCACACCGTCGTGGATGCAGCGGCAAAAAATCCGTCCTTATCGCTCCGCGATACTGCGATGTTTGCTGTTGCCGCCAGTTTGGGACTGAGAGCTGGGGACATTGTTCGCTTAACGCTCTCGGACATTGACTGGATTCATCATGAAATACGCTTCGTACAGAACAAAACCGGAGTGGAACTGCACCTTCCTCTCGAAGCATCGGTAGGAAACGCCATTGCGAACTATATTCTTCACGAGCGGCCCAAAACGCAGTCCCCAGCTCTCTTTGTGCGTTCCCGTATTCCTTTTGACTTCATGACTTCGACTGCTGCGGGAGACCGGCTCAGAAAATATATGAAACTCTCAGATGTTGAGTATACTCCGGGCGATGGAAAAGGCTTTCACAGTTTCAGAAGGTATGTTGCCAGTTCCATGATAAACCAAGAAGTACCGATCGATACAGTGAAAGAAATCTTAGGGCATACGCAGATTGGCTCCATGAAAGCATATATGCGGATCAGCCGGGACAAGCTCGCAATGTGTGCACTCGGACTTGACGGTATTGAGGTTGTCCAGGAGGCTTTGTTATGAGATCTGCATTCACCGGGGCATTTGCGCCCTATATTTGCGGCTTGATTGAAAAGAAACAAGCCCTCGGCTATGACTACCACGGAAGTGCGTGCATTCTTCGAACTTTTGATGAATTCTGCCGTGAGCAATTTCCGAACGAGACCTGCTTGACTGCGGAGTTAGCCATGAAATGGGCTGAACAGTTCAAGACCGAGAAAAATCTGTCCAGATTGAATAGGGTATCTGTGATTCGGGAGCTCGCTAAATACATGAATAGTGTAGGAGAACAGGCTTATCTTTTACCACTTCAACTCACGAAGAAAAGCGGACGCCATATCCCCTACATTTATTCAAAGGAAGATTTGTCTAAGTTGTTCAAGGAAATAGATTCTCTGCAGCCCAGCCTTAGAGCACCCACAAAGCATCTGGTGGTATCTGTAATATTTCGCTTGATCTACTGTTGCGGTCTCAGACCCGTAGAAGCCAGACGGCTCCGAAGAGAGGATGTCAACTTGTTTGATGGGACGGTGAATATCCTTGAATCGAAAGGACATAAAGACAGAATCGTTGTCTTGTCCGAAGATATGCTTGAACTGTGCAGGAATTATGACCTGCGCGTAGAGAAGATATACCCTCACCGCAAATATTTCTTCCAGAGTCCAAGTGTCCGAGGTGACGGAATGTACTCAATGGAGTGGATTATTCCGACATTCAGAAGGTTCCTTCAGACGGCAGGCATATCCGGATACGGTGAGGTCCGGCCCAGACTTTATGACCTGCGGCATACATTTGCAACACATCGGCTGTACCAGTGGGTAAAGGAAGGAAAAGATATAAATGCCTGCCTTGCGTATTTGAGCGGGTATATGGGCCATTCAAATCTCGAGAGCACGGCATATTATATTCATCTTCTTCCAACGCTTTATACCGACTTGCCAGAACTGCGTCTTGATAGTTCCCTTGAAATGGAGGCAGATTTATGCGACTGAAAGACGAGAAATTCTATAAAACGGTAAGGGACTTCCTTGACATCTACTTGATCAAGCATAGAGGCTATAGCTTAAATACTCAGAAATCGTATCGAGAGGCAATAAATCTTCTTCTCCTTTATTTTAAAACGGAACTGGGGCTTGAATATGCCAGTATTGGGTTCGAGGACATCACTTACTCAAATATAACCGGTTTTCTCGAATGGCTCTCAAAATCCAGAGGATGTTCTCCAGCAACGGTAAATCTGCGTTTGATGGCAATTCGTTCTTTCACAAAATATGCAGGGATATTAGATTCCGGCAAAATCTATATGCAGGTCGAAGTCGGCAATATTTCTGTTCGGAAAACTCCGGGAAAAGTCGTGGAGTTTCTGACGGCTCCTGCATTGGAAACTCTTTTTGAGCAGCCCAACCGCTTCAAGACGAATGGATACCGTGACTTCTGCTTTATGCGGTTGATGTACGACACCGCAGCACGTTGCCAGGAACTGGTGGATGCAAAAATTCATGATTTGAGCATTCGAAAGACTCATGCAACAATCTGCCTTACTGGAAAGGGAAATAAACTGCGAATAGTTCCAATCTCCCCCTCTGTGGTTGAATTGCTCAAAACTTATCTGGATAAAGCACATCCGACCGAGCAAAGGCAGAGTGATGACTATCTTTTCTTTACAACGCATCATGGTCGCAAAAGCAGAATGTCCACCGATGCCGTTAATCTCTTTATGAAAAAATATGGTGAAATGGCAAGGCGGGCTTGTCCTGAAGTGCCAGAACGAGTACATCCACACCAACTTAGGCATTCCCGTGCCATGCATCTGTATCGTGCCGGGATGCCGCTTGTCCTCCTCTCGGAGTTCCTTGGGCATGCCGACGTCAACACAACCCGGATCTATGCATGGGCCGATACTGAGATGAAGCGGCAGGCAATTCAAAAGGTATCCAAGGTCACAGAGGGAGATACTATTGAACCAATATGGGCAAACGATGAGGAGTTGATAAAGCGCCTTTATGGTTTGGCTTGATTTTACCACATTTTAATCGTGTTCACAATGCGGCGACCAGATCATAGCTGGTCGCCGCAAATTTATTATCCGGAGGTTTTAACATGAATTACAGCAGCAAAAACACTATCTCGCAACAAAAAGCCGATGGCCCATCTGACTTCCTCGGGATAACTCAATCCTCGGGATTAGACCGTCATGCGGTTGTTGCGCCGCTTGTCATACTCAACGACCAGGGCGGAGCTTCTATGAGCGTGGAGCGCAGTAATATTTCTCCTACTCTGCGAAGCCAGACACACGGAAATCTGCCAATCATAGCTGCTATGTCACAATCTCCGCCCGCCATGGTCAGCGCCGGTTTCCGCTATAAAGCAGGAAGTGCGGCCGGCAGTATAGGGTATCAGGAGGAATTGGCTCCAACTCTTATGGCATATCAACCTTGCGGAGCGTTGGTCGCCCAACCGGAGAGAAAATATATTGTGCGTCGGCTAACCCCTATGGAGTGTGAGCGGTTGCAGGGATTCCCGGATGGATGGACCGCATACGATTTTGAGCATGGGATAATCAGTGATTCAAAGAGATATGAGATGTTAGGAAACAGCGTGGCTGTTCCCTGTGTTGCTTACATCATGCAAGGGATTTATCAGGTGCTGTCAGAAAGGAGCGTGTAATTGTGGCTTATGTACCCGTACCCAAGGACTTAACAAAAGTCAAAACAAAGGTCATGTTCAATCTGACCAAGCGGCAGCTTATCTGCTTCACGGGCGGAGCGCTTATTGGCGTACCGCTTTTCTTTTTGCTCAGAAAACCTACCGGAAACAGTGTAGCGGCTATGTGTATGATGCTGGTTATGCTGCCCTTCTTTATGCTGGCTATGTACGAAAAGCATGGACAGCCCCTGGAAAAGATCGTGGGCAACATTCTCAAAGTAGCTGTGATCCGTCCAAAGCAGCGACCTTACCAGACCAACAACTTTTATGCCGTATTAAAGCGGCAGGAAATGCTCGATAAGGAGGTGTATGACATTGTTCACCGCAATAAAAAAATGGCTGCATCGGATGTTCGGAAAAACCGAGGAAAAAACTGTGCAGCCGGTAAAGACAAAGAAAAAGCTGTCCCGCGCCGATAAGAAGCAGATCGAAGCGGCCATTGCCCGCGCTAACCGCACGGACAAAAAAGGAAAATCTGCGCAGGACAGTATCCCTTATGAACGAATGTGGCCGGACGGAATCTGCCGCGTATCGGACAGCCACTACACAAAGACCATTCAGTTTCAGGACATCAACTATCAGCTCTCCCAAAATGAAGATAAGACCGCGATCTTTGAGGGCTGGTGTGATTTCCTCAATTATTTCGACAGCTCGATTCACTTCCAGTTGTCTTTTCTGAACCTTGCGGCATCGGAGGAGACCTTTGCCAACTCCATTTCCATCCCGCCCCAGGGGGATGCCTTTGACAGTATCCGTGAGGAATACACCACGATGCTGCAAAATCAGCTGGCCAGAGGCAACAACGGTCTCATCAAGACCAAATACCTGACCTTTGGTATCGACGCGGACAGTATCAAAGCTGCCAAGCCCCGCCTGGAGCGCATTGAGACCGATATACTCAATAACTTCAAGCGTCTTGGCGTAGCCGCCAGAACACTGGACGGTAAGGAAAGGCTTTCCCAGCTTCATGCGGTATTCCACATGGACGAACAGCTCCCATTTCAGTTTGAATGGGACTGGCTGGCTCCTTCCGGTTTGTCTACGAAAGATTTTATTGCACCAAGCTCCTTTGAGTTCCGCACCGGCAAGCAGTTCCGTATGGGCAAGAAATACGGGGCTGTTTCTTTTTTGCAGATTTTAGCCCCAGAGCTGAATGACCGTCTGCTGGCTGATTTTCTGGATATGGAAAGCTCGCTCATTGTGAGTATGCACATTCAGTCGGTGGATCAGGTGAAAGCCATCAAAACGGTAAAGCGGAAGATTACCGACCTGGACCGCAGCAAGATCGAGGAACAGAAAAAAGCAGTCCGCGCAGGATACGACATGGACATCATTCCCTCTGACCTTGCCACCTACGGCAGTGAAGCGAAAAAGCTGTTGCAGGATTTGCAGAGCCGAAACGAGAGAATGTTCCTTGTCTCCTTTTTGGTGCTGAACACAGCGGACAATCCCCGTCAGCTTGGCAACAACATCTTTCAGGCAGGCTCTATTGCCCAGAAGTATAACTGTCAGCTGACCAGGCTGGACTTCCAGCAGGAAGAAGGGCTGATGAGCTGTCTGCCTCTGGGTCTCAATCAGATTGAGATTCAGCGAGGACTGACCACCAGTTCCACAGCTATCTTTGTGCCCTTTACTACGCAGGAACTGTTCCAGAACGGGAAAGAAGCTCTGTACTACGGCATCAATGCTCTGTCCAACAACCTCATCATGGTGGACAGAAAGCTGCTGAAAAACCCCAACGGCCTGATTCTGGGTACGCCGGGTTCCGGTAAGTCCTTCAGCGCAAAACGAGAAATTGCCAACTGCTTTTTGCTTACCAGTGATGATGTCATTATCTGTGACCCGGAAGCGGAGTACGCACCTCTTGTTGAGCGTCTGCATGGGCAGGTCATCAAGATCTCACCTACTTCAACCAACTATATCAATCCGATGGATCTGAATCTGGACTATTCGGATGATGAAAGCCCGCTGTCACTCAAGTCTGACTTTATCCTCAGCTTGTGTGAGCTGATCGTGGGCGGTAAGGAGGGCTTGCAGCCGGTGCAGAAAACCATTATTGACCGTTGTGTACGGCTGGTTTACAACGAATATCTCAATGATCCAAAGCCAGAGAATATGCCGATTTTGGAGGACCTTTATAACCTGTTGCGGGAGCAGGAAGAAAAAGAAGCTCAGTACATTGCAACGGCATTGGAAATCTATGTAACGGGTTCTTTGAATGTGTTCAATCATCAGAGCAATGTGGACATTGATAACCGGATTGTCTGCTATGACATCAAGGAACTGGGCAAGCAGCTTAAAAAAATCGGTATGCTGGTGGTTCAGGATCAGGTATGGAACCGTGTCACCATCAACCGTGCCGTGCACAAGTCCACCCGCTACTACATCGACGAGATGCACTTGCTTTTGAAGGAGGAACAGACCGCTGCTTATACGGTGGAAATCTGGAAGCGATTCAGAAAATGGGGCGGTATTCCGACAGGTATCACCCAGAATGTCAAAGACCTTTTGAGCAGCCGCGAGGTGGAGAACATCTTTGAAAACTCCGACTTCGTGTATATGCTCAACCAGGCAGGCGGAGACCGTCAGATTCTCGCCAAGCAGCTGGGCATTTCCACGCACCAGCTTAGCTATGTGACCCACTCCGGTGAGGGCGAGGGCCTGCTGTTCTATGGCTCCACGATCCTGCCGTTTGTGGATCACTTCCCGAAGAACACCGAACTTTACCGCATTATGACTACCAAACCCCAGGAACTGAAAAAGAAGGAGGATGAATGATGATGAACCCCAACATTTTGAATCAAAACCCGCTGATGTTTTTTGACAGGGCGGTAAATGCCCAGCGCAGCCAGCTGCTTACGGTCATGGCTGATGCGGTAAGTGAGTGCCGCACGGCGGCAGATCAGGCAGCCGAACTGAATGAGACCGGTCAGGTGGGGCTTCTCCGTCTGGCAGAGGTCTGGAGCGCCATCCGTGCCAAGGAAGGCATGGGCGGTCTGATTCTGGAAGGAACAGAAGCGAAGATCCTGTCCGATGTGGTGGCACAGTTTTATGCCTACCTGTCCGGCTGTATGTTCAACGATCCTGTGGGGATGGCCATTTATGCAGAGCTGCACTACATGATGTCCTCCCTCATGCTGGGAGAATGGTTTGAATAAGGAACCGCGCCTGCGCTTTACTGATGAGGAACGGTCTGACCCTGCACTGGAAAAGCCGATCCGTAAAGCGGAGAAAGCTGCGGCCAGAGCAGATAAGGCGCAGGCCAATATCCCAAAGAAAAAGGTCAGGCAGACGGTCATTGACCCGGATACCGGAAAAAAGACCTCGAAGCTGACCTTTGAGGACAAGAAAAAGCCACCCTCCAAAGTTTCTCAAGGGATCAAGGAAGCTCCTGTCCATCTGGTCGCGGGCAAGCTCCACAAAGAAATCCGGGAAACAGAACAGGACAATGTGGGCGTGGAAAGCGCCCACAAGTCCGAGGAGGCGGTGGAGACCGGCGCTTATCTGGTGCGGGAGGGCTACCGCAGCCACAAGCTGAAGCCGTACCGCAAAGCAGCCCAGGCAGAGCGCCAACTGGAAAAGGCAAATGTAAATGTCCTGTACCAGAAATCCTTGCAGGAAAATCCCCAGTTTTCCAGCAATCCTCTTTCCCGCTGGCAGCAAAAGCAGGCCATCAAAAAGCAGTATGCCGCCGCCAAGCGCACCGGTCAGACTGCCGGAAATACCGCCCAGGCTGCGTCCAAAACTGGAAAAGCCGCAAGGACGGTAAAAGAAAAGGCACAGCAGGCAGGGGCATTCGTCATGCGCCACAAGAAGGGCTTCCTGATCGCAGGGGTTTTGTTCCTCATCGCCTGTATGCTGATGAATACCATGTCCTCCTGCTCTATGATGGCACAGAGTATTGGTTCTGTAATTTCCGGCACTACCTATCCATCGGATGACCCGGAAATGCTGGCGGTGGAGGCAGATTATGCAGACAGAGAAGCTCGGTTGCAGGAGAAAATCGACAACATCGAAAGCAGCCACCCAGGGTATGACGAGTATCGCTATAACCTGGATATGATTGGCCATGACCCCCATGAGCTGGCGGCAGTTCTCTCTGCTGTCTTGCAAGGCTATACACGCCACAGCGCACAGGCAGAGTTGAGTCGTGTGTTTGATGCACAGTATCAGCTCACGCTGAGAGAAGAAATTCAGATTCGCACTTACACTGACGAAGATGGGGATGAGCATGAATATGAATATCGTATTCTCCATGTAACTTTAACAAGCCGTTCCATTGCCTCTCTTGCGCCAGAACTACTGACTCCGGAGCAGATGGAGATGTACCAGGTCTACCGACAGACTATGGGCAATAAGCCGCTGTTGTTTGGTGGCGGTTCTCCCGATACAGGTGTTTCTGAAGATTTGACTGGTGTTGAATTTATCAATGGCTCCCGCCCCGGCAATCCGCAGCTGGTGGAACTGGCGAAAAGTCAGGTGGGCAATGTGGGAGGACAACCTTATTGGAGCTGGTACGGCTTTGACTCCCGTGTGGAATGGTGTGCCTGCTTTGTATCATGGTGCTATGGTCAATCCGGTCGAACGGAACCACGCTTTGCTGGTTGTCAGTCTCAGGGCGTTCCGTGGTTCCAGTCTCATGGACAGTGGGGCGCACGAGGATATGAAAACATCGCCCCCGGTGATGCCATTTTCTTCGATTGGGATCTGGATGGTTCCGCAGACCATGTGGGAATTTTTGTCGGCACCGATGGCAGCCGTGTTTATACCGTGGAGGGAAATTCCGGCGATGCCTGCAAGATCAAAAGTTATGACCTGAATTATCAGAGTATCAAGGGCTACGGCCTGATGAACTGGTAACAGAGATTTTTTAGAAGGAGTGATAGACGATGGCAAAGAACAAAATTGAACGCATTGATCAGGAGATTACAAAGGTCCACAAGAAGATCGCAGAATATCAGGAAAAGCTCAAGGCGCTGGAGGCACAGAAAACCGAGGCAGAAAATCTGGAGATCGTCCAGATGGTGCGCGCACTGCGTATGACCCCGGCTCAGCTGAGCGCCATGCTGTCCGGCGGCACAGTTCCCGGCAGATTGGCTGATGACAACAACGAACAGGAGGAAAACAGCTATGAGGAATAAACGATTGCTCCGAACACTTTCCGCCCTTTGCCTGACGCTGGTGCTGGCATCGGGCTTTACTGTTCCCGCTTTTGCCCAGGGCGCAGCGCCGCCCCCGGCAGAGGATACCACCAATGACAGCAATGTGGTGGTGGAAGAAACGGAAAAAGCACCTCCGCTGACCCCGGATGGCAACGCCGCTCTGGTGGATGATTTTGGTGGCAACAAGCAGCTCATTACCGTTACCACCAAGGCAGGCAACTATTTTTATATCCTGATCGACAGGGCCAACGAGGATAAAAAGACTGCTGTTCACTTTCTGAACCAGGTGGATGAAGCGGACCTGATGGCGCTGATGGAGGATGGAAAACCCAAAGAGGAGCCGCCTGCGGTGTGCAGTTGCACGAAGAAATGTGAAGCAGGGGCAGTCAATACGGCCTGTCCGGTCTGTGTAACTGATAAGAGTAAATGTACGGGAAAAGCACCGGAACCTCCGGCAGAAACATCGGAGCCGGAAAAAGAGAAGCCTGCCGGACTGAACCCGGCTGCGCTGATCCTTCTGCTGGCTCTGCTGGGCGGCGGTGGCGTATTTGCCTACTTGAAGCTCGTTAAGAATAAGCCTAAGACCAAGGGCAATGACAGTCTGGACGATTATGATTATGGTGAGGAAGATTCCGAGGAATGGGAAACCGAAGATGAGGAAGTCCTTGAGGATGGTTTTGAGGGTTCTGACCCTAATGAGGAACGCGATAGAGCAGATTGAACCATTTGAGCGTAGCGTATTTCAAATCATTGCGGGATAAGGGACAGAGGACAGGGAGAAATTCCTGTCCTCTGCTGCTCTATTCACTCTCTTACTGTAAATCCACACCCAAAATCAGCAGCACATGGTCAAAGAAAGGAGGACCTCACAATGAACACCTGGAACTGGTTATTACACTTTCTGATTATTTTTGATCTGGTCGCCTTCGGAATTTACTTTGGAGGAGACATTCTTTTCACTGCTATCAGCAAAGTTCAAAAAAAGTCAAAGAAGGACGATGACTTGGATCTTTATGATTTTGAAATTGAGACCGCACCCCAAAAGCGCTCTTTATGTGTGGACTCAATCCGAATGCTTTATTCTGGTGAGATAGATGAATTTGTGGAAAAGGAACTGTTGCCTGATGCAGCGGAGACCATGAACGCTTTATCTGAAGCTGAAAAAACAGCAGTTAGCCTGTTACTAAAAGCTTATATCGGTTTTTTGAGCGAAGAAGCAACGGTAGATGAACAAAGTTTTCCCATGGTTAAGGAACTGTTGTCTTATACACAGGGCAGCAAAGAAGATGGTGAAAAAGATGCCATAGATTGTCTGATGGAAGATACGGTCAGCAGAACCCACAGACATCGAGAATATTACAACAATTATCAACGCTATCAACTGATGCAGGTGGATAAAGAGCGTGTGATTATGGCCTGCAATATCATAATCAATGATTTGATTGGCAGGTTGTACCGATATGATTATCGCTTTGGCTATGACATTACACTTGCCTCAGAACACAGCATTGCAAAAAAACTGTCTGATAATTGGCAGAATGAATGGGAGGCTGAAGATGATGAGATATAAACTGGTAATCGCTGAAAAACCATCG
>ERZ1027033.1253-NODE-1253-length-11024-cov-9.503419_pt1 | contig 11024 bp, 11 predicted proteins | sample MGYA00519444_ERZ1027033 | MGnify/ENA primary metagenome ERZ1027033 (study PRJEB26926, sample SAMN06164887) | human gut metagenome | biome: ENVO:00009003; feature: ENVO:2100002; material: ENVO:00002003 | host: Homo sapiens | place: USA | collected 2012 ...
TGCGGAAAGGTGAATCACAGAGACGTTCCGATGAGAGGTATGTATATACTTATACAGATCCCCTTGGAAGACGTAAGTATGTTTATGCACAAGACCTTGTAACGCTTCGAGAAAAAGAAGCACAGCTCATGAAAGACCAGATGGACGGTCTGGATATTTATGTTGCCGGAAAGGCTACAGTAAATTTTGTATTTGACCGCTACATGAGTCTCAAAAACAATCTGAAACCAACGACCAAGAGTAATTATCTTTATATGTATGACCGATTTATCCGGGATACATTTGGAAAGCGGAATATAGCAGAGATTAAGTATTCTGATGTGGTGCAGTTCTATAATCATTTGACCAAGAAGCAGGAACTGAAGATTAACACATTGGAAACCATTCATACGTTATTGCATCCAACTTTTCAACTGGCTGTAAGGGATGACATTATCAGAAAAAATCCTACGGATGGAGTCATGGCAGAATTAAAGAAAAACTTAGGCATGAAGACCGGTGTGAGACATGCACTGACAATTCCACAGCAGAGAGCATTTATGGAATATATTGCTGCGCATCCGATTTATTTTCACTGGTGGCCGATTTTTACGATTTTTCTTGGAACCGGGTGCCGGATTGGAGAAGTTTTAGGGCTTCGATGGGAAGACATTGATTACGAGAAGCGGATTATCAGCATCAATCATAATCTGACGTATTATCCGGTAGGAGAAGACCGGGCATCGGAAAATCACATTTCGACGCCGAAAACAGAAGCCGGAATGCGTACGATTCCCATGTTGGATACAGTGAAAGATGCTTTTGAAATGATCTGGGAAGAGCAGAAAGAAAATGGCTGGACAGATGCAGAGATTGACGGAATGACAGGCTTTGTTTTCTGTAACCGTTATGGAAATATAATGAATGCCCAGTCAGTCAATCGAGCAATCAAGAGAATCTCATCTGCTTATAACGCAACAGAAGAAATAGAGGCAAAAAAAGAGCATCGGGAGCCGGTGCTGTTGCCGGATTTTTCAGCGCACAGCTTGAGACACACATTTTGCACAAGGCTTTGTGAAAGAGAAACAAACCTGAAAATAATCCAGTCGATCATGGGGCATAAGGATATTCAGACCACTATGGATATCTATGCAGAAGCGACAGAGGAGAAAAAACAGGAAACATTTGAACATTTGGCTGCAACAATGGATGTATTTTAAGAAGGGCTTATGAACCCTTTCATCTGACAACAGAAATAACCAAATGACATCAAATTGACAACAGATATGATTTGACAATGATTCATCATGAATGGTGATGAAGAGAAGACAATTTAATAGAAATAGCACAGCGAAGCATCACGAAGGGTAATGAAGAAAAATCAAAAAAATTCCCAACGATGAAGAGTCTTGACTCTGACAAAAAAGCAGGAAAATCCGAAGCAGTAGAAGAAGCAACTGCAAACGACAACAACGGATTCTTCAAAGACAACGCGAAGATTGACTTCTCCAACGTAAAGGTTGAGCCTTTATTTGAAGAAGAGGTTGATTTCGATACATTCAGCAAATCTGATTTCCGTGCCGTAAAGGTTAAAGAGTGTGTAGCAGTTCCGAAGAGCAAGAAGCTCCTTCAGTTCACACTGGATGACGGAACAGGTACAGACCGCACGATCTTAAGCGGAATCCACTCTTACTATGAGCCGGAAGAATTAGTTGGTAAGACACTGATCGCAATCACCAACCTTCCGCCAAGAAAGATGATGGGAATCGAGTCTTGCGGTATGCTGCTTTCAGCAGTGAATAACCTGAAGGATTCAGAGGATGAAGAACTGCATCTTCTGATGGTTGATAACCATATTCCGGCAGGTGCTAAGCTGTACTAATCCAGAAAAAAGAGTTCGGTTTGGTAGTCATAGACGTCCAATCAGGAAAAGTGGTTCCATGGATTGACATGGAGCTACATGAAACGGCCTGGAGCTGTATAGATTGAAATAACGATGTATGGATTATAAGGAAACAGAATAAGGAGCTCTATGGATTCTTAACTGTTTGACTTATTTGTTTACAAGTAAAATATTGATGAAGTCTACCAATCAGTGTTTTTTCGTTGTATAATGCTTTTGTCGTACAGGGTCACTTTCCTTTGTAATGTTTTCAGCAAATTTATTATACATCAGAAAGCCCTGTGCGATATTTTTTTATGAAAAAGTTGAGAAGTGGTGTTATTAATTTTCATTGCAAGTTAATTATAACAGAAAGAAAGACCTTGAGTTCATTATAAACTCTTGGTCTTTCTTTTTTTCGGGACTATTCTTTTTTCACAGCCCCTTGTTCATAGTATGAAATGTTCAACCTGTTCCATTGTAATTTTGAGAGCGGAAATATCTGCCTGTATATCACCAGTCTCCAGGGAATGATTGGCGTGTCTGGTGAGAAACAGAGGGACTTCTTTTTGCTGGGCCAGAGCCTGAATGGAGGTGGTCTCAGCCCATGGATCGGCAGTGCCATGGAAGGCAATGCTGCCCTGAAGCGGGAAGGAGAAGGTGTCTTCTAAAGGGGTAAAGAGGATATTTCTTACTTTTAAATGATGTTTGGCTGCATAGGCAGAAGAGATGGCAGTACCAATACTTTTGGAAATAAAAAGGATGCTGCCGTAGGAGAACCAGTCGATAGTATCGAGAGCCTGTTCTGTCTGTGCAAACGCAAGCTCAAAGGCCTGTTTCATTTTGATGGAATCGCCTTTGATATTTCCCGGGAGGTTACTGTAGGATACAGTATGAATCTGATAGCCGTGTTTCTTTGCAAGGCGGCTGGCGTAGTACAGAAGAGGCTTATCTGCAGTATAGCCGATGCCTGGAAAAATGACAGCCAGTTTGGGAGTATTTTTATCTGCTTCCGTGAGGTGGCTGGTGGCTTTGGTGTACAGCATCTGCCGACGGATATTTTCCTGAAGATCTTTTAAAGTTGTGGAGATATTGCAGGAATCGGATGGAAGGTAATCGTAATCGGTAATGACATTATTTTCTTCCATGGAATAAACGATATGTGACGCTCCCATGAGTTCAATATCGTCTTCGATATCTGAGAGTAATTCTTCGTATGTTTTCATTTGAATCAAATCCTTTTTATTTAATCAATGTATGTGTAAAAACAAAATAATTATTACATGTTTCAGCAAAAGTGGCAATACTCTGGTACTTTTTATTTATTTCGTATATACTGGAAACATTACTGTGAACAGTAACGTTATAAACACAAAAATGCAATTCTCAGAGTTATACTGTTTTTGTAAGAAGAATATGGGTAGCTGTTCACAGGTAATATCCCGCGAGGTGTTTTGCCATGAATATGGCAAAATCCCGAGACATACGGGGCAAAATGCTATCACCGAAGGTGATTTGGAATGCATTTTGACCAAGTTACTGTGAACGGAGTGAACAGTAACGAATATGGTTCTGAGAATTGTAGTTTGCAGAAAAGAGGACAAACGTACAGGAACAGCTCGATGTAATGATGGAGATAACTCAGAGGGAATGAAAAAGGGGGAATGTCGTATGACAACGATTTCTTTTCCTGTGATTCAGATAGAAAAAACAGGGAAACGATTAAGAAATATGAGAAAGGAGAACGGCATCAGAGTTGCTGCTTTGTGTGAATACATGGGCGGCATATCTGAGCAGGCAGTTTACAAGTGGGAACGCGGAGCGTGTCTTCCTACAATCGATAACCTGCTGGCACTCAGCCATCTGTACCATGTACAGATGGAAGACCTGCTGGTATACGAAGAGGCCGAGATGGCCTCTTCTTGTTTTATTAGTGAATATCGAGGAGATATCAGTGGTACAGTATCTGGTTATGCATGCACAGCTGCATAACGGGGACTGGTTAAGACGCGGAGCATGTGATCCATCGGGGTAATGTTTCCATCAAATTTGTAGTTGAAGGAGTTGGTTCCGGCACCACTCGCGAGAGCAGTACCCCTGGTGTGAGATCTGACCGGAGTCTGCATCTGCCAGCTGTTGACATTATGAAATACAACAGCTGGCAGATGATAGCCTTTGGCTTCAAATGCAGCTTTTGCGTTGTCATAAATGGTTTTATCCGGATTTTTCATCGCACTGTCAAATTCCATGTCAGAGATGATGAATAAGGTGGAAGGCATTTCTTCCTGAGGTGTGCCAGCATTAACCGCTGTTCGGAGGATCAGATCAAAAACCGCTTCAAGGTTTGTTGAAAATTCCCACTTGCTGCTCTGGATATAGCGAAGCTTCTCCTCAAGTGTCCGGCCATGAATTTCCACCAGTTCAGGTGTCGATGAAAAAGTAATGAATGTATTGTGAAAAGTACCAGTGCAGTGTTCTGCATGATACAGCCCCAATGCCTGTGCGATCAGAGCCGGACTTGGAGTTCCGTAGCGGTGGCAATACATGGAGCCGGAAACATCGATCACAGAAATTGCATTCTGTTCACATACTTTGGAAGTCTGCTGATTCCAGAGAGTTTCCAGAGCAGCATTTGCAGCGTCAGGTTCGCAATGTGGAAGTATACGGCCATGTGACATTAATGGACGCAGGATCTCATATGGATAAAGCGTACCACAGTGGATAGATTTCTGACCGTTATCTACATCTGACAGGAACTTAGAAAAACGCTCGGCATCCTGCTGATGAAAAGATTTGTGATATTTGAGCATTGCTCCTGCCGGGACCGCTTCATAATTGATTTTGTCCGGTTTTTGGCTGGTGAGGTAACGCTCCGTCAGGGCAATATTTGCACGAAGCGTGGAAAGAAGCTTGCGGTACTGACCGGCACCCATCCCAAGTGCAGAGGCGAGAACTTTTGCCTGTCCTCTTTTACGGGCACTTGAGGTATTGATGGAAGGAAGCCATTTGGCAAGAAGTGAAATATGTGCGTTGATATTTCCTGCTTTTCGCTCTTTGAGAGCTTCACAGTCCTGGTTTAACTGAGTGCGGATCAGCTCGACAACAGCTTTCTCAGACGGAGTCCCCATCAGACACATGAGGTCATCGAAACGTCCGTATTCAGAAATTAAAGCAATATTTTTTCTGGCAGATTCCGGCCATGTTTTGGCGGTATGCCGGATCAGGTTGCGGAAAAGCTCACGCTCACCAAGGCCCTCCCGGATATCGCGGATATAGAAAAGGAGCTTCATTGCCAGCTCTGGATTTTCGATATAAGCACGATCAAAGAGGTGAATCTGGTCACGGTATGAACGATGACGAATACCGCCAGCGACAGCAAACAGATCCAGACAGGCATCGCCGGATGAAGCATGAGTTTTTGCCCCGTTCAATGTCTCTGTAAAGCTTGCTTCTTCTTTAAGATTATCAAGAAATGACATATGCTGCTCCTTTCTGTGAATTAGTCTGGTCATGATTTGCAGAAGCTTCCAGACTTTTTAATAAATTAGATCGTAGCTGTTTAGTACCCTCGCGGGATACTGCCTACTGCTTGACTTATATTATTATGAGCGAGACGCAATGTAAGATTTCATCTGATATATGTATTGTTTTTTTGGCGTAAATACCTTTCTTTATACCACTTCAACGTGGATCACCTCCGATCAGAAGTTATCTGTGTCATGGATAAAAGATTACCTGAGTAACAATAGAAAACTCATAAGCTGATTTGTTTCGCTGCTGTATGCGCCTGATTTTAATATAAGATTTTTTTAAAACGTCTGTGAAGTCTGCCTTCCGCAAAACTTCTTTTGAAGGAATGTGTTCCTTCGATGCATTAAGATTAGCATAGCTTCCAGTGCAAAACAATGAACCTGTGGTTTAGAAAAATCCGAAAAACACTCTTCCCTTGCTTTTATCTTCTTAACAAGCTATACTAATCTGATAGATATAGTATGAATTGGAGGGCTTTTTACATGAAAATCGCAGTAACTTATGATAATGGCAATGTTTTCCAGCACTTTGGAAAAACAGAGAATTTCAAGGTTTATGAGGTAGAGGATAATAAGGTTGTTTCCAGTGAAGTGATTGGTTCTAATGGGACAGGACACGGTGCACTTGCAGGACTTCTTGCAGAGCAGGGGATTGATGTCCTGATCTGTGGCGGAATCGGCGGCGGTGCACAGAATGCACTTGCAGAGGCCGGGGTTCAGTTATGCTCAGGTGCTCAGGGAAACACAGATGAGGTGGTAGAGGCTTACCTTAAGGGTGAATTGGTTTCAGCAGGAACAACCTGTGACCATCATCACCATGAGGAAGGTCATTCCTGTGGCGATCATGAAGAGGGACATTCCTGCGGAGGAACCTGCGGTGGTGGATGTGGTTCACACAAGCCGGCATTTACAGGCCCGAACGTAGGCAAAACCTGCCGTACCCATTATAGGGGAACTTTTAACGATGGAACACAGTTTGATTCTTCTTATGATCGTGGAGAACCGCTTGAATTTATCTGCGGAGCAGGACAGATGATCAAAGGCTTCGATGCAGCAGTAGCTGGTATGGAAGTCGGAGAGATCAAAGAAATCCATCTGATGCCGGAAGAAGCATATGGCATGCCGGATCCGAATGCGATCTTTACACTTGAGATCGCTCAGCTTCCGGGATCTGAGGATCTTACAGTAGGACAGCAGGTATATCTGTCTAATCAGTATGGACAGCCATTCCCGGTTAAGGTAACCGCAAAGGAAGAGACTACGATCACTTTCGATGCAAACCACGAGATGGCAGGTAAAGAACTGAATTTCAAGATTGAACTTGTGGAAGTAAAATAAAATTTTATTTGAATGATAAGAAAGCGGCTATAATTCCGACAGACAGGGAGAGTAGCTGCTTTTTTCTTTGCCTGGTATATCGAAGAGATGCCGGTGGCATGTCTGCTTATTGTAAAAATTTAAAGATCTGCGGAGGTGATGCTTTTGGAGACAGTGTAAGATCAGTGTACATTGAAGATTTGACGCAGTGGCTGAATATGGAGGGGAATCTGTGGCTATACAGCACTGAGGGATTTATAAATTATTATGTTAATGGTAAAGAATTGGAGAATTTAGCAAAAACGTTTTTCGGATTTGTTCTTTTTTTTTCTCTGAAAATTTCATTTTTTTATACAAAAATTTGTTTGTACATTCACAAAAAGAGAGATTATAATAAAACCAGAAATTGCAATTACCAGAAGGGGGATATCAGTGTATACAAAGAAAAAGAAAATAGTTATTACAGTGGCAGTAATAGTGATACTTGTTATTACAGCCGTTTATTTTAGTATCGGGGGAATCCTGGTAAATGCGAAAAGACTGGGAGAAATATCAGGCTATTACACAGGAATAAACCTGAGAGAAGATGGAACAGAGATTCGCAAGGACGATGAGGACAGTGACGTTTTTGATTATAACAGTTGTTACGACCTTATAATTACCTCAGAAAAGAAGCCATATTTGGATGTTTATGATTCCGAAGCAGCAAATCCAGGGGTCAGAGGATGGATCATCGGATTAAATGATAATACAGTAACATTGTGGCTGAATCCACTGGAAACAGATTTTGGATTTGCTCCTTTTACTGGTAATTCAATAATACCAATATATAAATTCGAATATGAATTAAAGCAAAATAAAATTGTTTTATCACATGATGGAAAGGAGATCCCATTCAGAAAAATTTAATATCAGGAGGAACAACGATGGCAATTATCACTTTCAACGAAATCATAGAAGTAAACGGAATACTGGAACAAAAACATCTGAATTTCAAACTCCACCTTCGCGATGCCTGCGGAGCACAGGCTTTGTGGATCGAACCACTGGGAAACTGTGCCTGCGAGGGACGTTATGATGAGATGCATCAGGTGATCGAACAGTATTTCCTGGATAAAGGACTGAATGTAAAATACTGGGACGATGAAAAGTTACAGTTTACCCTGGAGAAAAAATAATCCGACTACAAAAAAGTGAGGCATAAAAATGGCAAAGATCAGAGTAATCAAGAAAAATGACGACTATTCCATGGATTATCAGGTTGGCGATATCCTGGAAGTGACAGGAACCTGGTATGGCGGGATCAATGTAAACAGCAAGACAGGAATCCCACTCTGTCTGGACAAAGATGAATATGAGGAAATCCCTGAGAATACAGATCTTTCTCACGAGGAATACGAAAGAGCTGCAAACTACTGGAAAGAAAAAGATGCACAGTCAAAAAAACTGGATCAGGATGCTCTAAAAAAGACCGTGGAGGAGTATATTCAGGCAAACAACACCTGCGCACTGGCAACCGCGGCAGGAGATTTTGTGCGCTGTACGCCGCTGGAATATACGTATCATGACGACTGCTTCTGGATTTTTTCTGAAGGTGGCGAGAAGTTTTATGCACTGGAAAAGAACAAGAACGTATGCCTGGTCATCTTTGATAAATATGAAGGTTTCGGCAAACTCAAAGGAATGCAGGTCACAGGCCTGGCATCTATTGTAGAGCCATTTTCACAGGAATATGTACAGGCGGCAGATTTCCGAAAGATTCCACTGAAGGCTCTGGAAAAAATGCCGCATCCGATGAACCTTATCAAAATAAAACCAAAGAAAATCGAATTCGTAAATTCTGACTTCAAGAAAGATGGCGCAGATCCCAGACAGACACTTATCTGCGACTGAAAATAATTCTCTAAAAAGAGTAAAGATGCTTGTTTGAAGAATGCAGTTGTATTATAATAAAAAAGAAATGTTTTCTAATAGGGAGAATTGTATAAGCAGCTGAAGACAATTATAATAGTGAGTTAATATACTCAAAGATACCTGAAATCCGAGGTATTCGTTCGTGCTGACGTAACAGCAGCTGGAGTTGTAGGAAAAAAGCCAGTGCAAGTTGAAACAGTCTTGCTAACTAAGGAGTAGAATCCCGATGGTAACAGCTGAGCAATGGTATAAGTCCACGAAAATCAAGTGGCAAAATATTAAAAACTAGGAAAGGAAAAGCTATTTCAGATGAAGACAAAACCTATATCTAATCAAGTTATGAATTTATAGGTATGTACCGATGGCTTAGTCGGGAATTTACGACTGTGGAGTGTACATGGATCTGCGAGTAGTAAATCACTTAGTGATTACCAAAGCATATACATTGAAGCAGTAACTATAAATCGTGAGATTATAGCGAATCATCTGGCATATACGTAGTTGTATATGTTTCAAGTAGCAGGAGTCAAATATGATTACCTGGAACAATCTGGATACACTTGCATCTTTTAAAGAACTTGCAGGAGTTAAAAAAGTAGACCTTGCAGAGGTTATGGCAGGAGAGAATGGAGCAGAACGTGTAAAGAATTACAGCGTTCCGATGACAGAGGGACTTTCCTATAACTTTGCAGCCAAAAAGGTAGACGATGAAGTTCTGGAAGGACTTAAGAAACTGGCAGAGGAAGCACAGCTTACTGAGAAATTTGAAGCTCTTTACAATGGAGAAGTGATCAACACAGGAGAGAAACGTCTTGTTCTTCATCATATGACACGCGGTCAGCTTGGAAATGCAGTTGAGGCTGACGGAGCTGACAAGAGAGCTTTCTATACAGAGCAGCAGAAGAGAATTGCAGAATTTGCAGATAAGGTACATGCCGGAGAAATTACAAACGCAGCAGGAGAGAAATTTACAACAGTTGTTCAGATCGGTATTGGTGGAAGTGACCTTGGTCCTCGTGCAATGTATCTTGCACTTGAGAACTGGGCAAAGAAAAACGGTAAATTCAAAATGGAAGCGAAGTTCATCAGCAATGTAGACCCTGATGATGCAGCAGCAGTCCTGAACTCTATCGATGTTGCACATTCCATTTTTGTACTGGTTTCCAAATCAGGAACAACTCTGGAAACTCTGACAAATGAATCCTTTGTAAAAGATGCCCTTAAGAATGCAGGACTGGATGCATCCAGACATATGATCGCAGTTACGAGTGAGACATCACCTCTTGCAAAGAGTGATGACTATCTTGCAGCATTCTTTATGGATGACTATATCGGAGGACGTTATTCTTCCACATCTGCTGTAGGCGGTGCTGTATTATCTCTGGCATTCGGACCGGAAGTCTTCGCACAGTTCCTGGATGGAGCAGCAGCAGAGGACAAGCTTGCAACAAACAAAGATGTAATGCAGAACCCGGCTATGCTGGATGCACTGATCGGTGTTTATGAGCGTAACGTACTTGGATATCCAAGCACAGCAGTTCTTCCATATTCTCAGGCACTGAGCCGTTTCCCGGCACACCTTCAGCAGCTTGATATGGAATCCAACGGTAAATCTGTAAACCGTTTTGGTGAGCCTGTAGATTATGTGACAGGACCGGTTATCTTCGGTGAGCCAGGAACCAACGGACAGCATTCCTTCTATCAGCTTCTGCATCAGGGAACTGACATTGTACCGCTTCAGTTCATCGGATTCAAAAACAGCCAGATTGGTACTGACGTAGTGATCCAGGACAGCACAAGCCAGCAGAAACTCTGTGCCAATGTTGCTGCTCAGATCGTAGCATTTGCCTGCGGTAAAGAAGATGAAAACCGCAATAAGAACTTCGAGGGCGGACGTCCGTCAAGCATCATCATCGGTGAGCAGCTGACACCGGAAGCTCTTGGTGCACTTCTTGCACACTTTGAGAACAAGGTTATGTTCCAGGGATTCCTGTGGAATGTAAACAGCTTTGACCAGGAGGGTGTACAGCTTGGTAAAGTCCTTGCAAAACGTGTGCTTGCCCATGAAACAGATGGAGCACTTAAGGTATTCAGTGATCTTCTGAATATCTGAATAGAATATAGGTGACTGTGAGGGTATTGAACAGTTACGAATATAAGTTTACAGAACAGTCCTGCAGCATGATCATCATGCTGTGGGGCTGTTTTTGGCTTTATAGGTGTATTTAGCTAAAATGTACAGATTCTGATGACTTTTTGTGACATCATGCGTATTTACAATTGCAGATGACAAGTGTATAATTGCAGCAAGTGAAAACGATTACACATACATATGAAATAACATACATATAATACCTGTCTCTTATACACATCTCCGAGCCCACGAGACCGGAGCCTATCTC
>ERZ1027033.1258-NODE-1258-length-11009-cov-5.221380_pt1 | contig 11009 bp, 10 predicted proteins | sample MGYA00519444_ERZ1027033 | MGnify/ENA primary metagenome ERZ1027033 (study PRJEB26926, sample SAMN06164887) | human gut metagenome | biome: ENVO:00009003; feature: ENVO:2100002; material: ENVO:00002003 | host: Homo sapiens | place: USA | collected 2012 ...
GTGGGCTCGGAGATGTGTATAAGAGACAGTTCCGGTGTCTTGTAAAAGTATTCGGGATGGTTTTTGGCGAGCCACGAATCCGGTGATGTGTGATTGTACACAATATCCAGCATCACCCTCATTCCCCTTGTACGGATTCCCTCCACCAGATGCTTAAAGTCATCCATTGTACCCAGTTCCGGATTCACTTTCCTGTAATCGGCAATGGCATAGGGTGAGCCAAGGATGCCTTTCCGCTTTTCCTGCCCTATGGGGTAGATTGGCAGAAACCAGATGATATCTACCCCCAATCCCTTTATCCTGTCCAAATCCTTTTCTACTTCCAGGAAAGTACCTTCCTCACTGTAATTTCTCACATATATGGAATAAATAACCTGATTCCTTAAGTCTGTTTTCGTACAATACGCCACAGTATTTCCCTTCCTTTCTTAATCTGCCATACTTACATCCCATTTGCTCCATACGCCCAAAGTAATACGCTGACAACTTCATAAACTTCCCGGCCTAAATCCAGCGCTGACAGTTCCTGTATGATCAATGGATTTTTCCCATACTTTTCTACCAGCCTGTAAATCTGTTCCTTCTGTGTAAAGGAAATCTGCACCTCTTTCAGGAAGTCAAATATCTCCTGCCTGTAGTCCGTCTCTGAGACCTGCGGCGGCTCTTTCCAGTCAATAGTGAGCAAGGCGGTTATGGCTGCATTGTAGCCAATATGCTCTGGACGAACGCGGCCATCTGCTATCTGCGGTATCTGATGGGGGACAGAGCGCACTAGTGTCCGGCTCAACACCATCCCAGCCAACGTGGCAACATCCACCAAACGACAGTCCTACGTCGCCCCGGTCTGGAGAGGACTGGAACACAACATCCCCATCGCCACCGGCAAGCCGATGATGATGGGGATGAAAAGCACTGTCTTCATCACACCGTAGATGGCAGCCGCCGGATCAACGTCCCCCGCACATCCAGACTGTTCCCTTCGCATCTTCTGGCAAAAAGGATTTCCCCCTGGCCCTGTATCTCAATCGGCTCGCTGCCACAGTTCAGCAACACTTCTATCCATTTTCCATCCAGATTCAGCTTTCTGTATTCCACACATCGCTTCTGGGAATACTTATGCGGAAAGTCAAAGTACAGGCTTCTGCAGGCATCTTCCTGTATACGCATACGGATTAGCGATTTCATTAATTCGATTTTTTTCTGATTTTCGGCAGAATCAATCTCGTCCCAGGGCATGCATCTGCGGCAGTCCGGATCATGGGCGCCCTCTAAGGCAATTTCCGTCCCATAATAAATACAAGGACTGCCCGGCATGGTGAACAAAATTGCAAGTTGTTGGTAAAAGATATCCAAATCCTGGCATCGGTTCATAAGCCTTTCCGTATCGTGGGAATCCAACAAGTTGAAAATCACATTATTATTCTGCTGCATGTACATGGTATAGCAGCGGTTCACCATATACTCAAATTCATCCTTCTCTGCTGCCTGATCCAGGAAAAAATCCTGGATCCCGCTGGTCAGCGGATAGTTCATCACCGAATCGTATTCATCTCCCCCCAGCCACTGACTGGCATCATGCCAGATTTCGCCCAGCAGATAGAGATCCGGCTTCACGCTCTTCAATTGTCTCCTGAGCTCCTTCAGGAAACGGTGGGACACCTCATTTCCCACGTCGAACCGGATGCCGTCGATGTCGAATTCCCTGATCCATCTCTTACAGACCTGGCAGAAATATCGGATTACTTCCGGATTGTTGGTATTCAGCTTCGGCATCCTGTCCGTAAAGGCAAAGGAATAGAATCTCCCGTCCCTGGTATCCCCATGCCTCTCAAAGGCATCCCAGTCCTGTATCATGAACCAGTCGGCATAGGGGGATCCGCTCTTTTTCTCCACCACGTCCGCCCATGGGCCAAAGCTCCTGCCGCAGTGGTTGAAGACGGCATCCACCATGATGCGGATTCCATGGGCATGGGCTTCCTTTACCAGCCGGGCAAACTCCTCATTGGTGCCAAACTGCGGGTCGATCTTCGTGTAATCCCTTGTATCGTATTTGTGGGTGGACTCCGCTTCCATAATAGGGTTCAGGTAAATACCCGATATCCCCAGGTCATGTAAATAGGGAAGCTTCTTTCGGATCCCTTCCAGGTTTCCGCCGAACCTCTCTGCGTTGGAGACAGGCCCCGTGCGCCATTTTTCGATATCCGCGCCGTTTTTCTCAGGTGTCCCGTTGCAGAACCGGTCCGGGAAGATCTGGTACCATACCGTATCGTTTACCCAGTCAGGCGTACTGTTCACATCGGCAGGGTTCATCCAGGGCATGACGAAGCATTGCAGCATCCTGCCCTCCATTCCAATCTGCTCTTCGCTAAGGAATCCGTTCTCGAAATAATACCATGTCTCCTCCTCCGTATGAAGCTCAAAATAATACTTGCACCGCTTGAACCTGGGTGTCAATGTGGTAGTCCACCACAGATGATGCCTCAGATGCTTCTTGAAACAAATCTCTTCTTTTTTTCCTGCCCACTGCTCTTTTCCGCCCAGGATTCCCGCTTCAAAGGGATCGCCATAATAGATAAAGACACGTTTCACATCATATCCTGTTTTTAGATTCACAATCAGTTCATCCTCATTTAAGGGATAACACATCTGTTCCGATGCTTTATGATATACGCCTGTAAAATCCATTCTTTTATTAAAACACCTCCTGTTTTTCTCTACTCTTTGACAGATCCCACCACAATGCCTGACACGAAATATTTCTGCATAAAGGGATAAATCATCAGAAGCGGAATGGTAGATACCACAATCTTTGCCGAGTTCAGCGTCCTACTGGAAATGCGCGCAAGCTGCTCCAGTTTGTCAGGATCGGTCACCTCCGTAATATCCACGTTCAGCTGCTGAATATATGTCTGCAAGGGATAGTTCGCCGTATCGGTAATGTAGACCAAAGCTGAGAAATAGTCGTTCCAGTGCCCCACTATGGTAAACAGCGTGACTGCTGCCAGAGTGGGCTTTACCACCGGCAGGAATACTTTCAGCAAAATCACCCACTGGGACCCCCCATCAATCATGGCGGCCTCCTCCAATGATTTGGGCACTCCCCGGAAGGCGTTCATCAGCAGAATCACATTCCCCAGCGGCACGGCTCCCGGCAATATCAGCGCCCAGATCGTATTGGTCAGCTTCAGTGAATTCACCACCATAAAGGTGGGAATCAGGCCGCCGGAAAACAGCATGGCGAACAGGATTAAGGACATATATACCTTCTGTCCGGTGAAGAACTTGGGGCTCTTGGACAGCGGATAGGCTGTCAGCACAAGCAGCGTTATATTGACAGACAATCCCAGGACCACTCTTAAGACAGAGATGCCAAAGGAACGCCAGAACTGCTTATCTCCCATGATTTCCTGATAGGAACTTATATTGAAGCCAATCGGGAATATATTCACCAGGTTGGCTGACACTGCGGCGTTGTCGCTCAGGGATATGGCGACTATATTCATCAGGGGCATCAGGCAGGACAGTGCCAGCGCTCCCACTATGATCCATATGATGATATCGGCGACAATGCCACCAAAGGTTCTCTTTTCAATCATTCCGCCCCTCCTAAAAGATCCTGTAATCTGTCACTTTTTGCGCGATTTTGTTGGCTGACAGCATCAAAATGATTCCCACGATCGAGCGCAACAGCCCCACTGCGGTACCAAGGCTGTACTGCCTTTCCACCAGGCCTACCCGGTACACCCAGGTATCGATGATGTCCGCCGTCTCCATGACCAGAGGGTTGTACAGGTTGAATATCTGGTCAAAGCCGGCGTTCAGCACATTGGGAAGGTTCATGATGGTCACCAGCATTATCGTAGGCAGGATTCCGGGCAAAGTGATATGCCATACCCGCTTGAACCGGTTGGCGCCATCGATGGCTGCCGCTTCATACAATCCCGGGTCGATTCCCGATAAGGCCGCCAGGTAAATGATGGCCCCATATCCGAAGCCCTTCCAGACATCCGTCACGATCAGGACAGAGCGGAACCATTTATTGCTGGCCATGAACAGAATCGGTTCGATCCCCAGCATTTCAAGGACTGCATTGATCGGCCCCTCGTAGGAAAAGATATTGACCACAACCGTCGCCAGAATGACCCAGGAAAGGAAGTTGGGCAGATACACGATGGTCTGGATGCTTCTCTTCATGAACTTGTTCTTGATTTCATTCAGCAGCAGCGCGAAAACAATCGTCACGAAGGTGCTCAGGATGATCTTTCCCACCGCAATCGTGATGGTATTGATGAAAATCTGCTTGCTGTCCGGCATCTGGAACATGAATATAAAGTTGTCCATGCCTACCCAGGGGGATTTCGCGATCCCCCTGGCAGGCATGTAGTTTTGGAATGCCATGATGATTCCAAACATTGGTGTAAACGAGAATATTGCCAGCAAGATCATACCCGGGAGCATCATAAGATGCAAAGCCATTTGGTCTTTTTTGCGTTTCATGCCTGATCGCTCCTTCTTATTGTTTGATAGCCTGGTTCACTTCCTCAGTAATCTGTTCACCGCCTGTCTTGTTCCACTCTGTCACGAATTCGTCAAAGTAGTCCACGGGCTTCTCGCCTGTTATTATCTTTAACAGCATTTCCTGCTCCATCTTGTCCAGGGTGGGCCACTTCAATGGCATGGACTTAGTGCTCCCAAAGAACACAGGGGTCACTTTATTGACTTCCGTCTCGGCCACAAGGCTCGCGGCTGCCATGGAATTGTAGGAAGCCCATCCGGCTGATGTGGATTCTTCCCCATTGGCAAGGCTGTCCAGATATTTCTTGCTGTTCACGTATGTACCCATGTCATGACGGTTCAACTGACTGGTATCTCCGCTCTCCAGCGCATCCACCACCTTCTTGCTGCTCCTGGGGAAGGCATCATAATAGTCAATGTTCATGGCAAGTATGGTTCCGCCCGCGTTCAGCTCGCTGTAATCTGCCAGCTCCTTATAGGCCTCGTCATCCTTTTCCTCATAACGGGAATAATCGAACTGCATGTTTGCCAGCTTCACAATCAGCTCCGGATGTTCGAAGCCCTTTCTCACCACCACATAACCGCTGTTGGGATTGCCCGTGAACATGGTCACTTTCCCATCAGCACCCACAGGGCAGATGTAAGGCTCCCACCTTGCCTCTTTGTTCAAAGTCATGCTGTCAGCCACTTCCCATGCACCCCACCAGTTGCCGAAAAAGGCGCCGCTCTTCCCGCTGTTGAGAAGACCCTTTCTGTCATCGCCGGTCCTGGTGACGAACTGTTTGTCAATCAACCCCTCATTGTACATCTTGGAAAGCTGTTCAAGGGCACCTTTCATTTCAGGCTGCACGGAGCCGTAGATGGCATTGCCGCTTCCGTCATCAATCCACTGCTTCGGAAATGCCCCATACAGGGTGAAGATATTGTTGGCCATATAGCTTCCGCCGGAATCGCCTGCTATCTCCGGATCGATTACAAGGCCCACTGTCTTGCCCTCGCCGTTCCCGCCGGGATCCTGTACCAGGAACTGCTCCAGGATATTATAGATGTCCTCCATGGTCTTGGGCTCTTCCAGGCCGCATTTGTCCATCCAGTCTTTTCTCAGCCACAGGATCCCAGGCCCGTGGGAGATTTCCGTGGTAGGCAGTCCCATCAGCTTTCCGTCGAACATGGCTGTCTTCAGGCACACGCCGTCATAGGAATCATAGATCTCCTTGATTTTGTCGCTGGCGCAGTTTTCATAGACCTCTGTCAGGTCCGCAATCAGGTCGTTCTCATACAACTGCTTTAATGTATCGTAATCTCCCACCCCCATGATATCCGGTATCTCGCCGCTGACGATGGCCATGGACACCTTCTGCTCATAGTCATCCCCGTCATTCGCCTCGAACAGGTTCGTGTTCTGTACGTTCAGCTTCTCCTTCAGATATCTGGTCCATGCATTGTTTTCATCGTCATCGCCCTCATATTTCGTCCCATCCAGCACGTCAAAATTCGTTACCGTCTTCCCCAGGGTGTAGTTCACTGTTTCCGGATATTTCCCATAGGGCGTGGTCATGGCTTCCTTCCATGCAGGATCCTCCTGATTCACGCTGACTGTGCTTTCGCCCTCGTCCTTGCCGCACCCTGCGAAGGACCCCAGCACCATTGCGCTTATCAGGCACATTGCCAGTACTTTTTTGATTTTCATAAATATAGCCCGTCTTTCTGCGAAAGACACCAATGCGTCATGAAACACAGGTTCTGTCCTTCGCTATCTAATTTTTTGCCCTTCTGATATTATTTACCTATAAGACTGACACACTACAGAACACGTGGGGGTAAGTGGCGGGGCTGTATAGCGGCGACCTCGTATAAATATTTGTTGTCGGTCATCCGTTAAGGCATCAATGAGTGGCGCATAACAGTAGCCCGTAAACTTATCTCTTCCGAAGTCGACTCGATCTCGCCGGATGACCAGTCACTGTCAGTTTTATAACTATAAATACCAGGAGGTAGTTTCTTGTCATTTAAAATTTTTAAGTTCAACTGTTGTGGACTTGATGTCCACAAAACATGGATCTATGCCTGTATCGGCATCACTGATTCCAACAATCGCACGGAGTATAAGCAAGCTCGCTTTTCTTCCTTTACCAAAGGATTGAATGAGCTGTGTGACTGGCTTGCAAAGTACAACTGTAAAGATGTTTGCATGGAATCAACTGGTAAGTACTGGATCCCTGTTTTCAATATCTTAGAGCAACACAGTTTCTGGGTTACTCTATCCCATCCCAAATACACAAAGCCGATGAAAGGAAATAAGACCGACCGTAAAGATGCCAAATGGATTTGTGATCTTTACATGTGTGGTATGGTCAAACCTTCCTTTATTCCACCTGCTGACATCCGGGAGCTTCGCGATCTTGTAAGATACCGTTTCAAGCTCACTTGTATGATTACTGGTGAGAAGAACCGTGCTCAAAATTGTCTTACCGTGTCTAATCTTAAGCTTGATGATGTATTTTCTGATGTATTTGGTAAATCATCTCGTTCTATTACAGAACATATTTTACAACACCCAGGAGAAAAATTTGATATAGCACCTTTTGTTGATAGCAGATGCAAAACTCCTATCACAGAAATACAGGCTGCTGTTGATGGTGCCATCTCGAAAGAACAGGTTGTAAAACTTAGACAGTGTCTTGACCACATTGATGAACTCAATAAGCACATTTCAGAAGTAGAACAGGAAATCCTTCGTCTCAGTGATAAATATGAGGCTGCTTTAAACTTAATAAGGACTGTTCCCGGATTCAATAAGAATCCGCTGACTGCTATCCAAGTGCTTTCAGAGATTGGTGGTGATATGTCTGTCTTCCCCACAGCAAAACACCTCGTCTCCTGGGCCGGATGCTGTCCCCGTAATGATCAAAGCAATCAAAAAATCAAATCCACTAGGATTTCCCGTGCTGGTTCTTATTTTAAACCAGTTCTGGTACAAGTTGCAAATGCTTTAATCAAATCGAAGAAGCATTCTGAATTTACCAGCCGCTACAAGCGTATCAAAGCACGCCGTGGTCACAAGAAAGCCATCATTGCCATCTGCCGTATGATCCTGACCGCTATCTGGCACATACTTTCAGATTTAAAGCCATATACTCCAGAAGGTTTTCTTGAATCTCGTCCTGTGAAGGAAGGAAAAGTTCTTTCCACTTCACAGGCACTTAATCTTTTGAAACAGCGAGGCTACATCATAAAGGGTGAACCTTTAGCAGTTTCCTGATTAGGTGTTGCGTTAATATTTAATTTTTCAAGCCACCCCAAGGATGGTTCATTTGTTATGATCTATTTTTCTCGGATAACCTCTACTTCTTTGTTTCAAACTTTTTTCTCCTCCATCAAACATAGTAAAACTGTTTATCAACTGTCGCTTGAATTTATTTTATCAACAGCATATCCTTAAGTAAAGTTTAGAACCTTTTGTTCATGACAATAGAATGCTCGCAGAGCGTGCATTCTATTGTTTGTACTTAAATCATCATATTTCTGAAATACCGGATTGTATAATCAACGCCTCTGTCGGAAAGCTCACCATGCCAGTATGCAGATTCCGGCTCGATGCTCAGGCCGCCGTCATACCCCAAGCCGTACAGAATACCCATAAAGGAGGTCCAATCGGTCTGATCCATGCCTGCGGGCGGGTTGTCATATACCTTGCCTTCGATTTTTACAGCGCCCTTTAAGTGCACATGTATAAATCTCTTGCCCCAGTCTCTTGTCTCCTGCAGATAATCGCCGCCTGCATTGATGCAGTGGGAGGTATCATATTTGATATACAGGTCTTTTAAATAACCATGAATGATCTTATATGCTTCCGCATTGCACACAAAGTTATTCCAGCGGCAGTTGTAGGTTGCAATTTTTATATTCTTTTCTTTGCCGTATGCGATGAGCTTTTCAAAATATGCAATGGCAAAGGAGCAGTTTTCATAATAAGAAAGGCTGTCTACATAGTTGCAGCCGGTGATATAAATGCCAGTGCCAAGCTCTGCTGCCGCATCGATCAGGCTGTATTCTATTGCAAGCTCTTCCTCACGGATGCCGTTTTCATCGATTCTGGCACTTCCCCAACGTCCGATGGCCGCTACCGGAAGATCGTACTTTTTGCTATATTCCTTTGTCTGCTCCAATGCATCCAAAAATTCCTTCACTCTGTCATTAACATCCAGTTCTACGAAGGACAGTCCTTTTGCTTTTACCCGCTGAAAATCCTCTTCACGGATCCAGCTAATCATCCCCAATGTCATATCCAGCTCTCCTTTTTATTCAGGAATCCACCAGTCAGACCTTCTAATGCAGCCTGGTAATTCCTTTTCCCCAAAAATCCTGCCCGACCGTCTTGCAACCGGGCAGGATCTACATTTTTATTCATGACAATAGAATGCTTGCAGAGCGTGCATTCTATTATTCATGACAATAGAATGTTCGCGGAGCGTGCATTCTATTGTTTACTTCTAGAATCAGTCAAAGTAAATGGTCTTGCCAGTCTTTGCAGATTCATAAATTGCTTCCAGCAGCTGTGTAACAACCAGAGCCTGCTCCGGCTTCACAGTCAGAGGAGTGCCTTTGGTTACCGCATTGTAAAAGATTTCTGCTTCGATATCCTGAGGTCTTTCCTCTTCACCATCATAAAAAGCAACACCGCCTGCACCTAAGTTGGGCTTTTCTACACACTGACGTCCGTGATGTACGCGATTGATGCGAAGGCCGTCCTTCATATCAGCGCCTGCTTTGGTACCGCACAGGCTGGTCTTTGCTTCATCTACTTCCAGCGAATTTAATGCCCAGGAAGCTTCCAGAACGATGGTCGCGCCATTCTTCATCTTGATAAAGCCAAATGCAGAATCTTCTACGGTGAACTTCTCAGGATCCCAGTCACCCCATGCGTTTCCGGTCTGAGTCTGGTCTGCCAGCTTACGGTAGGTAGAACCGGTTACGCTTGCAGGCTCGTAGTTGTTCATCATCCACAGAGTCAGGTCAAGTGCATGAGTACCGATATCGATCAGGGGACCGCCGCCCTGTTTTTCTTCATCAAGGAACACGCCCCAGGTCGGAACGGCTCTTCTGCGGATCGCATGAGCCTTTGCATAGTAAATATCGCCCAGCTCATCTGCTTCGCAGACACTCTTTAAATACTGGGAATCTGCACGGTAACGGTTCTGGTAACCGATGGTCAGGATCTTACCTGTCTCTTTTGCGGTTTCAACCATTTCCTTTGCTTCTGCATAGGTTTTTGCCATAGGCTTTTCACACATAACATGCTTGCCGGCTTTCATTGCTGCAATGCTGACCGGTGCATGTGCGTTGTTGGGGGTCAGAACATAAACAACATCTACATCCTCTTTTACCAGATCCTTATAATCCGTATAAACTCTTGCATCGGGTGTGCCGTATTCTTCTTTTGCTTTCTCCGCACGCTCTTTGATCAGGTCACAAAATGCAACCAGCTCGATTTTTCCATTTCTTTTGATTGCGGGAAAATGCTTTCCGTTTGCAATTCCGCCGCAGCCTACTACGCCTGCTTTAATAATTTTTGTCATGTCAGACTCCTTTCCAAGTTCTTTTAAATAATTCAATAGTACCTGATATTTTCCCTGTAAATCATTCATATATACACCCTTCTTCATTTTTCCTTATTTACAATAATTATTCCAAATAATAGCTATCTTTTTTCTGTAGATATCAATAAAATATGTCTTTATTCCTCTGCAAGTCTCGTAAAGAAACAGGTGCGATTTCCTGTATGACAGGCTGCTCCAATCTGCTCTACTTTTGCCAAAATCGTATCTTTATCACAGTCAATATCTAAAGACTTCACATACTGATAATGTCCGGAAGTATCTCCTTTCGTCCAAAGTTCCTGGCGGCTACGGCTAAAATAAGTCATTTTTCCTGTTTCCAATGTTTTTTCAAAGGATTCTTTTGTCATATAGGCAAGCATCAATACTTCATTTGTCTTATAATCCTGTGTAATAACCGGAATCATTCCATCACTGTTTAATTTGAATTCGTCAAAAGAAATGGTGCTTTTCATTTATAGTGCTCCTTTCGTAGAAAGTACATCTGTAATTCTTGGATCATAGGAAGAAGCTTCATCTAAAGCTTTTGCAAACGCTTTAAACGCTGCTTCCATAATATGATGATTGTTACTTCCATGTATTAATTTTAAATGCAGATTCATTGCTGCACTGTAAGAAACTGCATAGAAAAATTCCTGTACCATTTCTGTATCAAACCCACCGACTTTTTCTACGGTAAATGGCAAATCACACACGCAATATGGTCTTCCGGATAAATCTACCGCACCAAGTACAAGCGTCTCGTCCATTGGAAGCAGGAAGTTTCCAAAACGTCGAATTCCTTTTTTATCTCCTACTGCTTCGCGAATTGCCTGTCCAAGTACAATACCTGTATCTGTCTCTTATACACATCTGACGCTGCCGACGATAAGGCTC
>ERZ1027033.1288-NODE-1288-length-10842-cov-4.804487_pt1 | contig 10842 bp, 10 predicted proteins | sample MGYA00519444_ERZ1027033 | MGnify/ENA primary metagenome ERZ1027033 (study PRJEB26926, sample SAMN06164887) | human gut metagenome | biome: ENVO:00009003; feature: ENVO:2100002; material: ENVO:00002003 | host: Homo sapiens | place: USA | collected 2012 ...
GGGCTCGGAGATGTGTATAAGAGACAGGCCAGCCCGTGCGTCTGCGCGGGCCGGTCCTCATCATGCTCCACAAGCCCGCAGGCTATCTGACCGCCGCCGACGATCCGAAGGCAAAGACCGTCATGGAACTTGTGCCGGACGAATACCGGAGACTCGGCGTTATGCCCGTCGGCAGGCTTGACAAGGATACGGAGGGGCTTCTGCTGCTGACAAACGACGGCGATCTGGCCCACCGCATTTTGTCTCCCCGGCACGGCGTCTGGAAGCGCTATTACGCCGAGCACGAGGGACAGACAGGGCTGGAGGATGTACGCGCATTCGAGCAGGGACTGGTGTTGGCCGACGGCCTGCACTGCCTGCCGGCAAGGCTCACGCCGCTGTCTGACGGGCGCTCCATCGTCTGCGTGCAGGAGGGAAAGTACCATCAGGTGCGCCGGATGCTCGCCAGCCGGGGCTGCCCGGTGACGTATCTGCGGCGCGAGGCAGAAGGCGGATTGACGCTCGGATCTCTCCCGCTGGGACAGACAAAAGAACTGGATATTGTGGAGGCCGAAGGGCTTCTACAGAATATCCTGTGATTTTGACGGAAGAAAAAACTTGCATATTTTGAGAGCAAAGCCCCCTGAATTTGGAGCAAATGACGAAAAACTATGAAAATGCCACAAAAAAAGATAGCCGTTTTCAAATAAAATGTCAAAAAGACCTTGCGCTTCTGCCGAAAACGTAGTATTATGTCAATGGTTGTTTGTGTAAAAAGCAAGTTGTAATAGGGAGGGCGTATTATGTCCAGCCGCGTTTTTCAGAGTGTGATCGTCCAGATGAAGGAGGCGACCGACCGCATGATCGGCGTGATCGACGCCGACAGCACCGTGATCTCCTGCAGCGACACCTCGCGCATCGGGGAAAAATGGCCCGAGGCCGTTATCAAGCTCAACAGCGCCCCGGATTCCATTGTCGTCGTCGACAAAAAGACCTTCAAGCCGCTTGTTTCCTGGAGCGCCTACTTTGACTACGCCGTGTTTGCCGAGGGCGACGACGAGATCGCCAGAAGTCTGTGCGTCATGGCCTACGTCGCGCTCAACGGCGCGAAGACCTACTATGAGGAAAAGCACGACAAGGGAACCTTCGTCAAGAATATCATCACCGACAACATTCTGCCGGGCGATATCTATATCCGCGCGAAGGAGCTGCACTTCGTCACCGACGCGCCGCGCGCCGTCTTCCTCGTCCGGCAGGTAGGCCGGGCGGACGTCGCCTCCGTCGACGTGCTTTCCGGTATGTTCCCGGACAAGCAGCAGGACTTTGTCCTGTCCATCAACGAGACGGATATCGCCATCGTCAAGCAGATCGCGCCCGGCACAGAAAAGGCCGAGCTGCTGCAGACGGCGCAGACCATCGAGCAGACGCTCCGGTCCGAGCTGTTTGTCAAGACCGTCATCGGCATCTCCACCGTTGCGGGCCACCTGCGTGAGCTGGCCGACGCCTATAAGGAAGCGCAGGTCGCCATTGAGGTCGGTAAGGTCTTTGAGACGGAAAAAACGATCATCAACTATGAAAATCTCGGCATCGGCCGCCTGATCTATCAGCTCCCGACGACGCTCTGCGAGATCTTCCTGTCCGAGGTGTTCAAGAAGAACTCCATCGACACGCTCGATCAGGAGACGCTGTTCACGATCAACAAGTTCTTTGAGAACAATCTGAACGTCTCCGAAACGTCCCGCAAGCTGTTCGTCCACAGAAACACGCTGGTGTACCGGCTTGAGAAGATCAAGAAGCTCACCGGCCTTGACCTGCGCGAGTTTGACGACGCGATCATCTTCAAGGTCGCCCTCATGGTCAAGAAATATCTTGTCTCGCGCGAGAACAGACTCATCTGACCCGCGCAATGCTTTGAAAATCGGAGTTTAACATGATCGAATTACAGGATGTGCATAAAACCTACGACACCGGCACGATCGCGCTGAACGGCATTTCCATGAAGATCGACGACGGCGAATTTGTCTTTCTGGTCGGCCCGTCCGGCTCCGGCAAGTCCACCATCATCAAAATTCTGACCGCCGAACTGCGCCCGACCTCCGGCAGCGCGCTTGTCAACGGCTTCGCCGTCGAAAAGCTCCGCAGCCGCGCCGTGCCGTATCTGCGCCGGACGCTCGGCGTCATCTTTCAGGATTTCCGCCTGATCGGCGACAAGTCTGTCTATGAAAACGTCGCATTCGCCATGCGCGTGATCGGCGCGCCGGAGAAGGAGATCCAGAAGCGCGTGCCGTATGTGCTCGAGTTGGTCGGACTGGAGACAAAGGGCCGCCGGCTCCCGAACGAGCTGTCCGGCGGCCAGCAGCAGCGCGTCGCCATCGCAAGAGCGCTTGTCAACAATCCCAGCGTCATCATCGCCGACGAGCCGACGGGCAACCTTGACCCGGCGCGTTCGCTCGAAATTATGATGCTGCTCGAACAGATCAACGCCCTCGGCACCACGGTTCTGGTCGTCACGCACGAGCGGGAGCTTGTCAACCGCTTTACCAAGCGTGTCGTCGCCATCAACGAGGGCAGGATCATCAGCGACGGAATGGACGGGTATTATCTCAATGAAGAAGAATAACATCGGTTACTTACTGCGCGAGGGCTTCCGGGGCGTGTTCCTGCACGGCTTCATGTCCTTCGCGGCCATCTGCGTGACGGTGGCGTGCCTCATTATCATGGGCTCGTTCTGCCTCATTCTCTATAATACCAGCGCCATGGTCAAGGAGCTGGAGCAGAAGAACGAGATGCTCGTCTACATCGACGAGAGCTATTCCGAGGCCAAGGCAAAATCCGTCGGTTCGCAGATCAACCTCATCACCAACGTCCGCTCCGCGGTCTTTGTCTCGCGGGAGCAGGCACTGGAGGATTTTATTGACGAGCAGAACGACGCGTCGCTGTTTGCGGGCATCGACCCCGATACGCTGCGCGACCGCTATGTCGTCACAGTCGAGGATAACTCGCTGCTGAAGCAGACGTATGAAAAGCTGAAGGATATTGAGGGTGTAGCGGATGTTTCGGCGCACTTTGAGATCGCCGAGGGCTTCCAGACCGTGCAGAACGTTCTGAATATTGCCTCGCTCGTCATTGTCTCGGTGTTGTTCGTCGTCTCGCTGTTCATCATTTCCAACACCGTCAAGCTTGCCATGTATTCCCGCAGCGAGGAGATTGCCATCATGAAGATGGTCGGCGCGACCAACGCCTTTATCCGACTGCCTTTTATCGTCGAGGGCTTTATTATTGGTATTATCGCCGCCGCAGTCGGCTTCTTCCTCGAATGGGGCCTGTATGATTTCGTCCTTTCGAAGATCGCGCAGCTCGACACGCTCAAGCTGTTCGTCCTGACTCCGTTCACGGACGTCATTGAGATCGTCGCAGCCGCCTACGCGATCACGGGCTTCCTCGTGGGCGTGTTCGGCAGCTTGCTGTCCATCCGGAAGTTCCTGAAGGTGTAAAACCGGGAGGTACCTTTTACTTATGAAACAAAAGAAAAGCAGCTCCGCCCGCCGGATCGTCTGTTTGGTATTGGCCGCCGTGATGCTGCTGGGCCTTGTCTCAAGCGCCCTCATTATCATGGTCAACGCCGCGTCCAGCTCGGAGATCAAAAAAGAGCTCTCCGGCCTCCGCAATCAGCAGGCAGAGCTCAAAAAGGAGCGCGAAGCGCTTCAGGCAAAGATCAAAGAAAACCAGTCCAAAACGCAGACGCTCGTCGATAAGAAATCCGATATCGACCAGCAGATCAGCATGACGCAGGCGTCCATCAACAACCTGAACGAGCAGGTGCAGCAGTACAGCCTGCTGATCGCCAACAAGCAGGCCGAGCTGGAAGCGTCCCAGGCCGAGGAACAGCGCCTGAACGAGCAGTATAAGACCCGCATCCGCTCCATGGAGGAGACGGGCAATATCTCCTACTGGGCGATTTTGTTCGGCGCGAACAGCTTCTCGGATTTGCTGGACAAGATCGACGTGATTCAGGAGATCGCCAAGGCGGACCAGCTGATGCTGGAAAAGATGAAGGCCGTCTCCGAGCAGATCGCATCCGAGCGCACGGAGCTTGAGCAGCAGATGGCAGAGCTTGACACGACGCGCGAGGAGCTTGACCAGCAGGAGGCGGAGCTTGAGGCGCAGCGCACCGAGGCCGACAGTCTGCTGCTGGAAATGATGCAGGCCTACGAGGAAATGAACGCCGATTACGAGCAGAACATGGCCGACGAGGCCGAGCTGTCTGACGAGATTGCCAAGTCCGAGGCCGCGTATTATGCCGCCCTTTCCAAGGAGGAGGCTGAGCGCATCGCAGCGCTGAACCGGCAGAACAACAACAAAGGCTCGAACAGCAATTCCAGCGGCGCGACCAACACGGGCGGCTGGCTGTATCCCCTTCCGTATCAGTGTCAGGTCACGGACTCCTACGGCTACCGCACGCACCCGCTGACCGGCAAATACAGCTGGCACAACGGCGTGGACTTCGGCGCGGCAGCCGGTACGGCGATCCTTGCGACAAAATCCGGCACGGTCACGACGGCGGCCTATTCCGCAGCCTGGGGCTATTATGTGGTCATCAACCACGGCGACGGCTATTCCAGCCTCTACGCGCACCAGCCGTCCTGCTCCGTGTCCGTCGGCGATTACGTCACACAGGGACAGACCATTGGCTACGTCGGCTCCACCGGCTGGTCGACCGGCCCGCATCTGCACTTCACCATCTACTATAACGGTGCAGACGTCAATCCCTTCAATTACATCGGCTGAGTAAACAGATCCTGACCACCGGCTGGGCCGGTGGTCAGGATGATTTTTTGTCTTGTATCTTCTGTCGAAATCTGCTAGAATCAGTTTCGAATTCATCGAACGGAGACAGTTTTATGGACGCAGTCGCATTGCAGCATATCAAAAAATCCTATACATCCTATTCCAGCGAGATCGTGCTTACCGGCCAGACGCGGCAGAGCCGCACACGGCAGGTGCTGCGCGATCTCTCCGTCTGTTTCCCCATCGGACAGCTGACGGTCATCGTCGGCCGCAGCGGCTGCGGCAAGAGCACGCTTTTGAAGCTGCTGGCCGGAAAGGAGCAGCCGGACGCGGGACAGATCGAGATGCCGCAGGGCTGGCACAGCGCGCTTCTCAGCCCGGACCCGTATGTCATCACGTGGACGAACGTGCAGCGCAACGTCGCCATTGCCTGCGGCGTGGGCAAGACGCCGGAGGAGCGCTATGAAAAGGCCGCCGATTTCGTGCGCCTCGTCGGGCTGCAGGACTTTGCCGACCTCACCCCAGCGGAGCTTTCCACGGGCATGAAGCAGCGGCTGGGCCTTGCGCGGGTGCTGGCCAGTCAGGCGCAGCTGCTGCTGATGGACGAGCCGTTTGCCTCATTGGACTTTCTGACGCGCGGTGAATTACAGTCGCAGCTGCTCGCCATCCAGAAAAAGCTCCCGCGCACCATCGTCCTTGTCACGCACCAGCTCGAAGAGGCGCTGCTGCTCGGCCAGAAGATCGTCGTCATGCACCCGGACAGCACCATCCGCGAATTTGATCTTTCCGCCCTCCCCTACCCGCGCGACGTGGAGCAGCCCGCGCTGCGCGCATTAAAGGCCGAGATCACGGACGAATGCCGGAAGCCCACGGCAAGCGAATAACAGACCGGCCTTCGGCGGATCCGGATGCATCCGCCCGCTTATGCAGGGAAGCGGCGATATAAGAAGTCTACCGACTCCACGATGGTATTCAGAAGAAATCTGTCCATCCGGTCGATCACGCGGCCCCGCAGGCCCTGCGGGACCGGATAAATGACCTCCGCAATGCTGCCGGCAATCGCGGCGGCAGAGAAAAAACGACGTTCAGCCATCTGGCTTGCTCTGTTTCAGCCCCTTTAAAATGATCTCTGACAGTCCGACCAGAACCAGAAACCCGCCGAACAGCTTCCGCAGCAGCTCCGCGTCCACGTTCTGGGCCAGCAGCGCGCCGCCCACGGCGCAGACGCTGCCTGCAAGGGCTGCGGGCCAGACTGCACGCCAGACGATCTGCTTATTTTTGATATGAAAGATCAGCGCGCAGGCCGCACAGGGAAGAAAGTACAGCAGATTCACACCCTGCGCCGCTCGCTGCTCCATGGACAGGACAGCGGTCATCCAGACCATCAGCAGGCTTCCGCCGCCGATGCCGAAGCCCGATAAAACGCCGCAGACAAGCCCTGCGGCAGCGGCTGCAAGCAGCGTCAGCATACGATCAGGCGGATACCCCCCGCAAGGATCACACCGCCGAGGATCAGGTGCAGCGCCCTGGCCGGCATTTTTCGGAACAGAAGCCCCGCAAGAACGCCGCCGGCCGCACCGCCGATGAGATAAGGAAGCGCGTCCGAAACCGGCAGGCTGTCATGCAGCGCATAGATCACGATCGAAACGATGCACAGCGGCAGGATCACTGCGATTGCGGACGAAAAGGCCGCCTTATCCTCGAGCCTGCAGAGCCAGATCAGAAGCGGCACGAGCACCATGCCGCCGCCTGCACCAAAAAATCCGTTTACAAAGCCTGCCAGCGCACCTGCCAGCAGGCAGAAGCCGATGCGCGGCTGTGTATATTCCCGCATCTGAAAACCCCCTTCCCATGGCATAGTCTGCCGTGAGAAGGGGCGTTTTATACGCGAACAGCCGCCCGGATGGGCGGCTGTTGGAGACGGGATTATTTCGTGGTGAACTTCATACCGAACGGAACGGTCGTGTACGCGTTGTCGCCGACAACGCCGTCATGCCACGCGTTGTAATCCGCAGTGCGCAGAGCATTTTCAACGAGCGTGTCGCGGTAGGAATTGCCGAAGCTGTCGAAGTACATGACGTGCACGCCATAGGACGTCTCAACAATACCGGTGTCGCCGGGCTGACGGCTCTCATCGAAGCACCAGTCGTTGAACTCGGTGACCATCTGGCCGGGCATGATGTTCTCATACAGACCGCCCTCGTCGCCGTTGGAATCGCCGGTATTCTCCTTGGCCAGCTCACCGAAGCTTTCCGCCGTCTTGTCACCGGCGTTGAACTCGGCAAGGATCTCGTCGGCCTTTGCGCGGGCCTCTTCCATCGCAGTCTCGTCGGAGGTGTCGCTGACGGAGATCAAGATGTGGCGCACGTTCGGGAGCAGATAGTCGTTCGTGCTGCGGGAGATGTAGTACAGAACGTAGTAAACGCCGCTGTCGTTCGCGATATAGGTCGTGTCGCCTTCCGTGCGGGATGCGTCGAACAGCCAGTCGGCAACGTCGCTGCTCAGCGAGGAATACAGCTGGTCTTCCTTCAGCGTATAGCTCTCGTCAGCATAACTTTCCTTCGCGGAATCCTGCGCGTTTTCATAGGCTGCGTTGATGAAGGCCTGCTCGTCGTGTGCGGTGTCGGCGGCCATCGTGGAGGCCATCTCCTCCTTGAGCGCGGTCAGTTCTTCCTCAGACAGCTCCTCGGTGGTGTCGCTGCTGTCCGCTGTACTTTCGTCGCTGCTGTCCGCTGTGCTTTCGTCGCTGCTGTCCGTCGAGGTCTGGAACAGCGAGTCGGAGACGAGGAACTGCCGGTAGGTCACGGCGTCATAGCTGTTGGGGTTCGCTTCGTACTCGGCGGCAATCTCCGCGTCGGTATAGGTGAAGCCGCTGTTGATGGACTGCGCATAGCTGCTTGCAAGCGTTGTAACTTCAAGATATTCGCGGAAGCTCTTCTCGCTGCAGCCCGTGCCATAGACGGCCGCGATATAGCTGTTGCGGTTCATGTTGGAATAGGCGGCGTAGAGATCGAGCGACGTGAGCTGCGACTCGATGGCAGCCTGCTCCTCCTCGGAAAGCGTGTAGCCGTTGGCTTTGGCCTCGTCGGCGATCGCGTAGACCTCCGCTGCGGTGGTCAGACCCTGCTGGGTGAAGAAATCGGCCCAGGTCTCACCGGTGTCGGCGTCATAGGTCTGCTCGTCGAGCGGAGAGTTGGTGTCCAGGATATAGCTCATAAAATCGCCGTACTGCTCCTGCATGGTGCTGTAGGCGTTTTTATAGAAGTAGTTGACCATAGCCGGGGAAAGGTTGTGGCCGCTGACGGTCGCGGCGGTGGTGTGCGAGGCAAAGAAGCCGCTGGTCAGCATATAGAAGAAGACAACGATACAGACGACCAGAACGGTGCAGACGGCGATCAGCGTCGTCTTCAGGCCCTTGCTCATGCCTTTCTTTGCTTCATTGGCAGTCTCAGGAACTGCTGCCTGTTCCTTGCGCTTGTTTTTTTCACGGGATGCGCTCATTTGGGATCATTCCTCTCATAAGTCTGGGTTTTTGCCCGAAAAAAGCGGGAAGTCATCCCCTCAGGCAATTCAATGCGTATTATACCGAAAAGACGCGCCATATGCAAGCATAATTTTGCGGAATATGCAGAAAAAGAAAAGCGCTTTGCCGGAGCAATGCGCTTTTGGGCAAAAACGTATCCCCGCAGAAGCCGTGCGAATCCAATTATAACCTGCACGAAAGGGCAGGTGGGTTGCCTCTTTGCTGCTTCTCTGCTTCCAACGTCCACCACCGGTCAAAGCCGTGGGCGGGAGGCCTGCAATCGACAGCAAAAGTTCCGGCATCCCCTGAATATAATGTGGGTTTAAGTGGACCCGTCACGCACCCCGCAGGGACGCGTCTTTTACGATCTCATATTCTATTGTGGGCTGCAGAGGCTGCGTTTATGCCTCCGGCTCTTCCTCGTCCTCGTAGATCAGATCCATCAGCGCACTGTAGACCGCCTCAAGCTCTGCGTCGTCTTCAATGGCCTCAAGGAATTCCTCGCCGTTTTCCTCCACGGACTTGAGGATGCTGACCTCAAGATCCTCGGCCTCATCGTCGCCGGAGCCTGCCGGAACGAGGGCCAGATAGCGGCTGCCGTCGTGCTCGAGCTCTGCAAGGACCTCAAGCTCATATTCCTTGCCGTCTTCGTCGGTGATGCTGATGAAATCGTCGCCGTACTGCTGTTCCATGGGAAGCCTCCGTATCGTTTGCTTTCATGCTCCTATTCTAACCGGAAGACCGTATAAAATCAAGAGGAATTTGCTGACCGTTTCCGCGAATTGCGCGGTACAATGCCGGATTTGTTGCAAATATATCCGAATATTCGATATTTTCCACAGAAAATGCACGCAAAAACAGGAAGAATAAAATGCGTGCATGGATTTCAAAATTTGTTTTCAAAATAATTGACAGATGTGTTATAATCATTAAGATAAAATGCGATTATGCGGCGCTGCGCCGCCTGCCTGTATGCCAGAGCAAACATGGAGGTTCCGTATGGCAAAACAAGATAACATGAACAGCGGAAAACGAGCCGGAGGCGTCGGACATATCTTCGCGGTGATCGGGAAGATCGTCGGCACGATCCTTCTGACGGCGTTTCTGACGGCCCTGATCTTTGCATGCCTGTTCGCGGTCTATGTAAAAAACGATCTGTCCGAGCAGGCGCAGTGGGCCTCCGACAGCTTTTCCATGGAGCAGACCTCCGTCATCTATTATGAAGACCCGGATACCGGAAAGTATGAGGTGCTGCAGGCCATCTACGGCGGCTCGAACAGCACGTTCGTCGAATACGACGATATCCCCAAGAACCTCATCAACGCCTGCATCGCCATTGAGGACAAGCGCTTTGAAAAACACCAGGGCGTCGACTGGGTCACGACGATGCGCGCCTGCTTCAAAATGTTCCTCGGCAAGAGCGAGGCCGGCGGCTCGACCATCACGCAGCAGTTCATCAAAAACGCCACCGGCGAACGCGAGGTGACCGTGCGCCGCAAGCTGGTCGAGATCTATCGCGCGCTGGAATTCGAAAAAACGCACACCAAGCCGCAGATCATGGAGCTGTACCTGAATATCATCCCGCTCGGTGAAAACTGCCGCGGCGTGCAGTCCGCCTCGCGCGTGTACTTCGGCAAGGACGTCAAGGATCTGACGCTGGCGGAGTGCGCGTCTTTGATCGGCATCACCAACAACCCCTCGCGCTATGACCCGTATATCAGCGCAGAAAACAACAAGGAGCGGCAGGAGATCATTCTCTCCGAGATGCTCAAGCAGGGCTATATCAATCAGGCCCAGTACGACGAGGCCGTCGCGCAGGAGCTGGTGTTCACGAATGCCAGCCGCGAAAAGAAAAAGTCCGACGACAATTACTCCTGGTTCGTCGATCAGGTCATCAACGACGTGGTCAACGACCTGTGCGACAAGACCGGCTATGAATACGACATCGTCTATACGATGGTCAAGACCGGCGGCTATCAGATCTATTCCACCGTCAACCCTGATGTGCAGGCCGCCGTCGATCAGGTCTATGAGGATCTTTCGAGCCTGCCCGCAACGGCCAGCTCCCAGCAGCTCCAGTCCGGCATCGTCATTGTCGACAATACGACCGGCGATATCGTCGCTCTGGCTGGAGGCGTCGGCAAAAAGCAGGGCAGCCTCGTCTGGAACTGTGCGACAAGAAGCCTTCTGTCCCCCGGCTCCATCATCAAGCCCGTCGCGGTCTACGCGCCCGCCATCGAGCTTGGCCTCATCACGCCCGCGACCGTCATGGACGATACGCCGTATTCCTTTACCGATACGGCGACCTGGCCCAAGAACCTCGACTCGACCTACCGCGGCCTCGTGTCCGTGGAGGAGGCTGTCGAGCAGTCGATCAATACCGTTCCGGTCAAGCTCGTGGCGCAGATGACGCCGGAATACAGCTATTCCTTCGCCAAGGACAAGATGGGACTGTCCACGCTCGTTTCCTCGTATAAAACCACGAACGGCGAAGAGCTGTCCGACGTGAACCTCTGGGCGCTCGCCCTCGGCAGCCTCACAAGAGGCGTGAC
>ERZ1027033.1297-NODE-1297-length-10795-cov-4.631285_pt1 | contig 10795 bp, 9 predicted proteins | sample MGYA00519444_ERZ1027033 | MGnify/ENA primary metagenome ERZ1027033 (study PRJEB26926, sample SAMN06164887) | human gut metagenome | biome: ENVO:00009003; feature: ENVO:2100002; material: ENVO:00002003 | host: Homo sapiens | place: USA | collected 2012 ...
TCTCGTGGGCTCGGAGATGTGTATAAGAGACAGGTACCGCTGATGCCTTCATCATCATAGATTCCAACGAATTCCCATCCCGGCTGTGCCTTGATATAATCCGTGTAATAATTTTTCTGAAGTTCATACGAAGAAGTCTGTTCATCATTATCAGTGGAAACACGGACATATGCGGCAACACGACGGATAGAGGTGCTTTCTCCAAGCCCCTCCACAGTTTTTGCCGGGATAACTTCCAACTCAGAAGTATCCACGCCTTTATATCTGTCTCTGATTCTCTGCTTGCGGTCTGCCGCCTCTGCTCCACTGCTTATCATTTGCTTCCTCTCATTCCTCCGGCTTCATGCTCCAGTACCACTGTCGCATCTTCCGATAACTCCGGATGCCGAGTTCTTTCTTTGTATTTTCTGCTGTCCTGCGGCTGATACCTTCATCGCTCATCCGCATATAGATTTCTCTGGATCTCATGTCACCCCCGGAAAGCAGCTTCTTGATCAGATACGCCGCCTTCTCAGATTTTGACTCAAAAACTGGTGTTTCCGGCTCCGCTGATGGATCTGGCTTAATTTCACACTCCAGCCATTTGAAGCCCTGCTCCGCTGTTATCGAGAATTTGATTTCACCATCTGACGGAGCCAGACTGTTTTTTATCTGCCGCACAATGCGGATATCTGACTTTTCCGCATCCCGTTCTACTTGTAGAACGCTCCGGGCAGCCGCAACAACATCGATGCTGCCAAGGCTCCGGTAAAGACCCTTTGTTCCCTCTTTTTTATTAAGGTGTCCGATCAGCACAATGGCACAGTCATACATAGATGCCCACATGCCAAGACGCTGCATCAGCCTTCTGGCTCTTCCTGCAATCTGGAGGTCGGAATCACTTCCAAGATATGCCGGGATCGGATCGATAACTACCAGCCGCGGCCGGAATTCTATAATAGCCTGCCGGATGCGCTCATCATCCAGTGTCAGGCCACTGTATGTTTCTTCATTTATGAAGGCCACATTCCTGCAATCTGCCCCACATTTTTCAAGCCGGGGCTTAATGGTATCTGAAATGCCATCTTCTGAGCACTGGTAAATAGCCCTTTGCGGCATTCCGATGGTTTTACCATCTGGCAAGGCTCCTCCCTTAGACAACTCGGCTATCAGGTGCATCATCATTGTGGATTTGCCATCACCGGGGTCACCTTGCAGCAATGTGATCTTTCCAACTGCTATGAATGGATACCACAGCCAACGAACAGAAGTCGCCTGTACATCACTGTATAATGTAAGAATCCCTTTTTCTTCTTTGTTCGTCATCATCGTCCCTTTCTGTGTGCAGTCTTTTCTACATTTATATTATAGAGTATGTGTGGTGTTTTGACTGCCACCCATCAGGTGGCGCATCATCGTTTTTGCCACCCAACAGGTGGCAAAACAGCCTTAGACCACATAACAGATAGAGGTGTAGACCTTTGCGGCCTTAGAATTCCTGTAATCAAGTTGCTATGTATTTTTCTCTGCGGGATAATCGTAACAGCCTTATGCGGGTACACATAAGGAGGAACATACATGGCATTAGATTATACTGCACTTGGAAAGCGTATCAGCACTTTCCGTAACGCATCCGGATTAACTCAGGAACAATTTTGCGAAAAATTGAATGTATCTCGCAAACACATCAGTCAGATTGAAGCGGCAATTAGCCGCCCCAGCCTTGAAACTCTGGTCGACATTGCTAATATTCTTAACATCTCAGCAGATGATCTTCTTGTAGACAGTTTGGCGCACTCCGCGTCCACTGCCGATTCCGAGATCCACCGTCTGCTTTTAGACTGTAATGCAATTGAACAGGAGATTCTCACCCGGATGGTAAAGGAGATGAAAGCAATTTTATACGGCTTAGGAGTTTGATTTTATAACTTGTTGATCATATAACAAAAAAGCCCGCATAAGCCACAACTGCACTTTGGAACACACCGAAGTGCTGTCTGTGGTTTATGCGGGTAAGGACAAAAAAAGAAGCCCACCAGCGGACCATGTAGGAATCTACACAGTGCGCCAGTGGGCTGGTATGTTTTATACTGCTTCTGCTGGAATTTGGTTCATCTTCTCTTTAAATTCTTCCACAGTCATGTTCAAGTCCTCAGCAGCTTCTTCAAGGGTAATCTTGCCCTTTTTATAATACTTTACTGTCGTTCTAAGGTCGCCAATGTCGATGCCCTCAAGAATACTCTCATTTCTTAAATCTTCCATCTGCTTGCACATTTCGCTCACTCCTTCAGTTTTTTAGACATCTGGTTTTCTCTGCCATCAATGGAAAAAGCATATCAATAGTTACACACTGCACCGGTAGGCGATGAGTTTCAATTATGCACTTCTTCTCTCATCTAGTTCTTTTACCTCATCAACTGTGAGTTTCGTAGCTTGCGCTATTTCCTCATAAGTTAGCTTTCCAATCAACAGCAAGCTACGGGCTGTTTCCAGAGAGTTTTCTCTTGCAGCTTCATTTCTCATGTCTTCCATAACCTTGCACATAACCGCCACTCCTTTCTCATCTTCTTTGAAGTACTGTACTCGATTAGCTAATACTTCATAATACATATCTTTTGCACTTGTACAAGAAAAGTCATGCATCAGTTTTCCAAGTGCCGTTTCATTTTTGATTTGAGAGTTCACATATATAATATGCGATTCGTCACCAAATGATTCTCCTGTTTCTTTAATCATACGGTCAATATGATATATCGGAAGTCCTCTTTTAAGAACATCATTCTCTGTGATGAAAATCACATAAGTTTCATTCAGGTATTCATACTGCTCGCCTGGTTCAGTAACATTCGCATCGATTATACCGCTGTTATACCTAGCTCGCTTAACACCAGCACCTTTATCATTTCGCTGAATTTCAATATTGTATACACGGTTTTCCCTATCCACTGCAAGAATATCCAACCGCACAGATTTTCCCTGTAAATTTTTAACGCTATACTGGCTATTGGATTTTTTCACTTTCAGATCGTCTCGATTCAGAATAATCTGCAACAAAAATTCTGCACACTTTATATCTTCAAAGACTTTGCTCATGAAATCATCATCCAAAAGCCTAAAACCTCGCAATCTTTGAAGATCTTCTTCATGCTTTCGCTCGAAATCCAAATCTCTACACTTATTCATCGGATATCACCCTCTTTCAGGTTGTGAAGAATAAATCTCCCCATCAATATCTTACCATCAAAGCACGCTTATTTCAAGCGGTCATGCTCTTCTAAAAAAATAATCAACCCCATCAACGCCTTGGAAATGATCACCTGTAAATTTTTTCATTAATATTCACGCCGATGCAAACTCCTATATACATCCTCGATAAAACTCATGAACTCCACGCTGGCACACTCGATCAGGCATTTTCCATCCACGGCTTTCAACTTTTCCATAACCATGTCTGCCAGTGCATCCCCACGCTCTCTCATCTTCTGATCCGCAAACACCGCAGACTCATCGATGAACGCAGCGTACTTTGCACCATCAATATTGCTTTGTACCGGCACGCCTTCGCCACTGTCAAGCCGGATCACTTTTGGCTCATACACAGCCCTCACCTTTCTCAGTGCCTCTGCCGGCTCCATGCTCTGGAGATATAATTTCATAGCACCGGCCGCCACAATCTCCTCAGCTGTTGCACCATATTTCTCTGCCAGCATCCCAGCTACATCTTTCATTTCAAACACTCCTCGCTATGTGTATTTTCTGTCGTATGTGTATTTCTCGCCACCCACAACATATAACAGGACTCTGCACATAGCAATCCTTACGGGTAAAAAAGACAAGACAAAAAAGCAGGCAAAATAGCAGCACAATAAAACCTAAAAAACAAAAAAAAGCCCTGCCAGATGCAGCCACAAAAGCCATACCTGGCAGGGTCCTATCTCCTTCTATCACACCGCTTCTTCCCTCTCGCGCTTCGCTGCAGTTGTCAGGTATCTGCGGTACTGAATGCTGAATCCGTACACCTTATAAGGAGCGTCCACATAGACCACATTGCCGTCCATGTCACTCCGCTTATAGCCCATGAAGCTGTCAAGCGTTCTGCGGTTGCCCTTTGAGGTCAGTGTCACACCGAAGTTTGTCTTATAGGTTGCCACATCCCCCTGCAGTACTCCGCTCTCAACAAAAGCACAGTAGATGCCTTTTTCAAAGTGGAGCATATCTGGTGCTTCTGCGATCCGCTCAGGAGTCAGCTTGAGCCTGCCCCTGGTCACGGCAGACACCCGGCCCTCGATGGGCTTGCCGTCTACATCTCTCAGAAGACTTCCCTGTACATCCAGGCCGTTGACTCTTAACGGCATTCCGCCTGCATTGGTATCCGGCAGTTCTTTCAGGCAGGCAAGGAAATATTCAAAGTTCTTTTTCATGATCGCCAGCACGCCCTGTTCTTCCTCTATCGTCTGCCGTTCCTGTTGGAGTGTTTTCAGCCGTTCCTGCAGGTCGTTCACAAGCTCTGTATAAATCTGGGCTTCCGAGCCTTCCTCCGTTTCTGTCCCATAGAAGCTCACTCCGATGCTTCCTGGTGTCAGTCCGCTTCGGATGTCCAGGTCGATGTCGTCAATAGTCACCTCCCCGTTGGAAAGGGCTTCATTCAGTTCCACATTCTGTTCCAGTGCAGCTTCCCGAAGCGCCGCCACCTGATGACTGATGGCACCCTGCAGGCGTTCTTCCATCTCCTTGATCTGATTTTCCACCGTTGCCATCCTCTGCACCGAGATGCTGTTGTTATTCGCCAGCCGGACAGCCTGCTCATAGGCATTGTCAAACATCGTCACGATCATGGAGGCATCTCCGTGTTGTTCAAAATCACGCTTCATGCTGTAGAGCAGTTCCATGAAACTCTGCTCCAGCGCACACTCATGGTAGCGTTCTGAGGGGCAGCGCTTGTTTGCAGCTTCCTTTTCCTCATCCGACATGCAGCCTTTCTTGCTCCGGCAATACGCTTTCTGGTCGGGAGAACCGTTCTTCGGCGGCTCACCGTCCCGCTCCCCGACCTTACGCTTGCACCGCCAAACGGGATACGAATAAGTGTATTTTTCCAGATACTCTCCGGTATCCTCACCAGTCGCCTTAAGACTCCGCTCATCGCTGTAACCATTTGCCACACCCGTGTAGGTTGTACGGAAGAATCCTTCCCCGCAGGGTTTTCCGGCATCCGGCCCATTCTCCAGGATCGCACCGCAGCGCAGGTTTCCAAACGGAGAACCCTTAATGCTCTTTACCTTTTTCTTGCCGGGGCCTTTCGTCATGTCTGCCCTCGGCTTCTCGAACAGCATGGTCTGCACTTTGTCCCAAGTCACACGGTCGATGATACCCACATGATGGTTCTTCACATAGTAGCGGGGTGCTTCGCCCTTGTTAATGCTTGAACGGTGGGTAAGGAAGTCTTTGGTGATGGTCTTCTGCATCTCGATATCGCCCACATACTTCTCATTCCGCAGGACGATCAGGATCGAGCTGGCACTCCACTTCTTTCCATTGACCGTGAACTTTTCCATCTGGTTCAGCTCCTGAGCGATCTTATTCGCCGTCTGGCCTTTCACGAAGCGGTCAAAAATGTACCGGATGATCTCTGCCTGCTCCGGCGCGATGACCCACTGCTTATTTGCCCCAAGCTCATACCCCAGCATCCGTTTCAGATTGATATGCGGGACACCAGACTGGAACTTCTTCTGAATGCTCCAGCGGATGTTATCGGAAATGGAACGGCTCTCATCTTGTGCCAGTGCAGAAAGGATCGTCAGGATCAGCTCACCTTTGGCATCCAGCGTGTCGATATTCTCTTTCTCGAAATAGATACCCACGGGCGGCTTCAGCTGCCGAAGCTCACGGGTACAGGTCAGGGAGTCGATGGTGTTTCGTGCGAATCGGGAAATGGACTTTGTAACGATGTAGTCCAGCTTTCCATCCATCGCATCTTTTATCATGCGGTTGAATTCCTCTCGATGCTCCCGGTTGGTACCAGATTTTGCTTCATCCGCGTAGATGCCGGCAAAGATCCAGCCGGGCTTCCGGGTGATGAGGTCTTTGTAGAATGCTTTCTGTGTCGTGTAGGAAGTCTGCTGGCTCTCATCGCCGGTGGAAACACGGCAGTAAGCCGCCACACGGATGTTGGTCTGGCTTTTCAGCTGCCCGCCGTTCTGTACCGAGCGCACACTGGCGGGGATCACATCCACTTTTTGTCTTGTCATAATCTGCTCCTTTCTTCCAGCCTTGCAACTGGTCTTATCTTACATGCCTCTTCCGCTGGCTGCCGTCGCGCATCGTATGCCCGTCATAATAGCTTGCGGTATTGCGGTAATCTTCAATATTGGAATCCATCTCTACCTCGGTCTTGGTGTCATCGAACCAGTGGACCGTAAACTTCAGCGGTGAATGGATCGTGATGGAGAGGAGGAATGCCTTGCAGTGTTCTTCGGTCACTTCATTCAGAAAGGCCACCGTACCATCCCGCCCCGCCGGGAGGCTCTTCATCCACCCGATTGCCTTTTCCCTTCGTTCATAATCGCCCTCCAGTTCTTCCCAGTAGTCTTCCATATAGTCGAGCTGTTCGGTCAGTTTCTGCTCAGTGTCCGTGTCCTTCTGAATATCACACTCCAGTTTCTCAATGAGCTTTTTCTTCTCCTCAATAGAAGCAGGGTCGATCATCTCGTCACCGAGAAGTTCCAGACGGGTCTGCATCACATCCACCTGACTTTTCAGGAGCCGGATCTTCTTACTGGTGCTTTCCACACTGGTGTGTGCGGCCGCTATCTGCTTTTTATAAAAAGCACGGTCGCGTTCCATAAAATCCAGCTTCTGAATGCTCTCCAGCCGTGCAAGCATCTGGCTTACAAAAGAATCTGCTTCCGGGGTGAAGTTGTCATACTGCTCTTTGAACCGGCCGCTCATGATGTCTGCCACAGCCACGTTGTCATGGATGGGCTTAAGCGTCAGCCGGAACCGCTCCAGAACTGCTTTACGGAAGGCTCGGACAACCTGTTCCTCGTATACTTTTTCTGCATGGCAGATACGGTTTCCTGTCGTCCGGCTGCTCGTCGGGCACCGCCAGATGGGATAGTTCCCATTTCCGTTTGTCACATGGAAAAAGCGGCCGCACTCCCCGCAGATTAGTCTTTGGGAAAACGCTCTCGGCTTCTTGCCGGATCTTGTCCTGTTATATAAATCGCTGTTTACTTTTACGACTTCCTGTGCCTTTTCAAACAGGTCCTCGTCAACGATTGCCGGATGATGGTTCCGGACAAAATACTGAGGGACTTCGCCTTTGTTGTCCCGGACTTCATGTGTCAGGTAATCCGATGTGAACTTCTTCTGGATAAGGACTGCACCCATGTACCGCTCGGCACGGACGATCCGCGTGATATTTCCGCCTGTCCATCCATCCAGCAGATCACTGTTTAACTGCCCTTTCTTGGATTTTTTCTTTCTTACTCTCACTGCGTCGGTGACAGGAGCCGGAATCTTGTCCATGTTCAGTCCCCTTGCAATCTCCGTATAGGCTTTCCCTTCCACGACTTCATGGAAAATGCGCCGGACGACCCTGGCTTCTTCCTCAACGATCTCAATATCTTTATACTCATATCCGCTCTCGGAGGTAACCATCTTCCCATTGTAGCGGTATCCGTACATGATCTTGTTTGGAACATCCCCCTTCGGAAAGCGCATCTTCTGCCCCAGCCGGATGTTGCTGGAAATGCTGCGGCTTTCTTCCTGTGCAATGGCTGCCAGTGTCGTAAGGATGAAGTCGCTGGTCGGGTCTGCCGTATCCAGATTTTCTTTCTCGAACAGAATCGTTACCCCGCAGTCATGCAGGACATCCAGTGCACTCATAAAGTCAGCCGTGTTTCGGGCAAATCGTGATATGGACTTGCACACAATGCGGTCGATCTTCCCGTCCTTACAATGGCGCATCAGTCGGCGGAATCCGGTTCTCTTTTCCTTGGAAGTGCCGGAGATGCCGTAATCGGAGTACACACCGACTGCATTCCATGCCGGATTATTTTCAATCAGCTGGTTAAAGTATTTTTCCTGCGTTTCATAGGAGTTCTCCTGGTCGCTCATGTCCGTAGAAACGCGGATGTAAGCTGCCACATTAAGGGTTCCGGCTTTCTTTTTGGTAGCCCGGAAGGTCGCCGTCGAAACGAACTTGTTATCCTGCGGTTCTTCCGGTGTGAAGAGCTTCGTAAACTCACTCTCCATACTGCTCTGCAGCCGTTCTACAATGTCCGGCTCTGCCATGACCTTTTTGGCATCCAGAGCTTTCTGGATAAGAGCTGTGATACCGGCGTCCACGATGTCTTTTGATTTTTGGGGTGTCTGTTTTTTATCTGATGCGTTTTTGGGTTTTTGTTGAGTAGACCTGCCCTGGTGCGTATCAGCCAGTGGTAAAAAAGAAGCTGTGGCAGCATCCGTACTTTGACGAACATCTGCCACAGCTTCCACAGGTTTCTTTTTCCCAAGAGCGGCTTCCAGTAAAACCGAGACATCCACAGCAGATGCATTTACTCTCTTCTGCTGTTTCTGCTGTACTGTATTCTTCACAGTCTTTTTCTGCAGATTTGCAAGGAAATCCGTACCAGTACTCATAGTTTTCGCTCCTTTCCTGCCCGTTTTCTTCTCTTTGGGCAGTCACATATTCCCTCTGTTTCGTGATATTATCAAGTAATTTCGGCGCAGAAAGACGGAGAATAATCTGGGAGATTATTGTCTTATCTGCACGATTTTTATTTTTATTTTGTTTCTTTTTCCAGTTGCGATTTTTCCGATTCCGCATATACTAATACTGAGCGTGATAGTTCACACGCCACAAATTATTCCAGAGTACTTGTGTTCTGGTTATTTTGTGTTATAATGAACTTAGAGGATAGCGGCATTGACCAGCTATCGTGGCGTTGAAGCAGTGGACTGGTTCGGTTTCAGCCGATTGTGGAGCCTGCCCGTGGGTTATGCGACAACCACAAGCCGAATAGATTCTTTGAATCGAACAAAAACGCTTAATGAGAGCCTTGCTACGGCAGGGCTCTTATTTTTTGGCAAAGGAGATGATGGCATGAGTACCGATATACTATATGAAGCGGCATTAACGTGGAAAGAACTAATGCAGTTCAATTACGTTTTTACATATGGCTACAAAAAGCAGCTTCATACCATCACTCTCGCTTTCCCACCTGAGCGATTTCCGCATCTTGCAGGTTTTCAATATTTGACTGATGTCAGTCTGCCACGATTCAACCGGTCAAAAACGCTTGACATGATCCTGCGTAAAAAAATCATGCTTTCTCAGATCGAAAAAGGCTCTCAATATCAGGAAAGTGTAAAGCCCCGCCTGGAAGCATTGGTTCGCTTAAAGCAAACAATTGAACAGGACTTTATCCTCCATTCCTACATGCCGCGTTTTTATTCCTTCAGCACCCAAATACAAGCTGATTACCTGATTTCTAAAGCTACACCGCCAATTGATTTTATCTTTATCATCCGATCAACTTCATCAGGTGACATTTCCGTTTGTGATTTTGTTTGCTGCTCTGCTTTTACACAAACAGACCGAGATTACCGTGAGAACCAGCGCCCACGAACAATCCTGAAAAAAGAACGGATTTGCGTTTCAACATCTGAAACTGTTATCTTATATGATCGGCTAACCGGACAGGAATAGCCCATTTTGAAAGGCACAGCCCACACCTGGTTCTGTGTCTTTTTTCATATTCTTTAACATTCAGCTAATTCACCTCGCAATAATGTTTATGTACGCCCCGCCCTGTAAGGACGGGGACTGTTTTTAGATACGGGATGCAAAGTCAAGTGCGATCCAGCCTGCACCGGATTTCAGCTTGCCCCAGCCCTTTGCAGAACCAGCACCGGCAGCTTCTGCCACGATGGTAAACACGCCCTTTCCGGTGTAATAACCGGTCTTACCGTAATTCGTGCCCGGTCCCTTGCGGATGTTGAGGTCTTTAATGGATACACGCACAGTGTACGGGACTGAAGACTTCGGTTCCGGGTAGACGGCCTTACCCGCCGGGTCAAAAACATAATAGCCCGGATTCTTATCCGCGCACTGCTTTGCATAGGTGAGGTCGTGGAACGCACCTTTCTGGGAAGCGGCATTCTGCCAGCTCTTACGGACACGGTACCAGCCGGAAATGGTGGTGCTTCCAGCAGCCGCATTGTACTGCGTCAGGTTCCAACGCTCGATGATATTGCAGAGATCCTGCACATAGGTGTGACTGGTAGCATAGCCACCATCCTTGATGATCTGTGCCGCTTTCTTGTAATCAGTGCAGCCTGCCAGACCCTCGTAGCGTTTCCTGCTGCCGTTCATCGCACCGAGCAGATATGCCGCATGGTCGGCAATGGAGTCTTCCACACAGGCGTACTTACGGAAGTCAGCGGTGATCGTGACCATCGAACCGTCATCGTTCTGCTCCTGCGTTTTCTTGGTATAGACGGACTTGCCATCCCAACTGCTGCCGCTCCAGCTGTTCCCGGAAAGCGAAGTCTTCATGCCGAAGCAGTTATTGGCATTCTGTGCCAGCTCAGATTTGCCGTAGCCGGATTCCAGAATGAACTGTGCCATCGACACGCAGGCAAGGATGCCCGTGGTTTTCTGGTTCGCAGTAAACAGCGGACCGATCTTTGCCACGGCTTCTGCTTCCGAGAGATTCTTGAGCGAAGAAGCCTGCATGCCGGATGAGGATAAACCGCCCAGTGCTACAGCTGTCTCTTATACACATCTCCGAGCCCACGAGACCGGAGCCTATCT
>ERZ1027033.1313-NODE-1313-length-10721-cov-11.870242_pt1 | contig 10721 bp, 10 predicted proteins | sample MGYA00519444_ERZ1027033 | MGnify/ENA primary metagenome ERZ1027033 (study PRJEB26926, sample SAMN06164887) | human gut metagenome | biome: ENVO:00009003; feature: ENVO:2100002; material: ENVO:00002003 | host: Homo sapiens | place: USA | collected 2012 ...
TGAGCCGTATCGAAGCGGGACGTACGAACCTTACGGTCAAAACGATGTGTATCATTTGTAATGCGCTGAGTGTGAGTTTGCGCGATGTAATTCGCTAAAAGGGATATACCTATATTTATATATCCCGGCCTTATCGTCCGAAGGGTTCTTTTTTTGGGCAGTTTCGGTAATTTATCGTATATTTACGACCGAAACAAAATAAGGTACAGCTATTTGTGAACACTATCGATTTGATCGTCTGCCTCATGCTGGTGTTAGCCGTCTGGAACGGTTGGCGCCAAGGATTTGTCATGCAGGTATGTTCGTTGGCTGGAATCATCGCAGGCATCTGGGTTGCTTCACGTTACGGTGCCGAAGTCGGCGCCTGGCTCAAGCTTGACGAGACGATTTCAGCTGCCGGAGGATTCGTCGTGGTGCTCCTGGCGGTCGTCCTGCTGGTAGCCATCGCAGGACGGCTGGTACGCAAGTTGTGCCACTTTGCGGGGTTCGGGATAGCCGATATCGTACTGGGCATCGCCGTATCCGTTTTGAAATACATGCTGCTGCTGAGCGTCCTGTTTTCGGCGTTCGACACGCTGAACGAGGACTACACCCTGATCGGGGCCCGTACGATCGAGAAATCAAAAAGTTACAAACCCGTCATGCGCCTCTCCGAGCGTATTTTCCCGTTCCTGGAATGGGTCGGCGAACAGGTGCCGCGGCAGGCGCGGGAGCAGGACGAAGAATAGCCGATGGGAAAACGGTTCACAGGCGTGGTGATACGCGCCACAGGGAGTTGGTACGAGGTGCTGCACGACGGGGAAGCCGTCCGCTGCCGCATCCGCGGGCGCCTGCGTCTGAAAGGCATCCGGTCGACAAACCCGGTGGTGGTGGGCGACCAGGTCACCTGCGAGTCCGACGACGGGGGCGACTACGTCATCTGCGACATCTGCCCCCGCCGCAACTATGTGATCCGCCGGGCTTCGAACCTGTCGAAGGAGTCCCATATCATTGCCGCGAACATCGACCAGGCACTGTTGCTGGCGACATTGCGAGCACCGGAAACGGCCACGGAGTTCGTAGACCGTTTCCTGGTGACCTGCGAGGCCTACAAGGTGCCCGTCACGATCGCACTTTCGAAAGCCGATCTGCAGGATCCGTCCGCCATGGCGGACTTCCGCGCCGTATACGAAGGTGTAGGATACCGCGTGCTGGAGGTTTCGGCCACGGAAGGTGTCGGCGTCGAAGCGGTCTGCGAACTGCTCGAAGGCCGCGTGACGCTGTTGTCGGGAAATTCGGGCGTCGGAAAATCGACGCTCATACATGCCATCGACCCGTCGCTCGACATCCGTACGGGGGAGATCTCCGACAGCCATCATAAAGGGCGTCATACCACGACCTTCTCGACGATGTACCCGCTGGCCGGGGGTGGGGCGGTGATCGACACGCCCGGCATCAAGGGGTTCGGACTGATCGACATCGACGATGCGGAGCTGTGGCACTATTTCCCGGAGATGATGCGCGCCGCACCCGATTGCCGCTTCTACAACTGCACCCACACCCACGAGCCGGGGTGCGCCGTGGTCGAAGCGGTCAGGGAGGGGAAAATCGCCTATGCCCGCTACGAGAGTTACCTGAAAATCCTCGATGAAGATGAAAAATACCGCAAATAGGGACACCGCCTGGTATGACGCGCGTACGGCCTGCCTTGCGGAATTCATGACCCCCGAACGCAATGAGGTACTTCGCCGCACGGTCGCCATGCGTACACGCTACATGACCGTTATGGCCGAAAACATGTACCACGGGCAGAATGCAGCGGCGCTGATCCGCCATTGCGAAGCCTTCGGCATACAGGAGATGCACACCGTCGAGACACTCTGCAGATTCGACCCCAATCCCGATATCGCCCGCGGCACCGACCAATGGGTCGACGTGCAGCGCCATCGCTCTACCGCCGAGGCGCTCGCCGCACTGCGCCGGGACGGGTACCGCATCGTGGCGACAACACCCCACCGCGAGGATGTGACGCCCGAGACTTTCGACGTCACGCGCGGGCCGTTCGCACTGGTCTTCGGCACCGAGCACGCCGGAATATCCGACGAAGTCATCGCAGGGGCGGACGAATTCCTGCGCATCCCGATGTGCGGCATGGTCGAAAGCCTGAACGTTTCGGCATCGGCCGCAATCCTGATCTACATGCTCTCGGAGCGGGTACGGCTCACGGTCGGCGACTGGCGCATGGACGAGGCGCGGCAGGCCGAAGTGCTTTACCGCTGGATGATGTCCAGCGTGAAGGATGCCGGGGGAATCCTCGCCCGAAAATTCGGAAACCGACCATGAATACCATCCTCAGAAAACAATTCCTGGCCCATGTCGGCCAGACCTCGCCGTCCCCGATGCTGGTCGAGGTGGCGCGCGCCGAAGGGTCGTTCTTCTATACGCCCGAAGGAAAACGCTATTACGACCTGGTCGCCGGAGTATCGGTGAGCAACGTCGGGCACTGCAATCCTGCCGTCGTGAAGGCCGTACAGGAACAGGCCGCGCGTTACATGCACGTCATGGTCTACGGCGAGCTGGTCGAAACGCCGCAGGTGGAGTATGCCGCAAAGGTGGCCTCGCTGCTTCCGGGCGGGCTGTCGAGCCTCTATTTCGTCAATTCGGGCGCCGAGGCGGTCGAAGGGGCGCTCAAACTGGCCAAACGCTATACCGGACGCACGGAGCTGGTCTCCATGCGCCGCGCCTACCACGGGTCGACCCACGGGTCGATGAGCATGATGGGGGCTCCCGAAGGCGAGGAGTGGAAAGGAGCTTTCCGGCCCCTGCTGCCCGACGTGCAGGCAATCGAATTCAACGATTTCGGGGAGTTAGAGCGCATCACGCGCCGCACGGCATGCGTCCTTGCAGAACCCGTGCAGGGCGAAGCGGGCGTCCGCCCGCCTGTCCCGGGCTATCTGGAGGCGCTGCGGCGCCGTTGCGACGAAGTCGGGGCGCTGCTCGTATTCGATGAGATACAGACCGGCATGGGGCGCACGGGAGCGCTGTTCGCCATGCTCAAATACGGCGTTGCACCCGACATCGTGTGTCTGGCCAAGGCATTCGGGGGCGGCATGCCGCTGGGTGCGTTCGCGGCGCGGCCCAAGATCATGCAGACCCTGCAGGAGAATCCCGTGCTGGGGCACATAACCACCTTCGGCGGACATCCGGTATGCTGTGCAGCCGGGCTCGCCGCGCTGAATTACCTGCTCGACAACAAGGTCGTCGAAGGGGTCGAGGCGAAGGGCGCACTCTACGCACAACTGCTCGGCAACCATCCCGCCGTGCGTGAAATCCGCCGCAGCGGACTGTTGCTGGCGGTCGAGTTGGGCGAGCCGCAGAAACTCTACCGCATCATGGAACTGTTCAAGCAGGCGGGGATCCTGAGCGACTGGTTCCTGTTCTGCGACACGGCGTTCCGCATCTCACCGCCACTGACGATTTCGGAGGAGGAGATCCGCGGAAGCTCGGCGCTGATCCTCAAATGCCTCGACGAATTGGGATAGACCGGGCAGGCAAACGGAAAAGAGGGTCGGAAACCCTCTTTTTTTCGTGTTACGCCGGAATCTCCCGGCCGCGATTACCCGCAGTCAGTACATATGCGGCAACTATTTTCCGTCGGCGACGCATGCCGGCTGTAATTTTCCGCATCGCCGTGCCTGATCCGGCTGCCGGAGTCTGCCGAGGCAGTGGTCTCCTATCCTTCGGCCAATGACTTGAGCAGGGCGATCTCCTCCGGCCAGCGCTGCTCGTCGGGGGTTTCGAGGATCAGCGGGATGCCGTCGAAACGCGCGTCCTGCATGATGTAGCGGAAACACTCCATGCCGATCATCCCTTCGCCCAGCGGCGTGTGGCGGTCGACATGGCTGCCCAGGATTTTCATGGCGTCGTTCAGGTGCATTCCCTTCAGGTACCCGAACCCGACCACGCGTTCCAGCTCCGCAAAGGTCTTGTCGCAGGCTTCCGCCGTCCGCAGGTCGTATCCGGCGGCAAAGGCATGGCAGGTGTCGATGCAGACCCCCACGCGCGATTTGTCTTCGACCCGCTCGATCAGGTAGGCCAGATGTTCGAAGGCGAACCCGAGGTTCGAACCCTGTCCGGCCGTGTTTTCGATCACGGCCGTCACGCCGCGGGTCTTGTCCAGTGCGATGTTGATTGACTCGGCGATCAGGTCGAGCGACCGTTCGGGCGAAATCTTTTGCAGGTGGCTGCCGGGGTGGAAGTTCAGCCGGTCGAGCCCCAGCGCTTCGCAGCGCTGCATCTCGTCGAGGAAGGCTGCGCGCGACTTCTCCAGAGCCTCCCGTTCGGGATGCCCGAGGTTGATCAGGTACGAGTCGTGGGGCAGTATCTGCGCGGGTGTATACCCGTACTTGTCGCAGGCTTTGCGGAAGGCATCGATCTGCGCTGCGGTAAGCGGCGCGGCCACCCACTGGCGCTGGTTCTTCGTGAAAAGGGCGAAGCCCGTGGCCCCGATCCCGTGTGCATTGGCGGGCGCGTTTTCCACACCTCCCGCAGCACTTACGTGTGCTCCGATATATTTCATATGATTGTCTCTGTATTAACTTAAGACAAAGTTAAGGATTTTGTAAATAATTTCATAAATTTGCATGTTGAATTTGTAATTATAATCGCTTCACTATGAAATATTTTTACCTGCTTTTCGGACTTGTTCCCGCCCTTTTGGCCGGCAGTCCCGCGCTCGCACAAATATCCATCGACGAAGTCGATGCCAAAGAGGACAAGGTGACCTTCGAGGACAAACTGAAATCCACCTCCGTCGATGTGGACTATTTCAGCCTGGCCCGCTACAAGGCCGAACGCGCCGCAATCCGCAAGGAGCGCAACTACCTCGAATTCAGCGGCGGCATACAGGGTTCACTCACGTCATACAACGACCCGTGGATCTCGGTCTCGGGTGGTGACAACTCCATTGCCCTGACGGCGGTTTTCGGGCTGCGCCACCTCTTCACGAAAAACCTCTTCACGCTCGAAACCAAGTTCAATGCCAAGCTCGGCTACAACCGCATGAAGGTCGAAACGACGCAGAAAGATGACGAAGGCAACGAATACACCGACAGCGAAGGCATCTGGTTCAAGAACCAGGACGAATTCGTGATTTCCGTCGCCCCGTCGTTCAAGATGTCCGACAACTGGTCGTACGGTTCGATCCTGAATTTCCGCAGCCAGTTCGTCAACGGTTATAAATCGCGTACGGAACAAAAGGAGGAGCACCTCAAGAGCAAGTTCATGACCCCGGCTTACCTCGATATCTCGCTCGGTATCACCTATAAAAGCCCCAAGGCCAAATTCCCGATCGTGGTCAACATCTCGCCGATCGCCCTGAATGCCACCTTTGCCGAAAACGACCTGATCCGCAAAACGAACGGATTCAACTACGGTATCGAAGACCCCGACAAGACGTCCAAATACGAAGGCGGTTCGTCGATCCAGATCGATTTCGACCGCACGTTCGGCAAGACAGGGTTCCTGCGCTACCGCACGACGCTCTATTCCTTCTACGGCTGGATCACCGACATCGGCCAGAAAAACAAGATCAGCGACTATTCCGAATACCGGATTGCATATGACGACTGGGTGGAGAAAGGCAGCGACATCAAGACCAAGCCCCGCCTGCCGATCCACCCGATCGTGCGCTGGGAAAATACGATCGACATCAAGGCAACAAAATACCTCTCCACGTCGTTAAGTTTCCAGCTCTACTACAACCGGGCGCAGAACCTCGACGTGCAGACCCGTACGCTGCTGAGCGTCGGCCTGACGTATACGTTCAAGAACAAGGAAAAACCGCAAAAATAGTCCGGCCGCCGGCCGGCGTATGACACGCAAATGTATAAGAACTCGAAATACACCGTCCTCTTCCCGCTGCTGCTGGCAGCGGGTGTTGTGTTGGGGCTGCTGCTGGGGCAGTACATGGGCCGCAACAGCACCACTTCGGAGATCAAAGGGATGCTCCGCCAGATGGCGCTGCCCACCAACAAACTCACCTATACGCTTTCGCTCATCGAGAACCAGTATGTCGATTCGGTAGCCATGGATTCGCTTGCCGAGCACGTCATCCCGCTGCTGGTCAAGGAGCTCGATCCCCACTCGGTCTATATTCCGGCATCGGAGATGCAGGAAATCAACGAACCGCTCGAAGGCGAATTCGACGGCATCGGCGTGGTCTTCAACATGGCGACCGACACGGTGATCGTGCTGAACGTCATCCCGCAGGGCCCGAGCGACAAGGCCGGCATCAAGGCGGGCGACCGCATCATCGAGATCAATGACACGCTCGTCGCGGGGCAGAAACTCCCGCAGCGCGACGTGGTGAAGAAACTGCGCGGCCCGTGCGGCACGACCGTACACCTCGGGCTGGGACGCCAGGGTATCACCGACCTGGTGGGCGTCGACGTCGTTCGCGACAAGATTCCGATCAAAAGCGTAGAATCGGCGTTCTGCATTGCCGACGGCATCGGTTACATCAAGCTGGGACAGTTCGCACGGACGACCTTCGACGAGATGCAGGCATCGCTGGATACGTTGCGTGCGCAGGGCGCCACCAAACTCATCTTCGACCTGAGGGGCAACTCGGGCGGCTATCTCGACCAGGCCATCATGGTCGCCAACGAATTCCTGCACAAAGACCAGCTGATCGTCTACACGGAAGACCGCCAGCATAAACAGCTCCGCGAATACGCCGACGGCACGGGCGCCGCACAGGACATGGACGTTGTGGTGCTGATCGACGAGGGAAGCGCGTCGTCGAGCGAAATCCTCGCCGGGGCATTGCAGGATAACGACCGTGGTACGATTGTTGGTCGCCGTTCGTTCGGCAAGGGACTCGTCCAGCGTCAGATCCCGTACAGCGACGGATCGGCATTGCGGCTCACCACGGCGCGTTACTACACGCCTACGGGCCGTTCGATCCAGAAACCCTATACGATCGGCGACGACGAAAGTTACGAAGAGGACATCTGGAACCGGTATAAGAACAACGAGTTCTTCTCGGCCGACAGCATCCACTTCGCGGATTCGCTCAAACGGGTGACTCCGGGCGGAAAGGTGGTCTACGGCGGCGGAGGTATCATGCCCGATGTCTTCGTGCCGGCCGATACGACCGACGTAACGAAATATTTTGTCGAGGTGGCGGGGCGCAACATCCTCTACCGCTACACGATCGAATATGCAGACCGTCACCGCGAAGCGTTGAACCGGGTCAGGACGATCCCCGAACTCCAGGCGTTGCTGGACAGCGACAAGGGCCTCGTGGAGGATTTCATCCGCTATGCGGCACGCAAAGGCGTCGCGCCCGATTACCGGGACATCGCCCGCTCGCGCAAGCTGATCGAGGCCCAGCTGAGGGCTTATATCGGCCGCAACACGGCGCTGGAGGACAACGGCTTTTACGCCAACATCTATCCCGTCGACAACGTGGTGGTGCGTGCCATCGGGATATTAAACGATACACAGAAAAATGATTAAAAAACTCATCGGTATTATCGTGGCCGTGGCGGTGATCGTCATCGTCGTCATTGCGGCCATCCGGCGCGACAATTTCCAGTCGATGTTATTGCGCGACGAGATCGAAAACCAGACCTTCCCGGAACCTGTCGTTACCGGCCAGCCGGCGGCACCTGTGGCGGGTGAAATCGAGGTGACGGATTCGCTAACCGTCGAGGTGGTCGATTCGATTCGGTAATACCTGTCCGGGAAGCATACGGGAAATACCCGTCCGGAGACCTGCCCGGAAACCACCGATCCCGGCTCCGGATAATATCTCCGAGGAAGATATCTTCCCCGGGGGAGGATCGAAATCACATCGGATCGGGATCATAACAGGCAGCAGCCCCCGCGGGGGCTGCTGCCTGTCGTATTCCTGAAATCCGTCACAAAGTCCGGACTGCCGCATCCCGTATCTTTCCCGGCACGCACATGCAGTATCGGGCGATTTCCCGCATTTATTAGGTAGTCCGTCCTTTTCGGCCGCGACTGCGAGTTCTGCACATATCCCGGCCGCGGGCAGCCAAAGTACATCCTCCGTTTGCATGAATAATCCCGGCTGCACTGGCGACCGGGATATTGTTCCTCGGGGTGGGGCGGTTCTGGCCATCGGGAATGCCTCGCAGATGTCGGTAAACCGTAGGCGGAAGAATTCGGCCGCATGATGTTTCCGAGAAAGCAACCGTGGCGACAGAGGGGGGGGGCAGTATCCTCGGCAACTCGCGGAAAATGGATCCTCCGTTTCTGTCGGTTCGAACAACCTCATCCCGTGCAGTCGAAAGTGTATAGCACGATCTTTCCCCTGTCGTATCGCTCATTCATTCGTCAAAAAAACAGCAGCCCGTTGCGGGCTGCTGCATACCTCCGGGAGCTGCCGAAGATCAGAAATATTTGATCTCCCTGCCCTCGATCGCCGAAAGGATATTGTTTGCGGCGGACGATGCGCCGATACGGAACAGGTCGGTCGTAAGCCACTCCTTACCGAGGATCTCCTCGACGATGGTATAGTAAAGTGCGCCGTCTTCGGCCGTGCGGACTCCGCCGGCAGCCTTGAATCCGACCTTGCGGCCGGTCTTCTCATAGTAATCGCGGATGGCCTGGCACATGACGACCGCTGCTTCGGGAGTCGCTGCGACGTCGATCTTGCCCGTCGAGGTCTTCACGAAATCGGCACCTGCGAACATCGACAGCAACGATGCCTTGCGGATCAGGTCGGGGGTTTTCAACGCCCCGGACTCGATGATGACTTTCAGTACGATGTCGCCGTCCATCTCGGAACGGATCACCTCTACCTCGTTCGCCGCCTCGTCGTATTCGCCCGTAAGCATACGCCCCACATTGAGCACGATGTCGATTTCATCGGCGCCGTTCTCCACGGCCATCGCCACTTCGAGGGCCTTCACTTCGAGGAAGGTCTGGGCTGCAGGGAACCCGCCGCCCACACTCGTAATGCGCATCGGAGTGCCTTCGACGGCCAGCCCCACGGTCTCGACGAATGCCGGATAGATACAGATCGAAGCGACATTGGGAATATGGGGATACTTCTGGTAGAACTCGGCGGCCTTGCGGGCAAACTCCGTGACCGAAGTCACCGAGTCGTTGCACGACAGGGTCGTGAGGTCGATAGCCGAGTAGCACAACTTGTATACCTCGGTATTGTGGTTGCGTTTCGCGGCTTCGCGGATGCGGGCGACCTCCTGGTCTACCTGGGCTGCGCTCCACGCGGGAGCATATTCGTTCAGATGGTTGGCGTATTCCATAATAATCGCTGTTTTTACAAAATTAGGAAAAAATATTCATACGCGCGGTTCCCGTCCGTAAATTTTTCCCGTCATACCGGCTATCCTGCAAAAAAAGAGCCTGAACCGCCGGGTTCAGGCTCTTTTTATCGGTTGACGGCGATTATTTGTTCAGCGCCTTCAGGTTGATGTCGTTGGCAGCCTTCTGAGCCAGTTTCGGGTTCTTCGAAACAGCGCTCTTCAGCTGAGCCTCTGCGGTCTTCAGATCACCCTCCTTGGCTGCGATAACGGCACGCAGGTAGTCGGCGTCGGCCGAGTTGTCCTTGGAGATGGCCTGCTTGGCGGCAGAAAGGTTGTTGCTCATCACCTGAGCCACGGCCTCGTTGTAACCGTCGAGGTTCTGGGCAGCAGCCTTGTAGTCGCCCTCGGCAGCAGCGATAGCGGCCTTGGCCTGTGCATCGGCAGCCTTGGCGTACTTCTTAGCCTCGGCGGTGTTGCCGTTGGCCAGGTTGCCCAGGATGAGGTTCTTGGTGATTTCGCTCGACGAATCCATCTTGGCAGCCTTCTCGAACGATTTGAGCGCAGCAGCCTTGTCGCCTGCCTTGGCCTGTGCGATACCCAGGTTGTTGTAAACGCGGGCGTCGTTGTATTTCTTCGAAGCGGCGGTCAGGATGGCAACCTGCTCCTCGGCACCGTTGGCCAGCGTCTCGGCAGCATAGAGGTACTCCTCCACGGTCAGCTCCTGGCCGTTGCGGAACGCAGCCATGATCTCGGCGTCGGTCTTGCCCTGGATGTCGGTGCTGTTCACGATCTGCGAGCGACGCAGTTCGGGAAGAACCTCCTCTTTCAGTTCGTTGAATACCGAAGACATGTTCTTGATTTCGCTCTCACGCTCTGCGGGCGAGTTGTAGAGGCTCAGCACCTGGAGAATGAGGTTCTTGTCCTTGATGTTCGACTTCTCGACCAGTTCCTTGAAACCGTCCCAGTCCTCACCGTAGGCGGCAGCGTCGATGTCCAGGCCCGAATCCTTCAGCAGCTTGGCAACGACTTTCTTACCGGACTCGCTGCGCGACTTCGACAGTTTGTCGTTGAATTTCACGGGGCCATCGGGCGAAGCATAACCTTTCACGGCGATGTTCTGCGTGGCACGGTCGTTCTGCAGTTTGGCGTCTACGTCAGCCTTGAACGCGTCGAGGTTGGCTTTCTTCTCGTTCTTCTTGGTTACGACCGACGAGTTGATCGCATAGAGCAGATCGGTCTTGTCGACGACGGTGGTCACCTTCTTGTAGTTGTTGGCCATCGGAGCCATCAGGTCGGAGTATTTCAGATCCTTCTGGAGCGTATTGAGACCATAAGCTACGGTCAGGCCGAATTCCTTGGCCAGAGCGGCTTTGGCGGCTTCATCGTTACCGGCCAGCACGGCAGCCTGCTCCTTGGTCGGGATGGCGCCGGTGTTCAGGTTCA
>ERZ1027033.1316-NODE-1316-length-10702-cov-6.655396_pt1 | contig 10702 bp, 8 predicted proteins | sample MGYA00519444_ERZ1027033 | MGnify/ENA primary metagenome ERZ1027033 (study PRJEB26926, sample SAMN06164887) | human gut metagenome | biome: ENVO:00009003; feature: ENVO:2100002; material: ENVO:00002003 | host: Homo sapiens | place: USA | collected 2012 ...
ACCTGAACATTTTTAGCTGCCTCGAAAAGCTCATCTTCACGCATGGAAGTTAGCTTTGCAATCTCAGAATTCATCTTTCTCATATGTCTGACAGCCTGCACTATATCACCTGTACCGGGCTCACCCTTTGTACGGATCATGGAAGCTCCCTCGTTGATACGGCGGAGTGCTTCACCGAGGTCTCTTGCACCGCATACGAAAGGCACCTTGAAAGCTCTCTTATTGATATGGTACACATCATCAGCAGGTGAAAGCACCTCAGACTCATCAATGTAGTCAATCTCGATAGCCTCAAGTATCTGAGCCTCCACGAAGTGACCGATACGGCACTTTGCCATGACGGGGATGCTGACAGCCTCCTGAATGCCCTTAATCATCTTAGGATCGCTCATTCTTGAAACACCGCCTGCGGCTCTGATATCAGCAGGGATTCTCTCAAGCGCCATGACAGCACATGCACCGGCAGCCTCGGCAATCCTGGCCTGCTCCGGAGTCGTAACATCCATGATGACACCGCCCTTTAGCATCTGCGCAAGGCCTTTGTTGAGTTCGTATTGAGTATTCTTATTGTTTTCCATTTGTTAAATCTCCTTTTATTCTTTACATTAGTATTTTTGCATCAATTTATATGATATGAGGGTCAAAATGTACACGCCGCCTGCGCCACCGGGCTGCATTTGCTCACGCCAGCCATATATCATGGTTGCAATATTACGCCACATCTGGTAATATTAAAATATTCAAAATAAGGAAAATAAAAATGCCAGAAAGCGGTGAATCAAATGCTGACCTACGACCTCACAAAAACAGACGGACCACTCTACAAATGCCTGTATGAGTGCATCAAAAACGATATATCACAGGGAAAATTAAGCTCAGGGGAGAAAATGCCATCAAAACGTACCCTCGCAAAGAATCTGGGGGTTAGTACCATTACGGTTGAAAATGCATATGACCAGTTGATAGGCGAGGGCTATATGTTTGCAAGGCCCAAGAAGGGCTATTTCATAGCCGATGTGTCAGATATCAGGGTAATCAAGGCACCGGTGCATAAGGAGCTTAGCATAAAGCTGCCGCCTGAGCAGGATGAAAGTATATTTGACTTCTCATCAAACAGGACAGACTCGGGTAACTTTCCGTTTTCCATATGGGCAAAGCTCATGCGAGAGACGATTTCCCTTAGGGAACAGGAGCTTTTGTCGGTGTCGCCGTGTGGCGGAGTGAGAGAGCTTCGGGAAGCGATAGCAAGCCATCTGTCATCGTTTCGCGGTATGAATGTGGACCCGGACCAGATAATAGTCGGAGCGGGAACAGAGTATCTGTACGGACTGCTTGTGAAGCTTTTGGGTACGGACAAGGTATACTGCGTGGAGGATCCGGGCTATAAGAAAATCAGCCAGATATACGAGTGCAACAATGCAAAATGCCTGCCGGTGCAGATGGATGAGCAGGGCATCAGCGTGGAGCTTATAAAGAAAGCGAACGCGCAGATAGCACATATCAGCCCGACACACCATTTCCCGACAGGAATCACCATGCCTGTGAACCGCCGCTATGAGCTTTTGGCATGGGCCAACGAGAGCAGCGACAGATACATCATAGAGGATGATTATGACAGTGAGTTTCGCATGAACGGACACCCGATACCGCCCATCCTCTCGATTGATGCGTGTGAAAAGGTCATCTATATAAATACATTTTCAAAATCTCTCACATCCACCATCCGAATCAGCTACATGGTGCTGCCGGAGCATCTGGCAAATGAGTTTTACAGGAGGCTTTCATTTTACTCATGTACGGTATCGACCTTCGAGCAGTATACGCTGGCACGATTTATCAGCGAGGGCTATTTTGAAAAGCACATAAACAGAATGAGACTGCACTACGGCAGAAAGCGCCAGAGCGTGCTTTCGTCCATAAAAGGCTGCTTCACTGAAAAGGAATGCAGGGTAATAGAAAATGACTCCGGACTGCATTTTATCATACAGTTTGACACGAACCTTCCGGACAAAACAGTTGAAGAAAGGCTTTTGAAAAAAGGCATAAAGCTTCAGGCGATTACCCATTTCAACCTGATCAAGCCAAAGGAGGACAGGCATCAGTTTATTATCAATTACTCAAATATTGATGCAGACAGGATAATGGATGAGCTTTTAATTATTAAAGATACAATACTTTAACCAGACAGTACTTTAATAAAGCCGACTATAAAGCATATAAATAGTATATACAAATAATAAATACAAACAGTGCGAATAATTTATGTGTGTAAAAATTTGACATAGATTTTACATACATCTGATAGAGCATTTTACAAAGCATCCATATAATGTATTCTCGAAGACAAGAAATTTATTACATGTTGCAGGAGATACAAATGGAGAAAAAAATCAAAATTCAGGTTCGCGACCTGAATCTGTATTATGGCCAGAATCATGCACTGCATGGTGTCAATATGGACATAAAAGAAAACAGCGTGACAGCGCTGATCGGACCGTCAGGATGTGGTAAGTCTACATTTTTAAAGTGCATCAACAGAATGAATGATCTGGTTGACAACGTCAGAATCGAAGGAAGCATAGAGATAGATGGTGAGAATATATATGCACCAACAGTCGATACAACCGTACTTCGCAAAAAGGTCGGCATGGTTTTCCAGCAGCCAAATCCGTTCCCGATGAGCATATATGACAATATCGCATATGGCCCGAGAGTGCATGGCATCAAGGATAAAAAGATACTCGACCAGATAGTTGAGGAAAGTCTTCAGGGTGCTGCAATCTTCAATGAAGTTAAAGATAGATTAAAGAAATCTGCTATGGGGCTTTCGGGTGGACAGCAGCAGAGACTGTGTATTGCGAGAGCGCTTGCCGTACAGCCGGAGGTGCTTTTGATGGATGAGCCAACATCAGCGCTTGACCCTATCTCTACTTCAAAGATAGAGGAGCTCATGGAGGATTTAAAGAAAAAGTACACAGTCGTGGTTGTAACACATAACATGCAGCAGGCAGTGCGTGTGTCAGACGATACAGCCTTCTTCCTTGTGGGAGATATGGTTGAGTTTGGTGACACAAAGACAATTTTCTCATATCCACAGGACAAGAGAACAGAGGATTACATCACAGGGAGGTTTGGTTAATGAGATCGAAATTCGACGAGCAGCTTAAGAATCTGAATGAAGAAATGATGCACATGGGAAGCATGATTGAGGAGTCAATCCAGAAAGCAATCGAGGCATTTATACATCAGGATGCCGATAGCGCCAAAGCCATCATGGAGGGCGATTCAGAGATAGACAGAGAGCAGAAAAAGATAGAGAGCCTGTGTTTTAATCTGCTCATGCAGCAGCAGCCTGTAGCAAGAGACCTTAGAACAATTTCTGCAGCGATGAAGATGGTTACTGATATGGAGCGTATAGGAGACCACGCAGCCGATATCAGCGAGATGACCATTTTGATGAGCAGTGACAAGCCATACAGGGTCAATATAGAGCATGTCAAGAGCATGGCTTCAGAGACAATGCTTATGCTTATCAGGGCAATCGAGGCATATGTTGAGAAGAACAATGACAAGGCTCGCATAGTGATGAAGCAGGATGATGTGGTTGATGAGCTTTTTGATAAGGTAAAGGCGGAGCTTATTGATTTCATCAGGGAGCATCCGGAGGATGGTGAGCAGGCAGAGGATCTTCTCATGGTTGCAAAATACTTCGAGCGTATCGGAGACCATGCGACAAATATTGCTGAGTGGGTTGAGTTTGCGCTTGATGACAAGGTTCGCGAATCATGATTTAATCTTTATATTGAAAAATTAAATCATAGTTATATACAGACAAAATTGATACAGACGATGGATTTTACATAAATTTTACATAAAACCATCGTCTGTTTTACATTAGTAATGTATAATCGAAAGTAAAAAGCAGGTAAAAATTTTACATAAGATTTTTTGAAATGGAGAAAGCTATGGCACTTATTTATATTGTAGAGGACGATGAGAGCATACGTGAGATAGAGACTATTGCTTTAAAAAACAGTAATTACATCGTCAGTGCATTTGAAAACGCAAAGGAATTTTACAAGAAGCTGGATGAGCTCGTACCGGACCTTATACTGCTTGATGTGATGCTTCCGGATGAGAGCGGCTACGATATCGTGAGAAAGCTCAGAAAACGTCCGGCCACACAGGATATTCCTATTATAATGGTCACAGCCAAGACCACAGAGATGGATATGATAAAAGGGCTTGACGGAGGCGCAGATGATTACATCAAAAAGCCTTTCTCAATCATGGAGCTTATCACAAGAGTAAAGGCACTGCTCAGGAGAACAGCGAAGGAGGAGCCGAAGCTTTTAAAACTGGATGATCTGGTGATCGACCATGAGCGCCATGTGGTTACAGTGAACAATGAGCCGGTTGACCTTACATACAAGGAGTATGAGCTTTTAAGGCTTCTGATGGGCAGTCAGGGCATAGTCATGACCAGGGAGGTCATCATGAGAAGCGTCTGGGATACTGACTTTGAGGGCGAGACACGTACAGTGGACATGCACATAAAGACACTCCGCCATAAGCTGGGTGACTATGGCAGCAGGATAAAGACAGTCAGAAATGTGGGCTATGTTATAGAATAATAGCTGTTATAATGATTTCTAATATACATAAGCGGAGCGTACAGCATGAAAAAGAAGATTAATTACTATCTGGTAGCAACAGCACTTTTTGTAGCAATTGCCACTATGGTTTCCATGACAGTAATCAACTATTACCTCTTTCAGAAGCAGGTAAAGGAAGACCTGCAGGTCATGGCAGAGACAATAGAAAGCACCGGAATACTAAAACAGAATATAAATGAAATCCCGCAGATTGACGTGGAGGGTATTCGTGTCACCTGGATTGACAAGGACGGCACAGTGCTGTATGACAATCAAAATAATGTGAAAAAACTTGAAAATCATGGCAATAGACCGGAAGTTGAATCAGCATTTGATAAAGGTACGGGAGACAGCGTGAGAACATCAGCCACCATGAACAGCAATACCTTCTATCATGCCATAAAGCTCAATGATGGAACGGTACTGCGTGTCTCTATTGCAGCAAGAAGTATCTGGAACATGTTTGCAAGCAGTATACCTGCCATGCTTATAGTGACGGTTATAATAGTAGGAATATGTGTGGTTCTCGCAAAGAGCCTGACCAGAAAGCTCATGAAGCCAATCGAGACACTCGCAGGCAACCTGGAGCAGGCCTCTGTCATCCAAAAAAAGACAGAGTACAAGGAGCTAGTGCCGTTCATGAATGCGATAAGGATACAGCATGAGGGAGTTCTTGCTGCGGCAAAGAGCAGACAGGACTTCACAGCAAATGTGTCACACGAGCTAAAGACTCCGCTCACAGCCATCTCCGGCTACGCAGAGCTCATAGAAAACGGCATGGTCGAAAAGGAGCAGCAGATTCATTTTGCCACTGAAATCAGAAGAAATGCACAGCGCCTGCTTTCATTAATCAATGATATCATAAAGCTCTCGGAGCTTGATTCCAGCGAGGCGCAGCAGGGCTTTGAACAGCTTGACCTGTACGGTCTGGTCAAGGACTGCATGGAAAATCTACAGGTGAATGCCGAGCAGAGAAAAGTAGCACTCAATTTTGACGGCACTGACTGTATGGTGCGAGGCAACAGGCAGCTTCTCACTGAGCTCGTTGAGAATCTCTGCCAGAATGCTATCCGCTACAACAATGAGGGCGGCACCGTAAATGTGACGGTACACAAGCTCGGTGGAAAGACAGTTCTCACGGTCGAGGACAACGGCATAGGCATCCCAAAGGATCAGCAGGAGCGCGTCTTTGAGCGCTTCTACAGAGTGGACAAGAGCCGCTCGAAGGAGACCGGCGGCACAGGCCTTGGGCTTGCGATAGTAAAGCATATAGTGGAGCTGCATGATGCAGGGCTGACGCTCGACAGCGAGGTGGGGCGTGGCACAACAATAAAGGTGGAGTTTTAGCTCCGCCTTTTTGCGTCTCCTGCGCCATACCAAGCACACAAGCTCTTGCAAAATCGTGGCGCAGTGTTTATAATAATTTGTTAGCAGCGAAAACAAGGCAAACCAGGAGGAACAGCCATGTATCAGGAAATATCAAAATTACTTATGTACGGAGATTTATCTCAGGATGAGATACTTTATAAATTGGGACAGCTCTTTGAGCAGTTTGAGGTGGGCGAGTACAACAAGACAGAGCTTGTGCGCGACATCAATACACAGGTCAAGAGAATCCTAAAGGTAGCGACAGACTATGGTTTTGATGACAATCTGTGGCACAACTATCTCACTTTCTTCCTTATGATGAGTGAGAATCCGTTTTCCATCACCTGTGAGAAGGTCGGAGCCAGTGATGGCAGCGTAAACGGGCTTGTGGCAAACGATTTCAGGATTTTTAAGAAGCTTTTCGATTATGATTTCAAGCCAATCGAGTCAGCACTCGGAATCGACTGCTTCACACAGATCAGCAATTATAAGGCCATTGTGAAAAAGGACCTTATGTACAATCACAATGTCAGCGAGAAAGTAAGGGCGCTGAGCAAGAAGCTTGAGGCAGCTAAGGACGAGCAGGAGTTCTTTGATGTGGTAACAGGCTTTTACAAGGCATACGGAGTCGGCATGTTTGGTCTCAACAAGGCATTCAGGATTGAGGAGCATCTGGACGGGGGCTTCTCCTTCATGCCAATCAACAATATGGATGCGGTCATGCTCGATGACCTGATCGGTTATGAAATCCAGAAGAAAAAGCTCACTGACAATACAGAAGCGTTTGTGCAGGGCAAAAAGGCCAACAATGTGCTGCTTTTCGGAGACAGCGGAACCGGAAAATCAACAAGTATCAAGGCCATTGTCAATCAGTATTATGATGACGGACTGCGTATGATTGAGATATACAAGCATCAGTTTAAATATCTGTCAAAAATTATCGCAGCAATCAAAAACAGAAACTACAGATTTATCATATATATGGATGATCTCTCATTCGAGGAGCATGAGATTGAGTACAAGTTCCTAAAGGCAGTTATCGAGGGCGGTGTGGAGACAAAGCCTGACAACATACTGATTTATGCAACCTCTAACCGCCGTCACCTGATAAAGGAGACATGGAATGACCGTAATGACCAGGATAACAGCAATGACAAGCATCACTCAGATACGGTTGAGGAGAAGCTGTCACTTGTAAACCGTTTTGGTGTGACAATCAGCTACTCAAAGCCATCGCAAAAGGAGTTCTTCAACATCGTAACAGAGCTTGCGAGAAAGAGCGGCTGCACACTTTCAGACGAGGAGCTGTGCAGGGAGGCAAACAAGTGGGAGCTCAGCCATGGTGGTATTTCGGGACGTACTGCAACACAGTTTGTCAACTACATTATGGCTAACAATTAAGCAGCAGGCATAAGCATGAAAGGATAGTATATGCTCTACCAGATAAGTAATGGCGCTGTCGCATTTGGCGACGACGTCATTTTGCATAGTATAGATTTTGAAATCAGAAACACAGAAAAGATAGCGATAGTCGGCAGAAACGGCTGTGGCAAGACAACACTTTTAAAGCTCATTTCAGGCGAGGTTGAGATGGAAAAGCTCGACAGCGATGAGAGCGCCTTTATTGCAAAGGCTGGGAACCCGGAGATAGGGTATCTGAAGCAGATTGCGTTTGATGATCCTGATGTGACACTCGAGCAGGAGGTGCGCAAATGCTTCGTGAAAATGGACGAGCGAAAGGCAGAGCTTGCGCGCGCGGCGGCAGAGCTCGAGCATGATTATTCCGATGAAAAGGTAGCCAGATATACCGCGATGGAGGAGGCCTTCAAGGATGATGGCGGCTACTATTATGAGAAGGAATATGAGGTCATGATCCGCAAGTTCGGCTTCTCTGACGACGAGCGTAAAAAGCCAATCCGTGACTTTTCCGGAGGGCAGCAGACCAAGATAGCATTCATAAAGCTGCTTTTGTCAAAGCCTGACATACTGCTTTTGGACGAGCCGACCAACCACCTCGATGTCACGACGATTGAGTGGCTTGAGGGCTATCTGAAGTCGTACCCGAAGGCAGTGGTTGTCGTATCCCATGACCGTATGTTTCTCGACAATGTGGTAGATGTGGTATACGAGATAGAGTACGGCACAGCAAGGCGCTATCCGGGCAATTATACCAATTTTATCGCCCGCAAAAAGGAAAACTACGACAAGCAGATGAAGGATCACATCGCCCAGCAGAAGGAGATAGAGCGTTTGCAGCGTATGGTTACGCGCTTCAAGGGCAAGCCGACCAAGACATCCATGGCGCAGTCAAAGCAGAAGGCTATCGACCGCATGGTGATTATCGAGGCACCGGACAAGTACGACAACAAGACCTTCCATGCCAATTTCCAGCCCGAAAAGGAGACCGGAAACGATGTGCTTTATACATCAGAGCTTGCAATCGGCTATGACCATCCGCTCTCCGTAGTGTCGCTTGATTTGAAAAGGGGCGAAAAGCTTGGCATACTCGGCGGAAATGGACTTGGAAAATCGACATTTTTAAAGACTATCGTGGGTAAGATCCCTGCACTTTCAGGCGAGTACCGCTTCGGAACCAACGTGCAGATAGGATATTTCGACCAGCAGATGGCCATGTATACAAGCAACAAGACTGTGCTCGATGATTTCTGGGATGAGTATCCGAATCTCACGGAAACCGAGGCCAGAAATGCACTCGGAGCCTTCCTTTTTTCAGGGGAGGACGTGTTCAAGAACGTAAATATGCTCTCCGGAGGAGAAAAGGTCAGACTGGCGCTTTGCAAGATTTTAAAGACCAGACCGAACGTGCTCGTGCTCGATGAGCCAACTAACCATATGGATATCGTAGGCAAGGAAACGCTAGAGAGCATGCTTAAGGACTACAGGGGCACACTGATTTTTGTATCACACGACAGATATTTTGTGAAAAAGGTAGCCACACAGCTGCTTGTGTTCGAGGATGGCACGACCAATCTCTATCAGTTTGGCTATGAGCAGTATCAGGAAAAGCTCGATCGTGAGGCTGAGGAAAGCAAAAATGTATACAGAGGCAATGCAATATTTGGCGGCGCGATAAGCCAGAACGGCAGCAGTCAGACCGGCAGCAGTCAGACAGGCAGTGATGCAAACCGGAGCACGTCACAAACCGCTGCAGCAGGTAATGTGGGCGAAAGCACCAATGCAAATAGCGCAGCCCAGGCAGGCGGCATGGCTGTCTCATCAACCGGCAAGGCATATTACAACCCGGGCAAGGAGCGCTCAAAGGTGCAGAAAAAGGTCAAAAAGGCCGAGGAGGACCTGGCGGTCAAGGAAGCAAAGCTCGATGAGCTCAAGGCCGAGCTTATGAAGCCGGAGTATCAGTCAAGCTACTCAAAGCTCACGGAAATCCAGAATGAGATAGACGCTCTCGAGGAAGAAATCCTTATTGATATGGAGGCGTGGGAGGAGCTTTCCTCTCAGCTTGAGGCGCTGGGATAGGTTAGATGCGCTGTGGTAGCTTAGAAACGTTGTGATAGCTTAGATGTGCTGTTGTAGTTGAGAAATGTTGCGATAGTGTATAAAAAATCACTCGACTTGATTTTTTTTATTCTAATGAAATCCCTAATCATAACGAAATCAAGCGATTTCGCGAAAAACCGTAAATAAACCCTTGATTATTTATATAAATTGCATAAAAATGATTGATGAAAAAGAAATTTATGGTATAATATTTACATGATACAGACAACGTATCAAATAAACGATAAAGGGGTTGGACATCATGAGAATAACAATTTCAGGAAGAAACATCGAATTAACAGAGGGGCTTAAGCAGGCAGTAGAGGAGAAGCTGTCAAAGCTGGAGAAGTTTTTTAAACCGGACACAGACGTATACGTTACACTCAGCGTAGAAAAGGATAGACAGAAAATCGAGGTTACTATCCCGGCAAAGGGACATGTTATCCGTTCAGAGCAGGTCAGCAACGATATGTACGTATCAATTGACCTAGTAGAGGAAGTAATCGAGAGACAGCTTCGCAAATACAGAACCAAGATTTCAGCAAAGAAGTATGCACCGGCGATATTCCAGGATGATTTCGTGGAGGCAGACGATGCAGAGGACGAGGAAATCAAGATTGTCCGTACAAAGAGATTTGGTATGAAGCCTATGTATCCTGAGGATGCATGCATCCAGATGGAGCTCTCAGGCCACGATTTCTTCGTATTCAGAAATGCAGAGAATGACGAAGTAAATGTAGTCTACAAGAGAAAAGGACATACATACGGACTTATCGAACCGGAATGTTAGACTCTTGTTTTTCATCATAATTTAACCTTTCTTTCATCGAAAACCGGTAGCCGTTGGCTGCCGGTTTTTATGTCTGTTTAACCTCATTTGGTCTTGGATATACGATTGGTTCCAATGGCAGTAAGACCACAAAAAAATAACCGCCCCAGCCTGGAAACTGAACGGTTATTTTAACTAAGTAAATGATCAGGCGAACCGTTGTTATAGGTAGCACCTTTTTGTTAACTATATTTTAACATTCATTTCTAATCATGTCAAAATTATTTCAAAAAATGAAATAATTGAGAGAATTACATAATTCATAGTCATTGATTTTACTGATGTTTCAGGACCTGTCTCTTATACACATCTGACGCTGCCGACGATAAGGCTC
>ERZ1027033.1322-NODE-1322-length-10652-cov-6.008210_pt1 | contig 10652 bp, 9 predicted proteins | sample MGYA00519444_ERZ1027033 | MGnify/ENA primary metagenome ERZ1027033 (study PRJEB26926, sample SAMN06164887) | human gut metagenome | biome: ENVO:00009003; feature: ENVO:2100002; material: ENVO:00002003 | host: Homo sapiens | place: USA | collected 2012 ...
CGAGATAGGCTCCGGTCTCGTGGGCTCGGAGATGTGTATAAGAGACAGCATCTACCGAGCCTTCCAAATAGTGATCTGTAGCTGTCGCATGCACAGTTACAGTCGCTTCACCCGCCTTTTTCGGGATCAGCTTACACGATCTGTCTGCGTACGCCTCTTCCACGTCACAAATGTCAGGGTTGTTCGCTTTAAAAGTCACGATTCCCGGAGCTGCCCCCTGCAGGAATACCTCTTTTGCATTTCCTCCCAGTTCAACTGTCATTACCGGACTTGTCACAGCGATCGGGTGTTTCACTTTCTGATAGTTTACATCAATTACATACTCCCGCTTTTCTTTCTCATTCTTTTCGTAAAGAGACGTCTCGTAATAAACTTTGCCGTCCGCTACATGCAAATACCAGATACTGCCCGAAACATTTTCTTCTAACTCAAAAACTTTTTCCGGCTCTGTATTCTTATCAAAGTTCCATTTCCATACAGCTTTCGGAGTGTTGTAGTAAAGCATCCCGTCATAATATGCAATTTCCATACAACCCTTGCCTTTATTATACTGTGACACCGGCCACTCATCCTCGATCTCAACGACCAGTTCTCCCTTCTGAGTCGGGTCTTCCGAATCATACCTCCATATTCCGCTCTTTATCACTCCGTCTCTGGGGAATGATCCGGCAACATATAAACCGCCTTTATATGCGGCCATTTTTCTGGAAACCCATTTCCACTCTACGTTGTCATAAGTTGTATCGTTACAAATTTCATAGCCTTCTCTGTTCCATGTGTGATCTGAAAATTCCGTCTCACTTTTCAGGAAATATTCATGTTTTACAGGGTGGCTTTTTTCCTCCAACACACAGCTTCCGTCATCCCATGTCGCGTCTACAAAATACCATTTTCCATTAATTTTAATCTGATTCCACGCATGAGGCTGGCCTTTTGAAACTCCACTCACTACTTTACACGGAATATTCAGGCGATTCATGTAATACTTATACGCCAATGCATATCCTTCACACACACATTTTTTCTCAAAAATGGCACCTTCAATATCATGGGCCACAAAAGCGCCCAATGACGCACTGTACTGAATTGTTCTAACCAGATGATCATGCACTACAAGCGCTTTTTCCAGATCAGTCGTACAGTTTTCCGTCATCTCTTCAACCATTTCCCATTCCCGTTCCAATTCTTCCGTACGGTCAAAAGGACTTCCTGTCTCGCCGGAATAATAAGGATAATAAGTTTTCAAAAGTCCTGTTTGCGGATCTGTATCGGTTATATCGTTTCGGATCGTCCAATAATATTCCGGTTCCTCATAGTGGATACCGAAAATCACCTTGTTCAATTCTTCATGCGTTATTTTGTACGCGGTTAAATCAATCGCCGTCTGCTTCTTTGCCCAGCAGTCTTTCAGATATTGATCTAACGGAAGCAGCTTCTCTTTAGAGTTTGCTTCTGCAAGCTGTACTTCTGACTGCACTGCCGCCTGCTACGGGTTTTCCTGTGCTCCTACGACGGACGTCCCCGCAATCAATATTCCGCCGCAAAGCGCCAGTGCGCCCGCTCGTTTTTTCCAACCTCTTTTCCATGCCTCATAGTTTTTGTTCATTTTTCTTTTTCCCCTTTACCTTCAATCTGTCTTATGAGTCGCTATGCTGCACTCTATCGTTTTATAAAATTCTTAACAAGTTGCTCCGCCTTTCAAATGTTTCTGCGCTCTTATGTTTTCATCTTTGCGGGCTAACAGTCCATCTCCCAAAAGCTGTTCCTGAACATTTTCAAATCCGAGTCTTTCAACCGTATCCGCAAATCGCTCTCCCGTGATCCCCTGTTCCCGGAACAAAAGAATTGCTTTTTCCACAATATCAAGCACTTCTTCTTTATCTGTAAACACTTTTTCAAGGTATCTTCCCCGCGCTACTTTCTTGCCCCAGCGTCCGCCTATATATACGCGATACCCCGAAACAAATTCTTCAGTCACACCAAACGGACATTTACTGATGCACTTTCCACAGTGATTACATACATTTTCGTCGATCACAATCTTTCCGTCCACCATTTTTGCCGCATGGATCGGACAATTTTTTTCTACCTGGCAAATCCGGCAGCCACGGCACTTTTCAAGATCGACCCACGGAACTTTCTGACCGATAATTCCAAGATCATTCAGATCCGGTTTTACACAATTATTCGGACATCCTCCTACCGCGATCTTAAATTTATGCGGCAGCTTCACATCGCTGTATCCATGGAAAAATCTTTCATGAATTTCTTCGGACAATGCAAACGTATCGATCAGCCCGTACTGACAAGTCGTTCCCTTGCACGATACAACCGGACGGACTTTTGAGCCGGTTCCTCCCATCTCAAGTCCTGCCTGCATCAGATATTCCCGCAGCGGTTCTATATTGTCATAAGGAACGCCCTGAATCTCCATCGTCAGACGAGAGGTCATTGTCACTTCTCCGCTTCCGTATAACTGCGCCGCCTCGGCAATCGTGTGCGCTTCTTCGGCTGTAATCTTTCCGTTTCTTGTGATCACACGTCCGTTAAATTTATCCGGCGTCCTTTTATCCTTTAAAAATCCAAGCGCTTTTACTCTCGTCTCGTCTTCTTTAGAGACAGCTTCTTCTATATTATTTTTCACTTTTACATCATTGAAAAATGTTGCTCCTTCAAGAACGACTGTATTCGTATAGCCGTAATGACGCAACCGGTTTTGAAGAAAATATCCTCTTTTGCCCTTTGCACAGACAAGAAGCAGTTTCTCCTCTTTTCCAAGTCCTTTGATTTCGCCGTTTACAGCTCCTAAGTTTACATATACCGCTCCTCTGATCGACGGCTCCGGCGCAACATCGACAACCGTATAGCCTTCTGCTTTTCCTGCGGCATACTCCGCAGGAGTCATGCTGACGATCGTACCGTCCAGTTTGTTCATCAATACATAAACAGCCTGCACAAACGGATGGATTGCTGTTGAGAACGGCGGTGCATATGCGAAATCCGCATTTTCAAAATCATCCAGAACCGCGCCCATATTCAATCCCATCACTGCGATATCAACCATCTTATCAACAGAGCCCGGACCAAACACCTGAACGCCAAGCAGTTTTCTTGTACTCCGGTCTGCAATCAGTTTCGTAATGAAAAACGAAGCGTCCGGATAATAATGCGCTTTATCATCCGTCGGAACAAGCGCCGTAACTACATCGTAGCCCGCTTCTTTTGCCTGCGCTTCTGTCAGTCCTGTTCTTCCGGCATTCAGACCCGGAAGCTTCACAACGCCTGTGCCGAGAACTCCCGGATACGACTTCTGCGCTCCGGCAAGTACCTGTGCCAATGTACGTCCTTCCAGATTCGCCGAAGATCCCATCGGTGACCACTGACGTTTTCCCGTCAGACGGTTCTTCACCATCACACAGTCTCCTGCCGCATATACATCATCCAGATTCGTTTTCATCTGATCGTCTGTAAGAATCGTTCCTTTGAACATCTCTATACCGCTGTCATTTAAAAACTCCGTATTCGGACGGATTCCCGCAGCCATGATGATCATTTCACACGGCAGATTTCCGGCAGACGTCTTAATTCCCGCCACACGGCCCTGTGTACCTCTTTCATATATCTGCTCCGCTTTCGTTCCTGTAAGCACGCGGATTCCCTGCCGGATCAGATGTCTTTTCGCATAGAGCGCCATCTCAGGATCAAAAATATTCGGCAGGATCTGATCCGCAAAATCAATGACGGTCACCTGGATTCCTTTTGCCTGTAAATTCTCCGCAGCCTCAAGTCCGATGAAACCAGCTCCGATCACAACCGCTTTTTTCACATTGTTTTGTTCTGCATATGTACGGATTCCTTCTGCATCGTCAGGCGTTCTCATCTTAAATACGCCTGCCAGTTCTTTTCCTTCTATCGGAAGGATCGCGGGAGATGCTCCTACTGCAACTACTAATCTATCGTAGGAACAGACTTCTTTCTCGCCTGTCTGTACATCCTGCACCGTCACTTGCTTTTTTTCTGCGTCGAGTGCAACCGCTTCTTTCCCCGTTCTTACTTCAACCCCGGTCAGCGCGGAATATTTCTGCGGAGTATTCACGATCAGCTCGTCCCTGCCCTCGATCAGTCCGCCCACATAGTACGGCAGACCACATCCCGCATAAGAGATATCTTTATCTTTCGTAATCACAGTCACATCAATATTTCTGTCTTCCCGTTTCAATTTCGCAGCAGTTTTTGTTCCGGCAGCCACTCCGCCGATGATTAATATCTTCATTTTGACGCCCCGCTTTCTTCCATATTCAGTTGATCGATCTTTCCGCAGACAAATCTTAAGATCTTCCTTAAATCTTCTATATCAACGTTTCCGTTTTCATTTACATCCGCCGCCTGCTTCTGAAGCGCTGTCAGTTCTGTCTTTTTGCATATACTTCTCAAGGCTTCACGAACATCGCCGATCTCGACCTTCCCACTTAAATTTACATCGCCCTTCACAAATGCCGGCTCATCTTTTACAAATTCAACTTTCACGCTGTCAGATGAAGCGGTGATCGCGCGCTTTAATTCCATGCCTGTATAAACGATGCCGTTTTCCTTATATACTTCTCCGTTTACAACCCAGTTTTTCACAGAATAACCGGAATTTGGAGACGCCGTAAACTGAACTTCTGCATTCGGTTTGATCTTTGCTCCGTTTTCAAGTATTTTCCCTGTTGCCGCATCAACTGCTGCTATACTTCCTCCGTCTCCGGCTTCATATTGAAGAGTGATCTTTTCTTCAATATCATCCCGCTCTTTAACGATCACTTTTACATCTACCGCACCTTCCGCATAATGATCCGTCGGATCTGCATGAACCGTTACGATCGTCTCCCCGGCTTTTTTAGGAATCAGCTGACAGGACTCGTCTTTCCACACAACTTGAACGTCGCAGATCTCAGGATTCTTCGACGTATATGTTACGTTCCCCGGAGCCGCCGACTGCAGGAACACATTTTCACCGCCCATTACAACTGTCATAACCGGTTTGGTTACTGCGATCGGATGCTTTGCTTTCCGGTAATCTTCGTCAAACACATATTGCCCCTTCTGTCTCTCTCCTTTTTCATAAACGCCTGTCTCGTAATAAATCTTCCCGTTTGCAGCCTCTGCATCCCATATTTCGCCCGGAATACTCTGATCCAGTTCAAATACTTTCTCAGGTTCTGATTCAGGATCGAAATTCCATCTCCATACAGCCCGCGGCGTATTGTAGTAAAGCATTCCGTCATAATAAGAAAGTTGTGAATATCCTCTTACTACATTGACAGAGTTCAGCTGCCACTGATCTGTGATCGGAAGCACTAATTCCGCTTCTTTCTCTATATTTTCCGCATCGATCCGCCATATACCGCTCACTTCTTTTCCGCCGACGATCAACGATTTAGAGCGGTACAGTCCGCCCTGATAAGCGTACATTCCCTGAAGATCATTTTTCCAGTCTAAATTGTCATACGTCGTATCGCTGCAAGTTTCATACAGTTCGCTTTCCTTGTTCCATACATGATTCGGAAACTTATTCTCACTGCACAAAAAATACTGATGCTTTACGTCATGACTGTTCGCCACATCATCCCATGTCGGATCTACCATGTACCAATTCCCGTTAAGCTGAATCTGATTCCACGCATGAGACTGACCATTTGACGTTCCGCTTACGATCTTGCACGGAATTTCCAAACGATTCATATAATATTTATACGCAAGCGCATATCCCTCGCACACAGCTTCTTTCTCAAAAATTGCGCCTTCAATGTCATGAGCCGCCGCCTGCAGTCTGGAAGAATACACGATTGTATCGCACAAGTGCTCATGTACTACCAGCGCTTTTTCTATATCCGTTTTACAATATTTCGTTTTTTCCTTTACAACTTCCCATTCCCGTTCCAGTTCTTCGCTCCTGTCAAGAGGTTTTCCCGTCGTTCCCTCGTAATATTGATAATACGTTTTTACGAAGCCTGTTTCCTCGTCTTTATTAATAGCAGTGTTGCGCAACACCCAATAATACTCCGGATTTTCATAATGTATCCCGAAGATGACCTTATTCAGTTCTTCTTCATTCAGTTTATACGCGCTTACATCAATCACCTCTTGTTTGTTCTTCCAGCACTCCTTCAAATATTCCTCGATAGAAAGCTGCACCGTTTGCAGCTCCTCCTTTGCCAATCGTATCTCCGTTTGATCCGCCGTAAACTGCGGATGCTCCTGTGCTCCGTATAATGGTCTCATAAATTAAGACACTTTTTCGGACATTTTTTAATGAATCTGATATACTAAATTCAGTATGAAAGAGAGGATTCATAATTATGTCCAGACAAAGAAGAAACTTCAGTGCCAAATTTAAATCAGATCTAGTGATCGAGCTGCTTAAGGGTGAAAAAGATCTCAACACTCTTGCAACTGAAAATAATATCCAACCAAACTTGCTTCGCAATTGGAAGAAAGAATTCCTAAACAATGCTTCTGCTGTATTCGATGACAAGCGTGAAGAAAATCTCAAGGAAAAGCTTGCCGAAGAACGTAAAGAGAAAGCAGAGTATGCGAAAAAAGTTGGTCAGTTAACAATGCAAGTTGACTGGCTCAAAAAAAAATCTGAAGAAATTTGCGGACCAGACTACGAGAGTAAATTTAGTCCGAAACCTTTTGACGACTAAAGAAATCCCTGCTTCTGTTGGAGCAAAACTACTCGATATTAACCGTACAAGCATTTATTATAAAAGCTTACCCATCTCAAAAGAAGAGTTGGAGTGCAAAGAGATTATTGATCATCTGCATACAGACAATCCAACTTGGGGAGCAAGGCAAATGTCAGCACAACTAAAAAACAGAGGTTATCAAGTGGGACGCCGTAAGGCTCGTCGATATATGAATGAAATGGATATTCATCCAATCTATCCTAAGATAAATCTTTCTAAGCGAATGCAACAGGCCAAGGTATGTCCATATCTTCTGCGAAATGCTGTCATTGATGCTCCAAATCAGGCATGGTCCATTGATATTACCTACATTCCAATCAAGCATGGATTTCTTTATTTAACTGCTGTAATTGATTGGTACAGTCGATGTATCGTTGGTTGGGAAGTTGATGATACCCTAGACAGCAGAATGGTTATTAATGCTCTTAAAAAGGCATTTAAAACAGCAAAACCAAAGATTTTGAATTCAGATCAAGGCTGTCAGTTTACAAGCCAGCAATACATTGACTTTGTGAAAGAAAACGGCATCCGTCAAAGCATGGATGGAAAAAGTCGCTGGGCTGACAATATCGTGATCGAGCGTTGGTTTCGTAGCTTCAAGTATGAGGAAGCATATCTGACGCAATACAACAACATAAAAGAAGCAAGAGCTGCCATCGGCCGGTATATTCACACATACAACTTTGAGCGATGCCATTCTGCTCTTGATTATAAAACACCAGCTGAATGCTATTATCCGGCAATGCTTCTGCCTTATGTAGCTTAATGCATATATGGATAAGGGAGCTTTTCCCTGATTCCAGGTAACTACCAATCATATCAGTTCATTATAAAAACCTTAGATTTTTGTCTTGACAACTGAGCCATTATAAAATGTAGATTTCAAAATATCAAATTTGGTTTCCCTATTCTCGGCATTAGAGAATTCTTTTTCAGAATTTGAGATTTCATTTAATTTATCGTTTATCTCCTTTTGTTTAGCCTTGTCTTGGTATATATAATATCCTGTGCCAAAACCTATGAGTAAAATAGCAATTATAATGATACTAATAATTTTTGTTTTCATTTTGTGACCTCCGATTTAGTGTGTAATGTATTTGAGATATTTCAAACCAAACTGAAATATCTCTTTGTTATTGCGAGTATATTTTTAATGAGCAATGTATTTTAAATAATAACTAGAGCGTAAATCTAGTTAGTCCTTCATCTGCAAAAGAGAAGAGTTCTTCTAGATATTCAATACAATCCTCAACACTAAGGCGTCCAGTTAAGACACCGCTTATATATGAGCTTAATACCTCTAAAAGTGATGGGCAAAAATCAGTAATATAATCAGCAGATTCAAACGGCGCAGTTTCAAAAAAACGATAGGGAATTCTAGTAACTAGGCATATTTGATAGAAATTGTCTTCGGCCATGCAAATGCGAGGTGTGTATAATGTATTAAACCATACAGTGCTATTTATTATGTTAAATAAACGCATTAATTTGAGGTGGTTTTCCGAATGTTCTTCGCATAAGGTTGACATTGTATTGCTGTACAAGGTTTCTACCATTATTTGCTCGCCTTCATCTAAAAACCAAATAACAGAGCCGATTATGTGCTCTGGGACTTCTTCTATTTCACGTGTCATAGTATATAAAGAAATATCCCCGTCGAATTCTTCATGAACATTAGACGCATGTGTTTTTAAATGTTGCCATAGAAATTCTCTGATTTTTTTGCTTTTCATATGTGATTTTCTCCTTTGATGAAAATATGTGGTATATTCCGTATAGAATCTTTTATAGTTGGCACATTTATTAAAATGTAAAATCAGAAGATATGTATTCTTCTGTATCTGTTTCCAAACAGTATATTGCTAAGTTATATCCTAATACACAACCGCAATCTATAGAAATATGATTATTACGTTTGATTATAGTACCTTGGTTTCCTTGTTCGGATATTGTGGGCGTATGCCCTGTAATGGTATATTTGTCTTGAAAGTAAGTCTTATTCAAGTTGGCACGTGAAAATAAAAGTTGTGGCACAGAAAAGTCTTCTACGTTCATGCCACTACTGAAAGGTTCAAGACCTCCATGCACAAGAAGATACTTTTTATCATTTACAAAAACTTCTTCATACAGGGAAAAATCGCCCAGATAGTCCAGAATGTCATATTTTTCAGATAAAGATAAGGCTCTGAATTCTTTGATTGTATGTTCACCGCCATTGCACATCCAGTCGGTATAATGTTGCATGATTTCCAGAGTAATCTTCGTTTCCGCATTTTCTTCTGTGATTTCAGTACATAAATCTTCTAATACTTTTAAAGCTATAAATTCGTGATTACCAACAATGGGGATTACATTCGGGCGATACATCATATCTTGTAATACTTTAATGGAAGCATATCCGCGATCAATACAATCGCCTAAGACATAAAGCGTATCGTTGTCATTAAAATTCACTTTTTTAAGAGCTTTAATATATTCGTTGTAGCAACCGTGAATATCGCTTATAACGTAGTGCATTGACATTCCTCCTTATTCCATATTTAAAACTTTATTCAAGGTGTTTCCGCGTTCTTTAATACATGAAACTGCATTTTTGAAAAATTCTTCATATTCATCTAGTGTTTTAGGAAGTCCATTTATAATCATTGTTTATTTGGCGTATATCATTTGTTTTCTGATAAATAGGCAGGGCGAAAGGTAAAATAAATAGCGAAATAATTAATGCTAAAAAAAGCAGGATATTAAAAAAGAGAATCAGAGTCATAGTCTAAAACTTTTTTTAGGCTTTCAATCATACAATTACAACGATAATCAATAATCTTTGTTGCCTTTGTAATGTAATCTGCTACATAGCTGTTATATTCTTCTTCGCTATATCTTACAGGCCAGTGTCTTGCATATGGCGAAAAGATATTATGAACCTCGAAAGAATGTAAATCAACATAGCTCTCTAAATAGAAAGTTTTACAGAATTGCATAAAGCCAGTTGTTCCTTGAAAATTGTCGAAATAATGTTTGTTGATATCTACAAGACTTTTTAAACGACTGTCTATTCTATCTGTATTAGTACCTATCATCAAATTTCTAATATCTGACAAGAAAAGGTCAAAATAATCATACCATGCCCCACCACCTCGGAGTTGATTTAATGTTGTACGTTCTGACGGAAGTGTTTTATTAGGAAGAACCATTAAATTTCCGATTGTATGATATTTGGAATGATATAATTTCGCCATATTTATGATTTGAGGATTATTAGTATATTTTTGAATCCCCATGAAACTCGTACCGTTTTCATTTGGACGCCCCATTAAAGTATTAAAAGAGTTCATTGTGTCACCACGATACCATTCTCCGCCTAGATTATCCATAATCAGATTGGGTAAACTATCACCCCAGAGCACAACATAAATTGCATTTGCTATTCGGGAATTATCTGGGTCGTATGCTCCATACTTTTCATCTTTCTCCAACAGGTCTAAATCGTAGTCATAGAATCGTTGGATGTCCCCGTCTAATCGTTCATCAATAAAAGATTTGATTAATTCAATACATTTCTTTTTTTCGTCACTCATGTTATTCGCTTGCTTTCTCGTATATATGTAGATATTACGCTTTCGTATATAATAACATTTTGCAATGCTATTTGCAATGCAAATAAAATGCCAACAAAATGCCAAATGCAATGCTTAATATTCGCATGTTTTGCAATACAATCAGTTTGAAAGGTGGTGTTGAAGTATTGGCTTTTCAGATTAAATCAGATAGGAAAGAAACGGAAAACAAGACGATAAGATTTCCAGTACCACTCGTAGAACAAATTGAAGAAGTTATAAAGCAAAATGATGTGACTTTTTCGGGATTTGTAATACAAGCGTGTGAATATGCTTTGGAAAACATGGACACAAATGAACCAGATAC
>ERZ1027033.1324-NODE-1324-length-10623-cov-5.992714_pt1 | contig 10623 bp, 9 predicted proteins | sample MGYA00519444_ERZ1027033 | MGnify/ENA primary metagenome ERZ1027033 (study PRJEB26926, sample SAMN06164887) | human gut metagenome | biome: ENVO:00009003; feature: ENVO:2100002; material: ENVO:00002003 | host: Homo sapiens | place: USA | collected 2012 ...
CAAATTATCTTTTCTCCAACCAACAGGAAGAAGGCGTATATTTCTTTCGGAAGAACAAATTTGCAACTTGCTCTGGCACTCACTGAATAAAGATAATTGCATAAAATGAAAACCCTTACACAAAGAACCTGAAATCAATGCCAGAGCTGCTTTGCAAATTTTTCTGTAGAAAGAGAATATACGCTTTCTTCCGTCACATTGAGAAAACTTATATCTGCCAGAGAACGCAATTAAACAGCTGCAATAAAACGTTCGAATGCCTTACGTCCCTCCGGTGTACATTTATATACGCCGGCATCCTGCAGCACTTCATTGAACACCAGACCGATTTCCTCATGCAGAATATCCATCACATTGTCTTTTGTGATCTTATCATACTTCGGAAGGAAACCTTCTGCCCATTCTGCATGGGAAGCAAGTGTTTCTGTTGCACGTAAGTCTGTACCATTTACCAGTGCATCGGCAAGCTCTGCCATCTCATCTTTCAGGCGGGCAGGCAGTACCGCAAGTCCCATAACCTCGATGAGACCGATGTTCTCTTTTTTGATATGATGCAGTTTTGCATGTGGATGATAGACACCCAGCGGATGCTCCTCGGTCGTGATGTTGTTGCGCAGTACCAGATCCAGTTCAAAATCATCTCCACGTCTGCGTGCAATCGGTGTGATCGTATTGTGTGGCTCTCCGTCTGTCTCGGCATAGATGAATGCATCCTCATCGGTATAGCCTCTCCAGGTTAAGAGAATCTTGTCTGCCAGTTCAATCAGACGCTCCTTGTCCGGTCCGCTGATACGGATGACAGACATCGGCCATTTCACGATTCCTGCTTTCACATCGGAAAATCCCTCAAACTGAAGTTCTTTTTCAATCGGTGCTTTTGCCATGGCAAATGTATAATGTCCACCCTGGAAATGATCATGACTTAAGATGGAACCTCCAACGATCGGCAGGTCTGCATTGGAACCTACAAAATAATGTGGAAACTGTGTCACAAAATCCAGAAGTTTTCCAAACGTTGCACGCTCGATTTTCATTGGCGTATGCTTGGAATTGAACACGATGCAGTGCTCATTGTAATATACATATGGAGAATACTGGAAAAACCAGTCACTGTTGTTAATCGTCAGTGGAATGATGCGGTGGTTCTGGCGTGCCGGATGGTTGACACGTCCTGCATATCCCTCATTTTCCTTACAGAGCTGGCACTTCGGATACGCGCTCTGCTTTGCATTTTTTGCTGCCGCAATGGCTTTTGGATCTTTCTCCGGTTTGGACAGATTGATGGTGATATCCAGTGTTCCAAACTCGGTGTCGGTTGTCCACTTGCGGTCTTTTTTGATACGCTGTCTTCTGATATAATTGCTGTCACAGCTTAATTTGTAAAAATAATCCGTTGCGGCAAGCGGTGAGGTATGCTCATACAGATCACGGAACGTCTTGCGGACACTGCTTGGTTCCGGTACCAGACATCCCATAATTTTTGTATCAAACAAATCTTTGTATACAATACTGTTTTCTGCCATGAGGCCATTCTCATATGCATAATCCATCATTTCTGCAAGGATTCCCTCAAGTTTTCCTTCTGCCTCTTCCTGTGTCCATGCCGGAAGATTTTCCACCTTTTCAAATACCGCATCCTCGATTTCGTCTACCTGAAAAAGCTCCAGCAGGCGGTTAATGGTATATACTTTGTCCTCCGGATCTACCAGTCCGGTGCTCAGACCATATTTTACTAACTCTAAAATGTTCTCCTGAATCATCTCGTACTCCTTTTTATAAAGCCTGTCGGCAAATGCGGTTCCAATCAGTTCCGCACACATTTACCCTATGTAATACGTTCTTAAATCAGACGGCTTGGGCCATCTCCGATGGAAACCACATAAAATTCCGGTGTCTTTCCGACTTTTTCCTCATATGCCTTTGTCAGCTTCTCCTTGAATTCGTCCACGGATGCATCCTTTACGATACTGACCGTGCATCCACCGAATCCGCCTCCGGTGATACGGGAACCGATCACACCAGGAATCTTCCATGCTTCATCCACAAGTACATCCACTTCCGGACAGGAGGTCTCATAATCGTCACGCAGGGAAACATGGGAAGCATTCATAAGTTTTCCGAATGTTTCAATATCGTTTTCCCTCAGAGCCCTGACTGCTGCGATTGTACGCTGATTCTCGTAAACCGCATGTTTGCCTCTCTTTCTGGCAACTTCATCCTTAATGGCTCCCTTGTACTGCTCAAACTGCTCATCCGTCAGATCTCCAAGCGTTTTGATATCCACAACGGTCTGCAGATCCTTCAGTGCCTGTGCACTCTCATTTCTGCGGTCATTGTATGCGGAAGTAACCAGGCTGTGTTTTACCATACTGTTGGTGACGACAATTTTTGCCCCGTCAAGTACGATTGGTGCATATTCAAAAGAAAGATCCGAAGTATCAAGGAAAATTGCATTGTCCTTTTTACCCATGGCAGATGCAAACTGATCCATAATTCCACAGTTGCAGCCATTGTAATTGTTCTCGGAATACTGTCCGATCAGAGCCAGATCCTGATTGGTCACATCAAAACCATACAGATCCTTTAACATATATCCGGTAACCACTTCTAAGGATGCGGAAGAAGAAAGTCCGGAACCGTTTGGAATATTTCCGAATAATGCAATATCCAGACCGGTTTCCAGTTTCATGCCACGTCCTTCAAATGCCCACATAACACCCATCGGATAGTTGGTCCACAATCCATCCGGATCCGGAGTAAATGCATCCAGAGAACTTTCGATCACACCCAGCTCATCGAAGTTCATGGAATAAAAACACAGTTTCCGGTCGGTTCTCTTTCTTGCTGCCATGTATGTTCCAATAGTAAGTGCACATGGAAATACGTGTCCGCCATTGTAATCGGTATGCTCACCGATCAGATTCACACGTCCCGGTGCAAAATATACTCTGATGTCCCCCTCATCGCCAAAGATCTCTTTAAACTTTGCTAATACATCATTCTGAATCATTGTTCTCTCCCTTTCTGCATGTTCATCCGCTGCTTGGTGCAACGGTTCGTTTTCTTGATAATTCCATTATACATAAAGGGGAATTCTTTGCAATATGCTTTGCGCAACTTGCAACATTCCCCTTCCTTCATGCAACATTTTTACATATCTTATTTTCTAAAATCACGAATCACTTCCAGTGCCGGAAGGACATTTCCATCGTAGTCAAACAATGCCTGATTTGCCCACTCATTGCCACATGGTCCCGGATCATTCATATACTTTAAGGATGCCGGCGTTGCCCAGCCGCTTCCGTGTACCGGAATCCATGCAGGCTCCCACCAGAAAAATCCCAGACCTTTGTTGTCACGCACATGTGCCACGCGGTTTAAGAAGTCCTTCGTAAAATCTGCCTGTCCCTGTACCGTCATCGGATACTCGATCTTTGCCACAAGTTCCGGCTTTGTCGCATATCCCTTTCGCTCACTGTCCTTTAGTTTCTCATACTGCTTGTAATCTTCCATGGTATATCCCATAGAAACCTCTGCCACGATCAGTTCCTTCCCGTAACGGGCTGCCATATCGTTCATGTTGTCTTCAAGCATCTGCAGGGTGCCATGCCAGAACGGGTAATAGGAAAGTCCGATATAATCAAAATCTTCCCCACGCTCCATATAATGATCGAACCAGTCGCGGTACATCTCATTGTTTCCACCGTTGTCGAGATGAATCATCAGCGGGATCTCCGGCTTAACGGCACGGCATGCCCGGATACCGGAACTGATAAATCTTGCAATATTGTCATAATTCGGCTTTAATCCCTCCGGCCAGAGCAGTCCGTTGGTCACTTCGTTGCCCACCTGGATCATTGTCACATTGACACCGGCTTCCAGTACTTTGCGCAGAGAATCCTCGGTAAACTCATAAACTGCCTGTTCCAGCTGGTCCGCATCAAAATCTTTCCATGCCTTTGGCTTAATCTGTTTTCCCGGATCTGCCCAGAAATCACTGTAATGAAAATTTAATAATATGCCGAATCCCGCATCAGATACTTTCTTTCCGATGGCAATTGTCTCTGCCAGATCATTGCATCCGGCACCGTACGGTTCACCGGTTTCGGAATACGGGTCATTCCACAGACGCAGACGGATTGTGTCCACATCATAATCTCTCATGATGTCTAAAATATCCCGCTCTTTTCCATGGTCATAATATTTTGCCCCACAGCGCTCTAACTCAAGCAATGTGGAAAGGTCCATTCCTTTAATAAATCTGCTCATCTTTTCTCCTTTTCTTCGAAAACGTTTACCATCCCTTTAATGCGTTAATATGAAAGTTCTGTAATTTCCGCTCATACCGCTGTGGATTGATCTTCCACTGGTATGGCGACGTATTAAAAAATTTTTTAAAATTCCGGTTAAAGGTGGAAGTTGTGGAAAATCCTGCCTTTCTGGCAACCTCATCCATCGAATCATTGCCATGCTTCATCTGTTCACACGCGTATTGTACACGCACCAGATTCACATAATCCATCGGCAGCATATGCACATATTCTTCAAACACTTTCCGGAAAGATGTCTCACTCATCCCACAGACCTGCGCAAGGGTGCACACTTTTACCTCTTCCTGATAATGGTCATTGACAAACGTGAGTGCATCTGCGATCTGCCGCATTGTTCCGCTTCCTGCCGCCTCAAGTCTCGTCTGTGTCTGTACTTCATTCAGACGAAACATCTCATACACCAGCGCATGCAGATAACTTGTGATCACCTGACGATAATACGGACTCTGCTTTTTTTCTTCCCGGATGATGGCGTTGACGATCTCTGCAATCTCCGGATACTCGCTTCCATGCAGCAAATGTGCCGATCTGCGTACCAGTTCAATGGCCTCATTTTTTTGTGCGATCCGGTCGCCATACAGTTCCTCCATGACATGGTTGACATCCACATATAAAAATTCCCAGGAATTCCGAACCATTCCATTACTGATCGTTGTATGTGGAATATTCGGAGGAATCAGAGTGACAGAATTTGTCCGGTAGGTATACGTGTGTTCATTTATAATAAGCTCCCCTTCGCCTTTTCTGCAAATTCCAATCTCCATAAGGTTATGGAAATGCAGATAAAAATTGTCATGTCCATATACCCGGTTCCACTCCTCTCCCAACAAAGCAAGTACCGGTTCTCCCTGTGGAATTTCATAAAAACGCAGTTCCACGGTTTCTTTTTGTTTTCGTCCCATAGGCATATTATACTCCCTGAAAGTTATACCCTGATATTAAAAACGTGCGGCAGCTGCCGCACGTTCTTTTTAGTCGAAATCAAACTTGTCGAATCTCTTATGCATTGCCCCATAACGGAATCGAACCATCTCATTTTTCGCTAAAACGTCTTCCTCCGTACCTCTGTACTGGCAGCGGATACAACTGTAAATCTTTGTATCTTTATTGTAGAACATATCGATGTCGAGGTCTCTCATAAAGCAGGACGGACATCTGTAATTTAATTTGCCTTTTCCAAGTTGAGCCATGTTGCAAATACCTCCTTGTCTGTAATAGTCTTCTTATATCCAAGTTTAAACATTGGTGAGAATGCATATCCTTCCTCAATGTATCCTTCTGCGTCTGTAGAAGAAGCAGTCAGGGAAACTTTGGTGTCGATTGGAGGCACTACAGCGCTGACTGCGGTTGCTCCTGCCAGGACTTCACTGCGGCACTTGTATGCATAGTGAATGGTCTTTTCATCTGCACCTTCGCATTTTAATACGACAGATGTCATATCTTCCGGATACTCTGTGGTTCCGTAGCATGCTACCATGTACTCATCAATGGTAACCTCTGCATCCGGATCACTCATCTCGAGAATATTTCTTTCGATCTTGATCTTAGAAGAACCTTCCTCAAAATATTCCTTTGTCTGTAATTTTACTGTCAGTCCGTTAAACTCGATGGTTACCGGGTCCAGTGTCAGGATTCTGGTATTGCCTTCCTGTGAGAAATGTGCATGTGTCGGGCAGAGGCACAGATCTACTTCCTCACCCTTGTAGCAGAGCTTTGCACTTCTGACTGTTCCTTCTCCTGCGTAATGTGTAAAGTATCCGGCACGGTACTTCTCCTGAATCAGGAATGGATAAGAAGCATCCTGTACATGAGGTGTTCCGATACCAACCGGCCAGTTTAATTTTGCAACATATGGACGAAGGTCAACAATCGCACCACCCTGATCCATATTAACACAGGCTCTCATAAACGGATCGCAGTACCAGAACAGCTGCTTGTCAGATCCGTATAAAATATCTCTCCAAAGGGCACATTCCGGCTCTGTATAACGTTTCTCGTCGGTAATGCCTTTCTTCTTTCTGTAGTGATCTGCGAACTCGGACATGGTCATATCTACCAGCTTGCCCTCTTTCTTCAAATCTCCGTAATACTTACATCCGTCACTGTATGACTTTAACAGCAGATCATATGGAGCCTCCCAGCGGCCCATCTTGTTCATCCAGCCTGGTCCGACGAACATCATGTTGTAAGCATATCCATTGTTGTATTTTTCCAGATCACGATACTGATCGATCAGGTTATACAGATACGGATACTCCCAGGTCTTTGTATCATAAATCATACCGCGAAGCACGTTCTGTGGATGTGTACCGAAGTTTGATCCGTTTCCGTCATAACATGCAATCAGGTCACGGGAAAGGTGTGGGATAGCTACGATTCCACTGTCCTCTGCCTGATTTGCTGCCGGCGCATGTGTATTCTGCTTGGATGGAATCCATGGTGCCCATGGGCCGCCATCGAAAAGTGTATACCAGGAGTTGTTACAGGTATGATATGCTTTCGGGCCTTCCTCCCAGCAGGTAGCTACCGCACACTTCACAGACGGGTAAGCTTCCTTCACATAATTGATCAGTTCTGCGTCCATATAGTAGGAACCGGTTGACTCCGGGTAAAAGCCGAAACGATCATGGAATTTCTCGAACACATCATTAACGATTGCCTTCTTGTCTTCCATGGAAAACATCCAGATACAGAAATCTTTTGTCTTATATTTCTCACGGAACTCTTCGCAAGGCAGTCCCAAAAGGGAAAGTGCAATTTCGTCTCCATAGACTTCATGATCATGTTTTGCGATCTCAACCGCTTCATCGTTAAACAAAGAAGCATATGTCATCTGAATGGTAACTTTCAGGCCATTCTCATGTGCCAGTCTCTGCTGTGTCTTGAAAATATCGAGAGACTCTGTAAGTAAAGCCTTATCTCCGATATCCTCTTCCTTTCCCTGTCCGGTCACGGTTGCAGAATACTCTGGAACCATCTCCGGGCGATGGATGATGTTTACAATAAATTTGTCCATCTCGTTCTCCCTCCGCTAGATGTATTTTATTTCTGGACTGCGCTTTTGCGCAATCGGTTGTTCTATGGTTCTAGTATAACAAGAGAGTCCCACAGTGTCAATGTATAATTTTGATATATTTCGCTTTCTTTTTTGCACACTTTTCACAATTCCAAGCATATTCTTTTTTATTTGCGCAATCGGTTGTTTCGTGTAATTTTTAATATTTTTCGTATTTTTTAGTATATTTTTCATGCATATAGAACCCACATTTTGCGCAAATTCATTTATTTTTCATCATCCAAACACAAAAACAGCCATTTGGATATTTCCAAATGGCTGTTTTTGTGTTTGGATTTTAGAGTTTATGATCCTACGAACAGATTCCGCATGTCCGTATCCTGTCCCTTTGAAATTAGTGATGGAATAAACGGATTCCAGTAAAGCTCATAACCATACCGTATTTATTACATGTCTCGATCACATTGTCATCACGTACCGATCCGCCCGGCTCTGCCACATACTTTACGCCGCTTTTGTGTGCGCGCTCAATATTGTCGCCAAATGGGAAGAATGCATCCGATCCCAGTGCCACATCGGTATTTTTATCCAGCCATGCACGCTTCTCTTCTGCGGTAAATACCGCCGGTTTTACCTTAAAAATCTTCTCCCATGCACCATCTGCAAGGACATCCATATAATCCTCACCCATGTACAGATCAATGGCATTGTCACGGTCCGCACGCTTGATACCGTCAACAAACTGCAGTCCTAAAACCTGTGGAGACTGGCGCAGCCACCAGTTATCTGCCTTCGAACCAGCCAGACGGGTACAATGGATACGGGACTGCTGTCCTGCTCCGATACCGATTGCCTGTCCGCCCTTGACATAACATACAGAGTTAGACTGTGTATACTTTAAAGTGATCATGGAAATTGCCAGATCAATCTTTGCCTGCTCCGGCAGTTCTTTGTTTTCTGTCACGATGTTGTCAAAGAAATCATCTCCGATATGAAGTTCATTTCTTCCCTGCTCGAATGTGATACCAAATACATCCTTATGCTCGATCGGAGCCGGCTCGTATGCCGGATCAATCTCGATTACACAGTAATTGCCCTTCTTTTTCTGCTTTAAAATTTCCAAAGCTTCCTCAGTATATCCCGGAGCAATCACACCATCGGAAACCTCACGCTTGATGACCTTTGCTGTTGCTGCATCACAGATGTCTGACAGGGAAATAAAATCTCCGAATGAAGACATACGGTCTGCACCTCTGGCACGGATATAAGCATTTGCAAGCGGTGTAAACTCAATATCCATATCATCGACCCAGTAAATTTTCTTTTCCACGTCAGACAGCGGAAGTCCTACCGCTGCACCAGCCGGGGAAACATGTTTGAAAGAAGTTGCTGCCGGAAGTCCGGTTGCCTTCTTTAATTCCTTTACCAGCTGCCATCCATTAAAAGCATCCAGAAAATTGATATATCCGGCTCTTCCGCAGAGCACCTTAATCGGCAGATCTTTGCCATCTGCCATATAGATTCTGGCCGGTTTCTGATTTGGGTTACATCCGTATTTTAATTCATATTCCTGCATGATTTTCTCCTTTTTCAACAATCCGCTCTTATTTATTTTTATTTATTCTTATTTACAATTCTTGACTCATAGTTTCCGGTCTCAATGTCAATAAAACGTACAAACAGGGAAACTTTATTATCCTCATTTAAATTCTCCCATACCATTTTCGTAAACGTATCGATATCTCCATCAATATCAACCCAGGTTGGTTCACCCTCGAAACTTGGCAGTGGATTTCCGTCTCCCATATAAGTATGGATAAAATGTCCCTCTCCGGCAACCGGGTTGCTGTATGCAAACGTGTAACGGTTGCATGCATCCGGATTTCCGTTGTTGCTCTTTAAGATAGACATCGCATAATTGAACTCACCCTTATCAATGTGCATGATACCGGAAATACGTGGAGTATAATTTGGTGCGTCCGGCTCAAATTCTCTGGTGCGCAGCGCCTGCTCGAACGTCTGCTGCTTGTCCATCAGTTCGTAAATCGTATCGGTCTGATCGCCGTTGGTAACGATTGTGGCCGCACCAAACTTGCGCACAGGCCAATAGATCACAAGGCTCGGATCTTTGAGCTTTGCCGGGTCAAACGCCTGGGTGCGCAGCCCGCCATCCTCTTCCACAAAAATCCGGTTACGGCTGTTTTCACTGCGGCCCATGATAAAATAGGCGATCACCGCTTTTTGCCCATCTGCGCTTTTCCCGAGCACAATACCGCGGCCCGGGTAGGTATTATCGCGCAAAACCGCTCTCAAATCTTGAATCTGCATTGTTATGACTATCCTTTCTTTGCGAGGCGGAAGTTTTATGCGCGTTCGTCATGGCCTTTCTTCAAAAGGGCCGGGCCAAAGTCCGGTTTGCCTTTTTGACCGGAAAGCACAAAACTTTTCCCTCTTTCTCTCTATTCTAGATCGTCTAAAGTCTGAAATCTGGATTCTGAAATCTATCTTCCCACAGGGCGCACTGCTCCTCCACCGCGCGCGGCAAAAGGAGCCATTCCGCCTGCTCCATCACACGGCGTTGCAGAGTTTCAGGCGTGTCTCCCGCCTCGACCAGAACCGCTTTCTGGCTTAGGATCGGCCCGCCGTCCGGAATTTCATTGACGAGATGCACAGTCGCGCCCGTCACCTTTACACCGCGTGCCAGCGCTGCCTCGTGCACACGCAGGCCATAATAGCCCTTGCCGCAAAAGGACGGGATCAACGCGGGGTGGATATTGATGATGCGGTCGCGGTACGCTTCGATCACCGTAGGGCCAAGAATCGATAAAAAGCCCGCCAGCACAACGATCTGCGCCCCACAAGCCCGCAGCGCGTTTAAAATGGCCGCGTCGTATTCCTCCAGCGTAGCAAAGCTTTTGCGGGAGATCACCTCGCCGCCGATACCCGCGTTCGCCGCACGGGTGAGCGCGTAGGCATCCGGCCGGCTGGCGATCACGCGCACAAATTCGCCGTGCGGGATCTCCCCGCGCGCTTTTGCATCGAGCAGCGCCTGTAAATTTGTGCCGCCGCCGGAGACGAGCACCGCGATCTTCAGCATAGGTCAATCCCCTTCTCGCCCTCGCGTACTTCACCTAAGATGCAGGCTTCCTCGCCGTTCTCCTTGAGGATGCGGACGGCTTCATCGGCCTGATCCGCCGCGACTGCGACACATAAGCCGACCCCCATGTTAAAGGCTGTCTCTTATACACATCTCCGAGCCCACGAGACCGGAGCCTA